>Ga0209097_10003075_pt1 | contig 13016 bp, 16 predicted proteins | sample AD_UKC052_MetaG_FD_184419 | JGI IMG/M metagenome (GOLD analysis project Ga0209097, IMG submission 184419) | Active sludge microbial communities of municipal wastewater-treating anaerobic digesters from USA - AD_UKC052_MetaG (SPAdes) (version 2) | ecosystem: Engineered > Bioreactor > Anaerobic >... | reverse complement strand
CCAAATATTTAAATTCCAAATCCCAAAGACTGCCTTGCGGCAGGTGGAGGGAAACTTTGGGAGTTAATTAGGACAAAATGAAAATGGAGGACACCAATAATCCCCTTTTTGAAGACCCATTGGAACAGCGGTGCCATGATTTCGCCAAAAACGTTCGACTTTTTTGCAGAAAGGTGGAATGGGATTTGGTTAACCAGGCTGATATCCGGCAATTGGTACGTTCAAGTGGTTCTGTTGGAGCGAATTATATTGAGGCAAATGGAAAGTTGGGAGAAGGTGATTTGAGGCATAGAATTAAAATTGCCAGAAAAGAAGCCAAAGAATCTATTCATTGGCTGGATTTGTTAAACACAGTCAACAATGAGGAATTAAACAGGGCAAGGATAGCGTTAATTGATGAATGTTTTCAGCTTAAAAAAATTCTTTCTGCAATTCTTAAGAACCTTGGCTGACCAATTGTTGTTGTTTAAAACAGAATGGTTAACACGATTGGGATTTGATTCTTTGGAATTTGTGATTTGTTTCTTTGGAATTTGTGATTTGTTTATTTGGAATTTGGAATAGTGTTGTCACACCGGCGAAGGAGGTGTCTCGGTTAATAGGATTCCTGATCCGGGATTCCTTTTAACGTCGGAATGACATTTTAGGCCCCGGATTTGGAATTTGGAATTTGTTTATTTGGAATTTTATATTTTATGTCGGAACAAAAAGGAAAAATTCACCCCTACAAGTTTACCCTATGGGTGGCAATGGGCAGTATAGTCATGATGTTTGCGGGTTTTACCAGTGCATACATCGTAAAGCGGAACCAGGTGAATTGGCAGGGTTTTGATTTGCCGGCAATTTTTATGTACAGTACCATCGTGATATTGCTGAGCAGTGTTACCATGCAGTGGGCTGTCCGTAAATTTAAGGACCGGCGGATGGATGTGTATCGCCGGTTACTGGTAGTAACCGCATTGCTGGGATGCGCATTTATTGCCATGCAATGGATTGGTTTTCAAACGCTTAACGATAATGGCATAAAGCTGGTTGGACCCGGGAGTAATGTTTCCGGCTCTTTTCTTGCTGTAATTGCGGGTGTTCACATGGCCCACGTACTGGGCGGGGTAATTACTTTATTGTTTATGTTGCGCAGGGCGTTCAGCAGTAAAAGCAGGGTTTATAGCCCGGTAGGCGCCGAAGTGGCTGCTACCTATTGGCATTTTGTTGATTTTTTATGGATTTACCTGTTCGTTTTCCTTACACTGGTAAGTTAATCGCCGGATTTATTTTCATTATTTCAACTAATTAAGGCCTGGCAGAGGTATCTCCAATAAAAAGTTTTACGTTTCTGTGACTTTTATACCCCCGACACTTATTTTTGCCACACTTTTACAGGCATATTAATTACAGTAAATAAAATTATGGCAACAGCAGCAATTCCGGCAGGCACCAAATGGTGGGGAGGGGGAAAAAGCCCGTTCAACCTAAGTTATGGCAAACTGATGATGTGGTACTTCCTGATGAGCGACGCCTTTACCTTCGGCGCTTTCCTGATCAGCTACGGTACCATTCGGTTTAGTGCCAACTACTGGCCCGATCCAAACCATGTTTTTAATGCATTTCCCGGAATGGGGCATGCCAACCTGCCACTGGCGTTTGTAAGCCTCATGACCTTTATCCTCATCATCAGTTCAGTTACTATGGTGCTTGCGGTGCATGAAGGCCACAAAATGAACCGCAAGGGTGTAGAAAAGTATATGCTTTGGACCATTGTAGGTGGAATTGCGTTTCTTGCCTGCCAGGCATGGGAATGGACCCACCTGATTACCGGCGACAATCACGTATTATTTCCTGGTGAAGTAAATCCAGTTCCTCTTGGCACTACTGTTACTATGAACCCGTGGGGTCCTGAAATTCCCGGGCTTATGCATAATGGGCACCCAGTTACACAACCCGGGCCGGTGGCCTTTGGTGGATTCTTTTTTGGTATTACCGGTTTCCACGGTTTCCATGTGTTGAGTGGGGTAGCCATTAATATTATTATGTACCTCAAAACCAAACTTGGTCATTTCGATCAGCGCGGCCATTATGAAATGATTGAAAAGGCCGGATTGTACTGGCACTTTGTGGATTTGGTTTGGGTTTTCGTTTTCCTTTGTTTTTACCTTATTTAACTGAAAATTCCAAAAAAGGCAAAATTCCAAATTCCAAAATGTCTTATGGAATTAGAATCTGGAATTTGTGATTTGGAATTTGTGATTTGGAATTTCAATAATAAAATATTAAATCTAAAATATTAAATAAATATGGGTCACCAACTTGCTTCCGACGAAATTAGTTTTGCCTCAACGCATGATGACAGTGCCTTTTATGCTACGGTTAAAAAGGTAACTATTCTTCTTTCAGTAATTACCATCATTGAGCTTTGCCTTGGTTTGCTGATCTATAAAATCGGACATGGCAGTCATACTTCCGTATTACTTATCAAGGGAATAGTAACGATCCTTTCACTTGCCAAAGCCTTTTACATTACTTCGTATTTTATGCACCTTGGCGATGAAATACGCAATATGATTATGACCATTGTTGTTCCCCTTATCCTGTTTGTATGGTTTATTGCAGCTTTTCTTATAGATGGCAATAGCTGGAAAAACCTGAGGAATACACAGGCAGGAAGCCGTCCTGACCAAACAGAACAGGCTGCACCCGCACCTGCAGTACCTCAGGGTGCAGAGAAATAGCCGAAATATAGTTGAAGATTAAAAAGAGAGGGGCTGTTCCGGATTCGGAGACAGTCCCTCTCTTTTTTTGCTAAAAGAGCGGTGGGGGTTCAATAAAAAAATAAAAAGACCGCCTGAAACAGGCTTCATTTTGCAGTTAGTGTTGTTTTATAAGTTAGTAAGACAACAAGTTATTTTCTTGACTTGTACGATTTAGTGCGGTCTGACTATTCATGCAATTCAAATTATCAGTGAATAATTTTATCTAAACGACCTGGCAAGTCAGGAAAATTTTCAGCATAAATATTTTTAGTAAGGGGATTGGCTCGTGAAGGATGAATAAAGGCACTTGGCTTATTTTACGGTTTTCTTAGAAGATTGCAGGGCTAACGCCCTTTTGTCGAAACGTATTTGTCTTTTCTACAACTAAGATTGCGGGGCTAACGCCCCTTTGTCGAAACGTATTTGTCTATTCTACAACTAAGATTGCGGGGCTAACGCCCCTTTGTCGAAACGTATTTGTCTATTCTTCTACTAAGATTGAAGGGCAACGCCCTTTGTCGTAATGTCTTTGCATTTTGCTTCGCCACCAAAATAATAAAGTTGGCATACAGGGGCTTTAGTCCTAACATCTTAGTAGCAGCAGGAGCATCAATTTTCGGAAATAGCCATAGGGGCGTAGCCCTGACATCTTTCATTAGTGCGGTCAAATAGCAAAGAAAATTTTATAAGTAATTGAAAATCAAATAACATTTATAGAAAATCTGAATGTCCGGACAGGTCAGGAGAAAGTCTCGCTCTTTGCTAAAAGAGCGGTGGGGGTTCAATAAAAAGCCAAAAAGACCGCCTGAAACAGGCGGCCTTTTGCAGTTAGTGGTGGTTTATAAAATAATAAGACAACTGGTTATTTTGATTCGTTGCATGGGAAAGAAAAAATATTTTGGCATGCAATCCGGCTATTTTTGCAAAAGGAATTCCGGTAGGGGGTTAAAGATGATTATGGGTAAAAAAACATTGGTTCTCGGGGCTTCTGCCCACAGTTACAGGTATAGTAATATGGCTATTTTAAAGTTAAAAGCCCATGGCCACGAGGTTTTTGCCCTTGGTGCCAAAGCAGCTATGGCAGGCGATACGCCCATTGAAGCCACTGCTAAAGATTGGGGGGCTATTGATACCGTTACGCTTTACCTGAATCCCTATCACCAACAGGCATATTATCGGTATCTTGTTGATTTAAAGCCGGTTAGGGTTATTTTTAACCCTGGCACCGAAAATCATGAATTGGAGCTGCTTCTTGAGGAAAATGGCATAAAAACCATCGAAGCCTGTACACTTGTGATGCTTTCAGTTGGAAATTTTTAGAATCGTTGGTGGTTTTCCCCACTTGTTCATAAACAGTTAACCTGCTTTTCCGGGATGTAAGTCGTTTTTGGCTTTAACTTCGGAAAACTTCTTTTTATGTACTGGAGAAAATTTAATGGAGAAGCCATCCATTTACCTATCAAATCGGCAGTGGAAGAAACCATCAAAAGGGAAACTTCCACAGGCCACCGGTTAAAGGTGTGCATTGGCACCGACAGTCAGGTAAAGGGTAAGGATACAGAATTTGCCACGGTAATTGTCTTTCTCAGGGAACGTTCCGGTGGATTTATGTTCATCCACAACGAAAAAACCACCCATCGGTATAGTATTAAGGAGCGCATGCTTGTGGAAGTTGCCAAAAGTATAGAGGTTGCATACGAGTTGTGCGACCTTTTTACTTTATATGACGTGGATATGGAGGTTCATGCCGATATTAATACAAACCCTTCTTTCAAAAGCAATGAAGCCCTTCGCGAGGCAATGGGTTATATTCTTGGTATGGGATTTGCCTTTAAAGCCAAGCCCGAGGCCTTTGCAAGCAGCAGTTGTGCCAATAAGATTGTAAACTAGAACAGGGAACCCCAAAAGGCTCCCTGTATATGTATGTGGCTTTTGGTTTTAAAAAAAGCCTGATAGGATAACTATCCCTGAAATTTACCAGGCTAATCCCGTTTAAATCCGCGGGTACCCTCATAAATGTATACCGTAGCTTCGGGGCTTGCATCCACTTTATAGGTCACGGTTGGGCTCCCTGTATCTTCGGGAGCAATCATGGTTATAAAAAATGCCTGGTTTTCTGCATCGCTGATTGCCTGATTGAATTTGGGGTAGTGTATTTTCAACTTTTCGCCCTTTGGCCCTAATTGAATAAACATTTGTCTGCGAACGGCGTCGGAACTTTTCTTATATACTACCCAGGTAAAATATTCTTTTCCGGGTTTCGCCTCAATTGTTTTTTGCTGTTTATCTGCCAGGTACACCCTTTCAATGGTTCCGTATCTTTTCAGTGCATTTTCCAGTTTTTCCTGCAGGGCGCTTGGTGCCGGTTCAAAATTCTGGCTCATGGCCGACAAGGCAAATAAAAACAGGGTGGCGGTTACAAAGGTTAGCTTGCGCATATTGGTGAATTTATATTTTCGGCTAAATTATGAAATTGAAGGTAATCATGCGTTTTCAATGATGTTTTCCAGGAATTCAAACATTTCCTCCCGGCCCTGTTTGGTTTCGCTGCTCGTAAGAAAATGGGGTGGCAGCATTTCCCAGTTTTCGGCAAGTTTTTGTAAAAACAAATCCACATGGCGTTTTACGGCGCCGGGCTTTTCTTTATCGGCCTTTGTAAAAACGATGGCAAAAGGGATGCCCCACTCACCCAATTGATTAATAAACTCAAGGTCAATTTTTTGGGGAGTATGCCTGCTGTCAATCAGTACAAACAGGTTGGCGAGGTTTTCACGTTTGCGGATGTAGTTTTCAATCATCTGCTCCCACCGGTTCCTGCTTTTTTGGCTAACCTTGGCATATCCGTAGCCGGGCAGGTCTACAAGGTACCAATTGTCAAGGCTCTTGCTATTTAATTTTCTGCGGCTTGCTATGCCAAAATGGTTGATCAGTTGGGTTTTTCCCGGCTCATTCGAGGTTTTGGCCAGTCCTTTTTGCCCGGTCAGCATATTGATGAGCGAACTTTTGCCCACATTGCTTCGCCCGATAAAAGCAAATTCGGGACGGTCGGCCGCCGGGCATTGGGCTACATCAGGTTTGCTGATGATGTATTCCGCTTTCAAAATATCCATATTGGCAAATGTAACGTTCAAATCTTTTCTTTGCGGAATATGCGCGTAGTAATTCAAAGGGTATCAGAAGCATCGGTAACCATTGAGGGAAGGGTAAATGGTTCCATAGGCATTGGTTTGCTTGTTTTGGTGGGTATAGAGGATACCGATGGCAAGGAGGATATTGAATGGCTAAGCCGGAAAATTGTACAACTCCGGATTTTTGGCGATGAAGAAGGCATTCCCAACCTCAGCGTGATGGATGTGCAGGGGGGCATTTTGGTCATCAGCCAGTTTACCCTGCATGCCTCCACCAAAAAGGGAAACCGGCCGAGTTATATCCGGGCTTCAAAACCCGATATGGCCATTCCGGTATATGAGGCATTTGTTGAACAGTTAACTGCTGATCTTGGTAAACCTGTTGCTACCGGTATTTTTGGTGCCGATATGAAAGTGGCATTGGTAAATGACGGGCCGGTGACGATTATTATGGATACTAAGCTGAGGGAGTTTTGAATTCCGGGTTTATTATTTATTGTTTATGGTTTAGTATTAAAATGAGTCAGGATAACAAATACTGGTCAACAATCAAAAAATAGAGCACACAGAATAAAAAATACGGAACAATAAATAATAAACAAAAAATATGACAATAGAGGAAGCACAACAACAGGTAGACCAATGGATAAAAACCGTAGGCGTCCGCTATTTTAATGAGCTCACCAACCTCGGCATATTGATGGAGGAAGTAGGCGAACTGAGCCGGCTGATGGTGCGCCAATACGGAGAGCAGTCCTTTAAGGAAAGCGACAAGGGCAAGGAACTATCCGATGAAATGGCCGATGTGCTTTGGGTATTGATTTGCCTTGCCAACCAAACGGGGGTGGATTTGACAAAGGCGCTGGAAAAGAATTTTGAGAAGAAGAACATCCGTGATATTAACCGGCACCGGGATAATGAAAAGTTGCAATAAAAACAATTGTTAATAGCGTTGCATTAACAACGAAGTAACAACCTGCGCAATAATTTCGAAATCTAAACCAATTAACTATGAACAAAAATTCACGCTGCATTTTTATTGCTCTTTTCTTTTCAGCATCTGCATTTGCCCAGCCAGCTTTTAACCCGGTAGAAAAAGGGAATAAACAGGTTGGCCTGCAGATGATGCTTGCCTATACCGATATGTATGATAGTTCAACTGAGCTTAGAATTAATAATGGTTCTAAAACTTATGGATTGCATGTGGCCGGTTCGTACGGATGGTTTGTTGAAAGGGGCTGGATGATCGGGCTTCAAACAAATGTCGGTTTCTATCATGATGAATATGATACCAAGGAACAATGGGGGTACAAACAGGATGCCTTCGATTTCAGCATAGCACCAATGACCCGTTACTATTTTACTATTGACAAAAAGCACCGGTTTAAACCATTTTTATTTGCCGGAATGCCCATCGTATATTCAACACAGTCAAAAGATTATACCCAAACCACCTCCACCGATTACGATGAAGAATACCTGGAATTAAGGGGAACCTTTGGTGGTGGCGCTGCCTATTTTGGCAAGGCAGGCAGTATTGAGCTGAATGTAAGCAATATGGGTTTCTATATTGGCGTGAATAAATTTATACAGGGCCGGAAAAAGTAGCTTTCCCTTTAGGCCGCCTCCTATGTTTACTGGGGGTTGGTGAAACCTGAAAAGGCAGAGGTGAAACGTGAAATTTTTCATATTTCACCTCTCAGGTTTCACTTTTAAGAGCATAAGGCTATTATAATAATGAAAACAGCTTATTATTTTAAAAGGCAAAGTAACAGGGCAGTTTTATTTCGGTTAATTTTCATTTCAGGATTAAGTATTGTAAGTTGATTTTCCCCCTGTATAAAAAAGGCCTGTTTAATTTGAAAAATATTATTTCAAAATCAAACCTAAATGAAAAAAAATTTCACGCTAACTATTACTGCTATTTGGTTTTCGCTTGGTGGTTTTGCCCAACCGGCTTTTAACCCGGTAGAAAAGGGAAATAAACAAGTTGGCTTGCAGATACTGCTTGCCAATACCGATATGTTTTCGACAAGGAATGCACTAAAATCAAATAATTTCAGTAATCTATATGGATTGCACATGGCGGGTTCGTATGGTTGGTTTGTAGAACGGGGCTTCATGATTGGTCTTCAAACAAATATTGGTTTTTATCATTTAGATTATGGAACTGGTACGCAATACAGTGTGGATGTAGATTATTTTGATATCAGCATAGCACCCATGACCCGTTATTATTTTTCAGTGGATAAAAAACACCGTTTTAAACCTTTTTTGCTGGCCGGGTTACCATTTGTTTATAGCGATGTAATAAAAATGTATGCTGATAATTCATGGAGGCCTGATGTGGATGAAAATTACCTTGAGTTGCGTGGTGTGTTCGGTTGTGGTGCAGCTTATTTTGGTAAAGCTGTAAGTTTAGAGTTGAATATAAGCAATATGGGCTTTTTTGTCGGTGTCAACAAGTTTATTAAGCCTCGGAAAAAGTAGGCTGCCGGTTTTTTGTGCCCCCCTATCTTTACTCCATTAATTTACTAAAAGGATCAGGTATGGGAGCGTTTTTTTTCCGTTTCATTTTTTTTGCCGCAATCAACCTGGGCGGTTGGGCGCCGCTTTTTGCACAACGCCCGGTTCCCTCGCCGCAGCAGCTTGCCTGGCACAAGGATGAATTTTACCTGTTCCTCCATTTTGGCCCCAATACTTTTACCGGTAAGGAGTGGGGGCATGGCGATGAAAAAACGGAAATTTTTAATCCGGAACAACTTGATACCGATCAATGGTGCCGCGTTGCCAAAAAAGCAGGCGCCACCGGCATGATTATTACCGCAAAACACCATGATGGCTTTTGCCTTTGGCCAAGTAAATACAGTACACATACCGTGCGCGAAAGCCCCTGGCGGAATGGAAAAGGCGATGTTTTGAAGGATTTGTCGGCTTCCTGTAAAAAATATGGGCTCAAGTTTGGCGTTTACCTCTCCCCCTGGGACCGTAACCACCCCGATTATGGTACGGACAAGTATAATGATATATATATTAATATGATGACCGAAGTGCTCACCCAATATGGTGAGGTATGGGAACTTTGGTGGGATGGGGCCAATGGCGAAGGCCCCAATGGCAAAAAGCAGGTGTACGATTTTAAGCGTTTCGAGGAAACGGCCCGGAAATTATCACCCAAAACGGTCATTTTCAGCGATGTGGGCCCCGATATCAGGTGGGTAGGTAACGAGCAGGGGTTTGCCGGCGAAACCAATTGGAATACTTTGAACATCAAGGGTTTTACACCCGGTGCCGGTGCGCCCAAAACCGATACGCTGAACACTGGAAACCGTTTTGGGGAAAAATGGGTGCCTGCCGAGGTGGATGTAAGCATCAGGCCGGGATGGTTTTACCATAAGGAAGAAGATGAAAAGGTAAAAACGCCGGAAAGGCTCTTCGAAATTTACCTGCAAAGTGTGGGGCGGGGCGCCAACCTGCTGCTGAATGTTCCACCTGATCCGCGGGGTTTGATCCATGAAGCGGATTCGGCTGCACTGATGGGTTTTTACGAAAAACGCAAGGAATTTGCTGCAAAGCAAATCAAAACCAAATTTTCGAATCCCGATATAAATGGCGCCATAAACCTTTCCCTTACAGAACCTGCAGGCGTTGGCGCTATTTTGCTGAGAGAAAATTTAAGGAAAGGGCAGTTTTGCGCAGCTTTTGAAGTGGATTTTTTAAATGAAGAAAAGCAGGTAATTGAAACGCTGAAAGGAACCACCATGGGTAACAAGCGGATTTTGACCTGTAAAGTCCCCGTTGTAAAGTATGTGCAGGTAAGGGTTACAGAGCAAATTGGTCCAACTAATATTGCCGGAATCACTTTATTTGGGTATTGAGGGGAACATATTTGGTTGACAGGTTGATTAGTTAACTGGTTGACGGGCCTGCCTGCCGATAGGGATGGTTGACTGGTTGACAAGACCTTCCTTATCTTTGCACCCCTTTAATTAGCAACAAACAAGATTATGAGTTACGATTCCAATACTTTCCAGAACCTGATTGGCCACGCCAAGGAATACGGATATATTTTCCAAAGCAGTGAAATATATGATGGACTAGCGGCTGTGTACGATTATGGTCAAAACGGCGCGCAGTTGAAAAAGAATATCCGCGATGCCTGGTGGAAAACCATGACACAACTCAACGATAATATCGTGGGTATAGACGCGGCTATTTTTATGCATCCTACTACCTGGAAAGCAAGCGGGCACGTAGATAACTTCAGCGATCCCATGATTGATAACAGGGACAGTCAGAAGCGGTACAGGGTTGACCATTTAATTGAGGCCCATGCCGAAACCCTGGGTAAGGATGAAGCCGCTGCCCTGATTTCTGCCATGGAACAGTTGCTTGCCAAGGACGACCTTGCTGGCATTAAGCAACTGATTATAGACAATAACATCAAATGTGCCATCAGCGGAACCTGCAACTGGACCGATGTGCGTCAGTTTAACCTGATGTTCAGCACCGAACTGGGCAGCGTGGCCGATGAATCGAGCACCATTTACCTGCGTCCCGAAACCGCACAGGGCATTTTTGTAAACTTCCTGAATGTGCAGAAAACCGGCCGTATGAAGATTCCCTTTGGTATTGCCCAAACCGGAAAAGCCTTCCGGAATGAGATTGTGGCCCGTCAGTTCATTTTCCGAATGCGCGAGTTTGAGCAGATGGAAATGCAGTATTTCATCCGCCCCGGCAGCCAAAAGGAATGGTACGAGCATTGGAAGGCCGAGCGTATTAAATGGCATACACAGGTAATGGGCTTTCCCGCCGAACGCCTGCAATTTCACGATCATGTGAAACTGGCGCATTACGCCGATGCCGCCGTGGATGTTGAATTCAACTTTCCCTTTGGCTGGAAAGAGCTTGAAGGTATTCACAGCCGTACCGATTTCGACCTGAAAAGTCACCAGGAATACAGCAAAAAGAAGCAGCAGTATTTTGATACGGAGATCAATCAGAACTATGTTCCATATGTAATAGAAACTTCGGTGGGTCTCGACAGGTTGGTACTTGCCACCCTCAGCAATGCTTATGCCGAAGAAAAATGGACCAAAGAAGACGGCAGCGAAGACAGCAGGGTAGTACTTAAGATTCCTGCTAACCTGGCGCCTACAAAACTGGCGGTATTGCCTTTGACGAAAAAGGACGGTCTCCCGGAAATTGCCCGCGATATTATTGCCGGCTGCAGAGGTAGTTTCCCCTGTTTTTACGAAGAAAAGGACAGCATAGGCAAGCGTTACCGCCGGATGGACGCTATAGGAACGCCTTTTGCCGTTACCGTTGACCATCAAACCAAGGAAGATGGAACGGTTACCATCCGCTATCGCGATACCATGACACAGGAGCGTATTCACATGAGTGAAGTGAAGGGGAAGGTGCTGGAGGCGATTACGGTTTAGAATAAGGAATAAATAATAAGGAATAGGAAATAAGGAAGGGGCTGGCGCACACACACACTTATACATGGTAAAAACACCACTCTCTACTCACCACTGACTACTCACTTTTTTAGGATTCCATTGTCTTTATTGTATCTGTCTAAGCGATGGTTGCCCAATATATTTGTAGGTATCATGGTAAAAAAAATATTGGGTTTTTCTTCAGTTTTCTTCGGGTTACATTTTTCCATCCTTGCTCAGTCTGGTATTGTTATAGTATCAAACGATAGCAAGCCATTGCCATATGCTTCTGTAATTAATATGCGCACGGGCAGAGGTGTATTTGGTTCGGTAAACGGGCAGGTTGATCTTAACAGTACTCTCTTTTCAGCCGGGGATACCATAAAAATTACTTACACGGGCTATGAGGAAAGGTTTATTAAGCTACCCATATTACAACCAACCATTGTATTAAAATCTCAGCCAATTGAATTGGATCCTGTTGCTGTTTATCCATGCCCAAATGCAATTCCAATCATTTTAAAGAACTATTCAAAATTTGTTTCAGACTATTCCCTGGGAACGGGTACTAATCCTTCGGGTTCCTGGGCGGCTTTTATTCCGAATATTGATAACGTCAGGGGAATATTGGAAACCATAACTATGGAGCTTTCATTTTGGTCAGTACCTTCCAATGCCAGGAAAGCGCCCTTTAAATTAAGACTATTGTCCTATGATAGCTCATCCGGATTACCGGGTTCGCCTCTGATTGCCAAAGAATGGGTGGTACATCCCAAAGGCAAAAAACTCATTCTCCCGATTATAGAAGAAAACCTTCGGTTACCAAAGCAGGGAATTGTTGTTGCTATAGATTATTTTTTTGCAGGTGAACAATACCTTTACAAGCGTAATTTGAGGATGTCAAAACCCGATGGCAACCATAAGGATACCGTTGTAACCTACTATGGTTCACATATACGGGCAGCAAGGGCGCAGAACCTTCTTGGTAAGGGTTATTCTTATTTTTATAAAACAGGTAAATGGTACCCATTTACTTCTTATCAATCTGGGATAGGAGCGCCAATGGTAAGCCTTGGGATAAAGGTGTGTAAGTGAGAAGTTATGATTGTATTGGCCCGAAATTGCCAAACCTTTTTTATCCTGCTAAACCTTTTGTGATTCGGGCTATTGCTTAACATTGTCTGTTTTTATAAGCAGGGCAAATTCTCCGTTTTTTTACCTTTAATTTCTCAAAAATGGAGCATTATGAAGTTGATTGTAGATCAGCAGGAACTAAATTTCCCTGATCGGTGGAGCATGGCGGATGAGGAGTTTTTTGATTTCGCTTCTCAAATCAATGAAAATCGGATTGAAAGCGATAAACACGGAAATATTTTTATTATGCCACCTGTAGCTAATGAAACCGGAGGAATTGAACTCAATACTGCATACTATGTAAAACTTTGGTTCAATAAAAATGGGGGAGAGATCTTTGGTTCAATTACCGGTTTTACCCTTCCCAAGGGTGCTGGTCGAAGTCCGGATGTTTCCTGGATATCTACCATAAAATATAATGCGATTGGAAGAGGAGAATTAAAGGGGTATGCGAGAGTATGCCCTGAATTTGTAATGGAAATTCGCTCTGAATCTGACCGGATAAAAGCGTTAATGTAAAAGATGGAGTAGTTTATGAAAAATGGAGCCTTGTTGGTTTTTTT
>Ga0209097_10003074_pt1 | contig 13017 bp, 11 predicted proteins | sample AD_UKC052_MetaG_FD_184419 | JGI IMG/M metagenome (GOLD analysis project Ga0209097, IMG submission 184419) | Active sludge microbial communities of municipal wastewater-treating anaerobic digesters from USA - AD_UKC052_MetaG (SPAdes) (version 2) | ecosystem: Engineered > Bioreactor > Anaerobic >... | reverse complement strand
AAAAACCACCCAACTTTGTGCGCCCGCAGGATGCACCAAATACCTGTGGAGCAATGGGGCTACTACACAATGCATCACCGTAAGTGCTGCAGGAACTTATACAGTTACAGCTACTAACGCGGCCGGTTGTACCAGTACTTGCTCCAAAACGGTAACCACCGTGGCAGCACCGGTTTGTACCATCACTGGCAACACAACAATATGCGTTGGTAAAACCACCCAACTTTGTGCACCGGCAGGATGCACTAAATACCTGTGGAGCAATGGGGCCACTACCCAATGTATTACAGTAAGTGCAGCAGGAACTTACACGGTTACAACCACTAACGCTGCAGGATGTACCAGTACTTGTTCTAAAACTGTAACTACAGTGGCTGCACCGGCTTGTACCATCACAGGCAGCAGCAGCATCTGCACAGGAAAAACCACCCAACTTTGTGCACCGGCAGGATGTACCAAATACCTGTGGAGCAATGGAGCTACAACACAATGTATTACCGTGGGCACTGCGGGAACTTATTCGGTTACAATCACTAACGCCGCCGGATGTACCAGTACCTGTTCAAAAACTGTGACATTGACAGCGCTGCCTTCCTGTACTATCACAGGCAGCAGTACTTTCTGTAAAGGCACATCCACCAGGCTTTGCGCCCCGGCGGGTTGCACCAAATACTTATGGAATACGGGTGCTACTACTCAATGTATTAATGTGGGTGCCACGGGAACTTACAGTGTTACAACTACTAACGCTGCCGGATGTACCAGCACCTGTTCAAAAACAGTGACGGCTTTAACAGCACCGGTTTGTGCCATTACAGGCAACTGCTCCATACTTTCGGGCAGCTCTACCACGCTTTGTGCACCTGCGGGCTGCAGCAGCTACCTGTGGAGCAATGGTGCCACTACCCAGTGCATTACTGTAAACCTTGCCGGCACCTATAGTGTAAAAACAACTAACGCCAACGGTTGTGCCAGCACTTGCAGTGTAGCGGTAAAGATTTCTTCACCGGTATTAACAAGGCCTTCGGCAAACAAAGCTGGGGCTGCAACCGCAAAACTTGAAGTAAAAGCCTATCCCAATCCTTTTACGTCAAAAAGCATGATTGAACTAAAAAATGTACAGCCAAATGTCCGCACCACAGTGGAATTGTATAGTGCAACAGGCGGTAAAATCGCCACATTATACGACAGGCAGGACAAGCAGGGCGGCCTGTTCAATGTGCCGTTAGATGCTGATAAGCTTAAAAGCGGTATCTATATTTTAAAGATTATTAGCGGAGACGAGATCGTACACCGTGAAATAGTATTGATGCAATAGTACGGGACCATGACTCAATAACGGGGCCGTCTCATACGTAAATGAGACGGCCTTGTTATTTTTAGCAATGTCCGGATTATCTTTACCCGGCCAAAAGTTAACAGGCCATACCATGCGTACAGCATTAAAAAAAGACGAAAAGATCTTAGTTATCATCCGCCAGCACTGGATAAGGTTGGCATTGCCATTCTTTGTATGGTTGCTGGCAGCGGTGTTGCTTATTATGTTTGCAGGAACAACAGGCTTTATCATCACCCTGGTTACTGCTTTGTACCCTGCTTATGAATACCTCAACTGGAAACATAATTTATGGTGCGTAACCAATGTAAGGGTGGTGGATGAAAGTGGTTTCTTTAGCCGGTACAGCAAGGAAAGCCCGCTGGATAAGATCAATAATGTGGAGTATGATCAAAGTATCTGGGGAAGGATCCTGGGGTTTGGAAATGGGATATACAAACTGCAGCTGAGATGGGAGAAACAACTTATTGAAAGACACGATCACACATGCACAGGAAGAATACAAAAAAGCACAGATAAATAAACAGGCTACTGAGCTTGCACAAGCCATTGCAAAATCAGCAGTAGCCACAGCCCCTTCACAGCAAATGATCGCTGATGAATTACAAAAGCTGTTTAATTTATTTCAACAGGGAGCTATTACGCAGGAAGAATATGTGGCGCAGAAAAATAAATTATTATAAACAACAATTGTAATGAAGTGGCTTTTCTTAAAAACAGGCATTGCAAGAAGCTTATTGCTCTTCCCGGTTATCCTGAATAAAAGAAAAACTATCATCAATTATTTTCCAGGAAGTTCCGTTGGATTGCACCGTAAGGTTCAATTGTTTAATAATACCATGCAGGTTATAATTAACCCCATAATAAGATTCATAGTTAGCAAAGGAAAAATTGGTAATCCCTGTACCTGATAAATTATCCTGTATCACATTAATGTTGGTACCAGATTCTACTACATATACACGGGTTGGGCTAAAAGTACCCCCGTTTGCCGGCCCTGCCAACGGTATCTTTGCTGAAATTTTATATATGCGGCCAGCACGGCCTGCTGCTGCTGGCAAGTAAATTGCCCTTTCAAAATTTGTATTTAATGTGGCTACAAAACGGATAGCATAGTCGTTGTCTGTTACAGCATAGTTATCAGTAACTTCTGTATAAGGCATACTAACGCCGCCTACTACCTGTAATTTTGAATTGGGCGCTGCTGTAGTACCAACAGCAACACTATTATACATATTGGTATTGCCGGTATTTACATTCAAGCTCATAGCCCACCCGGAGCCAGCCCCAAAAATTCCTATTTTATCATTCGTTTCTATCCCAACAAAAGCTCTTTGAGGGTCAGTAGGGCCATCAAAAAATATCCCTGCGCTATTGTTTAAATCGCCACCAACTGTACGGATACGCATCCTTCCATTTACATCCAGTTTATTACTAGGGGACAGAGTGCCAATACCAATATTACCAGCAGTGTTTAACGTAAGGCCAATACTGTTGGCGGCTTTTACATGAAAACTATTACTGCTGGTAGTACCTATAATACCGCCTAATGCGCCATTTTCAATATCAACAGTTTGGCTTGCCGTGGATACCCGAATGCCATCCGAGCCACTATTTCTTACCTCTAATTTTTTTACCGGTGCACTGGTGCCAATACCCATATTCCCATTCCCCTGAATACGCATGTTTTCTGTAAATGCTGTGCTGCTGCCATAACCAAAAGCAATATTATCAACTGCCCCGGCACAGTATAATTGCATTACTCCTGACTGCAGCCCGATACCATACCGGCTGTTGGAAGAACCATAATAGATATCCAGCTTATTGCCATTTGCATTTGAAAGGGAAAGTGGCGCTTGGGGGTTGCTGTTATTAATACCAAAATTGTTATTGATATGGTCAAAGAAAAATTTCCAGTTGCCGCCGCCGAATATACCAAAGATGCTGTCAGTAAAAGTGCCCACAAAGCTACCCTGCCCGGCACTATAAATATTATCATAGAAAATACCAGCAGAATTAAAAGGGTCGCCCCTTCTGCTTCTTATACGCATCCTTCCGTTTACATCTAACCTGTAGTCTGGATCAGTTGCCCCTATCCCTACATTACCTGCACCTGTTACCAATGCACTCCGCCCGGCAATGCTCGAAAAATATGCACCCGTTCCAGTATTGCTAAATCCAAAAATACCGGTGCCGCTTTCTGAATACCCGGTAATGGCATCCGAAGCGGTGGAACTATTAATCCTGAAAGCTGTAAAAGCAGATGAAGACGAGCCGTTATAAGGCAATATGAAACCACCGCCGCCTGCATTTGTTGCATCGGATATTTTTTGCCATGCTGCACTTTTTCGTACATACAAAAAACCGTCCGTAGTATTGTATACAATCATACCATCAGGTGCTGTTGTTAGTGCAGCGATTTGCGTGTTGGTTAACCGTGGCAACAGCAAACCTTTATTAGTGCCGCCATCCAGTTCCAATACAGCATTGCTGTTAGGGCTACCTGCCGAGCCAATCTTTACCTGGGCAACAGCCGACACATAAATAAAGACAACAACCACTGCCAACAGGCTTTTCCTTTTTGCAGACATATAATTCATACCGTTTATTTTACAACAAATTGACAACATTGCATAACCATTGCCAATACCACAAGAGGGTGAAAAACAGAATGATTGTTTATTTATCTTGTGCTATGCTGAAAAAGCTTCTTTTTGTTTTTACTTTTTTTATACTGGCGCATAAAGCCCATGCACAGTTGTATCCCTTTACTATTTTTAATACCAGCAATGGCCTGGTAAATAACCGTTGCGGCACCATAGCGCAGGATAGCGCTGGCTACATGTGGATAGGCACTGATAATGGCATTTGCAATTACGACGGAAGAAAATTTAACTTTTTCCCGGGCCACTTTAATACCTATTATTTTGCCCATAGCCAACCAGCTATGTACAAAGGGCATTGCTTGATGGGGGCTGGCAATGGCGGCTTTGGAAAATGCGCTGGCAACAAACTGGAGTTTATTGTTCCTTCTGCAAAAAACAATGGGCATATCATTAGTACGCTTGCTATAAATGACAGCACATATCTCATAGCCAGGACAGGCAACCACGAAAAATTATTATTGCTTTCAGGAAAAACAGAAAAAGAAATTCCGGTGCCGGAAGCAATCTCTCAAAAAAAGATGGGCTTTCTTTTATTGTTACAGGATATTGAAAAAAATATTTGGGTTACTACAAACACCGGCGTAATGGTTTTTATAAAAGGCAACTTTGAAAAGCCTTATGTGTTCCCTGAGTTAATTGATAAATACAACAATTGTATAAAAGAAGATTTTGAACACAATATTTTCATCAGTAGCGATGGCGGCGTTTACAAAATAAACAGTGAAAAATTAAAAAATATTGAGCAGGCAAAACCTTTTCTTTTTTATCAATGCAAAGAACACATCCCTTCACTTGGGTTTTTACACAATGGCGATATACTGCTTGGGCAAATGACAGCAGGCGTAAAAGTGTTTTCTAAAAACCTGCAATGGATAAAAGATATAACAGGCAAGAATGGATTAGGCAATACTGTATGGGATATTTTTACTGACAGGGAAAGGAATACATGGTTTGCTACAGACAATGGCTTGCTAAGGCTGAGGGATATTGATTTTATTTATTTCCCATCGCCATTGAGTGCCTTTGGCAATATAACGAGCGGTACTTTTTATAACAACAGCTTTGTGTATGCCAATGGTGCCAGCCTTAATAAGATAATTGATGACAAGCTATATGCATTGCCAGATAACAAAAATTCCCCAGGGTATCTATTTAACCGGATGCTGGTAACCCCGGACAATGAATTATGGATAAACTATTACCCGGTAATTAGTGCTACTGACATGTACTACTACACTTACAAATTTCTTCTTGAAAATAATAATGCTGTAAGGGAAGATAATATACAGATGAAGTATCATTTATCCAGCCCGGTAAACATACACCAGTCTATTTATTCTTCGCCACAAGAAATGCTGTTTTTAACAGAGGATAACAGGCTATATCTCTATACTGAAAAAAAAGTACAGGAACTAAAAGCAGACAGTAATTTAATAAAGCCAGGGTTTTCTTTACTGGCAAAAGGAATAAATAAAGATGAAATCTGGCTTTTAAATGCCGAAAAAGGGTTGTACCACTGTAAACTGCTCCGGCAGAACAATACAGTAAGCCTTGCATTATTACAGGCTGTGTCTTTGCCATCTGATGTGTTGCCAACATGCAGCAAAATAATATGTGCTGCCAATAGTACAGTATGGGTTGGCACTTATACCAAAGGGGTTTTATTATATGAGAAAGAAGCCGGCAGAGGGTATGTTTATAAAAAACAAATTACCACGCCTGCCATTTCGAGTGTAATGGTAACAACCATGCTGCAGGACAGCGCAGGCAATATGTGGATCGGAACCAACAACGGCATTGATAAGATCATGCTGGCAGGCGACAGCATATACGCCATCACAAAGGGTATGTTTGAGAATAAACTTTCCGGAAGAATGATCTATTTTTTAAAAGAAAAAAACAACCGGTTATACATCGGCACAACCGGTTCATTGGCCATTGCAAAAATCAATTCCCCTTACACTAAAGTATCTCCACTGGTGTACATCAATCACCTTGGCATCAACAATACAAATGCAGATTCGTTACTTACAAGTCAAAATAACCCCTTTGAACCAGACCAGAACAATATCAGTTTTGAGTTTGTAGCCCTGAGTTTTATCAATGAAAAACAAACTGCTTATCAATACAAACTGGATGGTGCAGATACGGCCTGGAGCAGTCCATCGCCCAACTACACCGTTACGTATGCCAAACTAAAACCGGGTAGTTATACTTTTAGAGTAAGGGCTAAAAATGCAGACGACACCTGGAGTGAACAGGACGCTGTATTTTCTTTCAGCATAAAAAAACCGTTTTACCAGCATTGGGCATTCTATTTTTTATGCGCCGGTATTTGCTGTGGGTTGGCGTACTGGCTGTACAGGCAGAAGATTGCCCGTATACTGGCAGTTGAAAAAACAAGACAGCATATCAGTAAAGACCTGCATGATGATATTGGCTCAACGCTGAGCAGCATAACGCTGATGAATGCTGTACTAAAAAACAAGATCGAAAAAAAGCCAGATGAAGCAGCAAAACTGGCAGAAAAAATAGAAGATACGAGCAGGCAAATGATCCAGAATATGAGTGATATTGTGTGGAGTATCAACCCTGGTAACGATACAATGGACAAACTGCAGAACAGGCTGCAGCAATTTTGTGCGGATGTGTTTGAAGACACCAACACAGTACATAAATTATCCTTTAGCGAAACATTGCTGAAAAAAACATTGCCCATGCAGCTCCGGCGTGATATGTACCTGGTATGCAAAGAGATCACCAACAATGCAGCCAAATACAGCCGGGCAAAAAATTTCACCCTGGCGCTTTCGCTTGACAAAAAAAATATTTACATTCAGGCGGCTGATGATGGAATTGGTTTTGATACGGCTGCAGCCAACACCGGAAATGGGTTGAATAATATCAGGCAAAGGGTGGCAGCAAATAAAGGAGCCATCCGTTTAGAAACCCAGAACGGCACCAGCTGGAACATTACCATACCCATTGAATGAATTTAACCTTAAAGGGTGAATAAAAAATCAGAAACAGTACTTTAGCTTTGAAAAATGACATACAAGATCATCATATTTGAAGACAACATACTGATGCAGCAAAGCCTGAAGGAGCTGCTGGAACAGGATGATGATTTTTGCGTAAGCGGCACGTATGACAATGCAAAAGACATTGTAAAGATTTATGAGCACCAGCAACCCGATCTGATCATAAGTGATATTGATATGCCCGATGTAAATGGGCTGGAAGGTTTAGAAAAACTGAAAAAGAAATATCCCGATTCCAAAGTAATGATCTTTACCGTATTTGAAGAAAATGACAAAGTATTAAGTGCCATTTGCCTGGGTGCGAATGGTTACATTTTAAAAAGCAGCAGCAGCAAAAAAATAACCGAATCAGTAAAAGATGTGATCGAAGGCGGCTCGCCATTAACACCCATTATTGCCAGTAAGATATTACAGCATTTTCCCAAAAGGCAGGCTATCGAAAACGATATGGACATGCTGAGCAAGAAAGAAAAAGAAGTACTGGACTGGATGGTAAAAGGATACAGTTATAAAATGATTGCAGCAGAGCTGGATAAAAGCGTAGAAACCATCCGGACTCAGGTAAAACACATTTACAGGAAACTGAACGTGCAATCAAATGCGGAAGCAATACTAAAAGCGCTTAATAAAAATTAGTGGCGGCTTTTTAAAACATCGATGACATCATTTAATTTAAATCCCTTTGCCTGCAGCAATATCAAATAATGAAACAGCAGGTCTGCTGCTTCATTCTTAAACAATTCGCCCCCATCCCCTAAAGGGGGGTTAACAGCTTCTATTACCAGCTCTACTGCTTCCTCGCCTACTTTTTGAGCGATCTTATTTATTCCTCTATCAAATAAAGAACTGGTGTAGGACCTGTCCGATGGATTATTTTTTCTATCTGCTATTATTTGTTCCAGCTGTTGCAGGAAATTGCCGTTGGCATTTTTTTCATTCCAGCAGGTATCGCTGCCGGTATGGCAAACAGGCCCAACAGGATGAACTTTTATCAACAGCGTGTCGTTATCACAATCCACCTTCATCTCCTTTAGCAACAAGTAATGGCCACTCTCCTCTCCCTTTGTCCACAGGCGATTTTTGGAACGGCTGAAGAAGGTTACTTTCCCCAGTTCATTCGTTGTAGCCAATGCGGCTTCATTCATAAAGCCTAACATCAGTACTTTATTGGTATCAGCATCCTGTATGATGGCGGGAACCAGCCCATCTGCATATTTTTCAAAATCAATTTTCATCTTTGCTATTTTCAGTTTCGTTATTCTTTCTAAGCATTTCGATAAGTTCTTCCTGCTTTTCTGCCAGCCGGTTGTGGCGGTCAACAGCCCGGTTGTACTGCTGATTTTTAAAATACAGGAAAATGGCCAATGCAATAATGAATATAAAAAGCAGTATTTCAATCATTGGTTACAGTCGTATGTTAACAAAAGGTTGCAGGTATTCTTTTAATTCCCTTATTCCGATCTCTTTAAAATGAAAAATGCTGGCTGCCAATGCCGCATCTGCACCCGCCTCTTCAAATACCTCCCTGAAATGCGCCATGGTGCCTGCACCGCCAGACGCTATAACAGGAACGGGCAGCCCAACAGACAATTCCCTGGTAATGTCTGTAGCAAATCCATTTTTTGTTCCGTCGTTATTCATTGACGTAAGCAGAATTTCTCCTGCCCCTAAGGCCACCGCTTCTTTTGCCCATTCAACAGTGAGCTTATCCGTTTTTGTTCTGCCACCATTCAGATACACATACCAATTGCCGTCTGCTTCTTTTTTGGTATCAATGGCTAATACAACACACTGGCTGCCGAATCTTTCACTCAGATCACGAATCAGTTGAGGTTTTTTAAAAGCGGCTGTATTCACAGACACTTTATCCGCACCATGCTGTAATAACAATGCCACATCCTCCACCGTACTGATGCCACCACCAACGGTAAAAGGGATATTTATTTCAGAAGCAATTCTTTTCACCAGCTCCGCCAATGTTTTTCTTTTCTCCACCGTTGCCGTAATATCCAAAAAAACCAATTCGTCGGCGCCCTGTTCAGAATATAATTTAGCCAGCCCTACAGGATCACCTGCATCCCGGATACTTTCGAAATTGATCCCTTTAACGGTTCGTCCGTCTTTGATATCGAGACAGGGGATGATGCGTTTACAGAGCAAGGTTTAAGGTTTAAGGTTTAAGGTTGCAAGTTCTTTTACGTCTATATTTCCCTCATAAATAGCTTTTCCTATGATTGCACCGGTGCAGCCCATTTCTTTTAGTTTGATCACATCCTCCATCGTTGTAACGCCCCCGCTGGCGATCAACTTTATTTCAGGGTGTTCTGCCATTATCTTTTTATAAAGTTCAATTGAGGGCCCCTGCATGGCGCCATCTTTTGAAATATCTGTACAAAAGATATTTGTAACACCAAGCCCAATCATCATACCGATAAAGTGAAAAATATCAATGCCGCCATCCTCCAGCCAGCCACTGATCTTTATCTTTTCATCCAAAACATCGGCACCGATTAAAAATTTGTCTGCACCATATTCCATCAGCCATTCTTCCAGCAGTTCAGGATGTTTTACTGCCAGGCTGCCGATCGTTGCGATGGATGCCCCTGCATTAAAAACACTTTCCACATCCTGTATCTTTTTTATTCCTCCGCCAAAATCTATTACCAGGTTTGTATTGGAGGCAATGCTCTCTAATACACTCAAATTAATAATGGTTCCGGCTTTGGCACCGTCCAGGTCAACTATATGCAATCTTGTGATGCCGGCATCCTCAAATTGCTTAGCTATTTCCACGGGATTATCACTGTACACTTTTTGTTGTGCATAGTCACCCTGCGTAAGACGAACGCATTTCCCGCCAATGATATCTATTGCTGGAATGATGGTCATGTCAATGTGATAAAATTTTTTAAAATTGTTTCCCCAACCGTACCTGATTTCTCCGGGTGAAACTGAACCGCATAAAAATTATTGTTTTGCAATGCTGCACTGTAAGGATGGATATAATTGGTGGTGGCTACCGTTTCATTTCCCAACGCACCGTAATAACTATGTACCGAATAAACAAAATCATTTTCCTGTAAGCCTTGAAATAAGTGCGACTGAAAACCGTAGATGCTGTTCCATCCAATCTGCGGTACTTTCTCGCCGGCTATTGGCTTAAATAATTTTACCTGTTCATTGAATATTCCTAAACAATGGGTATCCCCTTCTTCAGAATGGGTACACATCAATTGCAATCCCAGGCAAATTCCCAACACTGGTTGTTTTAATGAAAGGATTACCTCATCCAGTTTCCGCTCTTTTAAATATTGCATTGCGGGTGCTGCATGGCCAACACCGGGAAAGATCACTTTTTCTGCTGTTAGAATTTCATGTAAGTCATCTGTAACAATTGACGTTACATTCAACCGCTGCAATGCATATTGAACACTTTGCACATTTCCGGCATTGTATTTTACTATCGCAATCATAAAACCCCTTTTGTAGACGGAAGTGTATTGTTATGGATATCTCTCTTTACAGCCAGCTTAATGCATTTTGCAAATGCCTTAAAAATGGATTCGATCTTGTGATGTTCATTGTCTCCTTCCACTTTAATATTCAGGTTGCATTTGGCAGCATCGCTGAATGACTTAAAAAAATGAAAGAACATTTCCGTTGGCATTTCCCCGATTTTCTCTCTTTTAAATTCAGCATCCCATACGATCCAGTTCCGGCCCCCGAAATCCAACGCCACCTGGGCAAGGCATTCATCCATAGGTAAAACAAAAGCATACCGCTCAATTCCCTTTTTATCTCCCAGTGCCCTGATCAACGCTTCACCCAATGCAATACCAACATCTTCTATTGTGTGGTGTTCATCAATATGCAGATCGCCCTTGCATTCAATAGTCAAATCAATGTTCCCGTGTTTGGCAATCTGCTCCAGCATGTGGTCAAAAAAACCAAGCCCTGTTTTTATTTGTGCCCTGCCGGTTCCATCCAAATTAACATCGACACTGATTTTTGTTTCGTTGGTATTTCTTTCATGAATGATCCTTCTTGGAGGAAGTTTCAAAAATTCATAGATATCTTTCCAGTGCGGCGATTCCAGCACAATGGTGTCTTTTTTGAGTTCATCCAGTTTATCTTCTATTTCTGCTGCGCCAAGAGAGGAATCAATATTCAGCCAAAAGCCTTTGCAACCCAAATTTTTTGCCAGCTGCATATCGGTGATCCGGTCGCCAATCACAAATGAACTGGCTATGTCATACACAGGATTGTTCAGGTATTCAAGCAGCATGCCGGTGCCTGGCTTTCGGGTAGGTGCATTGTCTTTTGGATAGGTTTTATCAATCAGCACTTTACTAAAATGAATGTTCTCATTTACCAGGCTTGTCATCACTAAATTATGCACCGGCCAAAAACTATCTTCCGGAAAAACATCCGTACCCAAACCATCCTGGTTGGTTACCATCACCAGTTCATAATCCAGTTCTTCAGCGATCTTCCGCATATATAAAAACATATCGGGATAAAACTCCAGTTTGCTGAACGAATCGAGCTGATACGTTGGTGGCGCTTCTTTTATCAATGTACCATCCCGGTCGATAAATAGAACTTTTTTCACGATTGATACTGTTTTAATAATTCAATTAGTTGTTGATTTTCGGAGGGTGTGCCAATGGTTATACGCAAACAATTATCACAATTCACTTCCTTACTCCTGTTTCTCACAATCACTTCGTTCGATGCAAAGTGATCATACAGCCTGTTGGCATCTTTCACTTTTACCAGGATAAAGTTAGCATCACTGGGATATATTTTTTCTACAAAAGGAAACTGACCCAATTGCTTTGTGATGAAGTCCTTTTGCTGCACCACTTCCCTTATCCATGTGTTGACCGTTTCAGTTTCGTTTAAAGCGTCCAGGGCCAATTGCTGCGACGCTTCATTAATATTGTACGGCGGCTTTACTTTATTATACAGATCGATGATATCCATGGACGCATAACACAAACCTAATCGAAGTGCAGCCAATCCCCATGCTTTAGACAGTGTTTGCATCACTATCAGATTAGGATAATCCGTCAATTCCTGTATACATGTTTTTTGTTTGGAGTAATTGATATAGGCCTCATCAATAATAACAATACCGGGAAAATTATTCAGCAACAGTTCCACATCTTCCCTTTTCATATTATTGCCCGTAGGGTTATTGGGTGAGCAAATGAACAAGAGCTTTGTATGCACATCAACCGCTTCGAGTATTCCATTCACATCCAACTGAAAATCCTTTGTAAGTTTTACTTTTTTTATTGCCACATCATTAATATTGGCACTTACTTCATACATGCCGTAAGTAGGCGGACAGATGATAACATTGTCTTTTCCAGGATCGCAAAAAATACGGTATGCCAGGTCGATCACTTCATCACTGCCATTGCCAACAAAAATATTTTCTGCGGGCACCCCTTTGATCCTTGCCAGCTGAAATTTCAATTGCCATTGCAAAGGATCGGGGTAACGGTTGAATTTCTCGTGCAGCGGAGAACCATACGCATTCTCATTGGCATCTAAGAATACGGAAGCTGTACCGGTAAATTCATGGCGGGCAGACGAATAAGGTTTCAACACCCTGATATTTTCCCTCACCAGTTTATCTAAATCAAATTGCATACTCCTTATTTTTTCAATCTTACAGACACGGCGTTTTCATGAGCATCCAGTCCTTCCGCTGCTGCCATCTTTTTCACCGCACTGCCAATATTATTCAATCCATCTTTTGTCAACTGCTGAAAAGTGACCTTCTTTACAAAACTATCCAATGAAACGCCACTATAGGCTTTTGCATACCCATTGGTTGGCAATGTGTGGTTGGTGCCAGATGCATAATCACCTGCACTCTCCGGGGAGTAATGCCCAAGAAAAACACTGCCGGCACTGATCACTTTATCCGCAAGTTCGTCCGCATTATCAGCAGCGATGATCA
>Ga0209097_10003073_pt1 | contig 13019 bp, 15 predicted proteins | sample AD_UKC052_MetaG_FD_184419 | JGI IMG/M metagenome (GOLD analysis project Ga0209097, IMG submission 184419) | Active sludge microbial communities of municipal wastewater-treating anaerobic digesters from USA - AD_UKC052_MetaG (SPAdes) (version 2) | ecosystem: Engineered > Bioreactor > Anaerobic >... | reverse complement strand
ACGCATGGCATTATTTTTTAATAATTTCCAACAAAATTAGAATAAAAAATAATGCCAATAACAGTTTTAATTAATTAGTTATCAAAAAGTTATTAACAATTTGAGTTTATAGACAGACTCTAAATAATTAGAAATTTATCCTGTTATTTTATTCCACTTTTTGATAAACTGTTAACTCAGCCTGGGGCACACCCAGGTTGACAATCTAATGGGCATGATCGCCTTCTGCATGCACCGTTGCAAACATCTTTGAAACCATTATTTTCCGGTCTAATGGATAATATTTTTAATAATGATTGACCTCCTGTAATATGAAACATCTCACTATCCGGTTATTGATTTGATTGAGATATTTTCATGATTTTTAATTTTGAATGCATTTTTTTCACAAATCTAGATGGATGATGTATTTCTTTGTGTAATTCATTTATCATCCTTTTTGATATCCATTTTGAGTGGATATCAACATACAACCATTTTGGCAGCCATTTAGGCAACCTGTTTGACATGTATTTGTTTTACACGTCCAAGAACAGACTGACCCCAAAATAGTACTATAATTTTGGTCAGAAAAAATACTTCCCAGCGAGTACCCTCCAGTAATAAAATAAAGTTCCTCATTGTTTAAAAAATCCTTAGTATCTTTCATGTGTTTAGAATTTAAAATTTTACTTAAATTGAAAATGATGTATTTGTTGCTTGCAATTAAAAGAAAACAGAAAGAGTGGAAAATTAGCTACCACTCTTTCAATGAGAAACTTTAATAATCAACTGGTGGTGTATCCATCTTTGCCTGCAGTTATTATGCAGGACGGGATACAACCAGGCTGACAACCGCCAGTGCATCCTTTTATACAGGTTTGACCAGTGCAATTTGGTCCCTTAATTGGATTTCCGTCATTACTGGCAAAAATTCCGCTTGACGAAATGCCTCCTGTAATTAGATTTAGTTCCTCTTCGCTTAAATAATCCTTGGGATTTTCCATGCTTCTAATTTTTAGATAAATGGGCTGCATTTATAGTGGCATCACCCTTATCACTTGTTTAGTATTACGGCCATAAATTCTAAAACTGACGCTAAAGTAGTGCATAGAATTTGAGTTTCAACAAAGTGGTCATTTTATCTAATAAGCGGTATGTATTTTCAAATAAGTGGTTTGTTTTCACAAATATGCGGTACTCTATTCTTGAATATATTCTTTTAAAATACCCCATTTTCTTCTAGAAACATTCATTTCCACTCCTGTTGTGGTTTTGAAACATCTCTTTTTGCCAGATACATAGCTATCAAAATATTTCAAATTAACCAATGTGTTTCTATTAATCCTGCAAAAGCCATATCCGTTCACTTTTTCTTCAATATCTTTGAGTAAGATAGAACAAGATACTGTTTTTCCCTTGCCAAAAGTGTGAAATATTGATACATAGCTTTCGCATTCAACATACACAATATCTTCAATCGCAATCTGATGCACTTTCCCTTTTCCTTTCAGGATTATTGTCTTGTTTCTTTGGCTACTATAATCCATGCTTAAATAATTTTGGTTCTATTTGTATTTGATGTTTCTATTAGTGTGCAGGCAAGAAAACAGCTCTTTCCGCAAAAAATCGGTTTTAGCGATGGCTCGTGTGTTTTTGCTGGATGTGCTGTTTTGAGCGTTGGTATTTCTATTTTTTATGCAGCAAAAATTTCATTGTTATTCTTTGGTTTCTTTTTTCGGATTGCTTGTAACGTGCCGCCGCTAAACACAGTAAACGACAATCGATATATGAAAACCGTAACAGTTTTTTGTTGTGATTTAGCGGCATGTTATGCGGCGTGTTTTATTGTTTTATAAGCTTTATTCTTTCAGAGCTCACAGTTCTATTTATTTGAAGTAGATAAACGCCTTTATTTATAGAAGATACATTGATTTCAACTAAATTCATATACTTTTTAAATGGACATTGAATTTTTCTACCTTGTAAATCAAAAAGCAATATATCATTGATGGCCTCTTGATAATCAGGAAAGTCAATAAAAAGCAGATTATCTGTTGGATTTGGGAAAATTTTAAGCTCTGGTTTTGTCAAATTTTCAGTTTTCAAAATGATATTTACAAAGCACTGAGCGTAATATGGGTTATTCCATACAATTGAATTATTTAATTTAAAGCAAGTTAGATATGTTGAATCAGGAATTTCAGTTTCAAAGACTTTCGGATTGGCAGGGAACAATGGACCATGTATACTTCCAATCTCTTCAATCCAAACTTCCTTTAAATAAAAGGGTGGAATCCATGGTTCCTGGAAATGGAACCGCTTATAATACGCACTATTAATGACTATGCTATCAATGGTTTCAACTTTCAAGTAGTAATCTCCAAAATTAAAGCTATAAAGCACAGAATCCCCAACCTGTAAATTAAAGTTATATAAGTTATGAACAGAATTGGTTGTATCCATATAAACCACTACCCCGTTAGTTTCTCTAATATTTCCCTGGTAGGATAGATTTGAAATGAAATTTGAATCGAGGCTCTTATACATTTTCAACCATTGGTTAGATCCAATAAGTGTGTCCCCTTTGTAGCCAAATAATCTTGTTGCAGTCTCAACAAAATTAGGATTTTGAGGATTTCCATTAGGATAAGTTTTTGCAACAGCCCATATTGCATTTGAATTATCAAAACTTATCTGATTTTGTCCATGTGTTATAATGGACCATGTCAAGAGCAAAAATGGAAATAACTTTTTCATAGTTTGGTGTTTTAACATGCCGTATAACGTTTCGGGGCTTGGCGTAGTGGCGGTTTTACAGCACTACTGTTGATACGAAGCACCAAAGTTCAAATTTAGCAAAAAGTTTCATATGAGGCACTTCGCCCGCCATTACGCCAAGCCCTTGTTATCGGCTGCCCTTCTGTCTGTCAGGTTGGTTGTCTGTCGTGGTTGTTGTGTCGTGTGTGTGGTTGGTGTATTTTTATTTTTTCAAAGAGGGGAAAGAAAAAAATGAAGTTTTAGAGGTCGGCAAAAGGCACACTCTTTTGCAAACTTTGGTAGGTGCGTTGGCTTGTAGCGGTTTGCAAATGTGTGTGCCTGTGTGTTGGTTCTAACTCGTCTTTTTATAATTCCAAATCGCCAAACCATTTAATAAAACGGCAAACCCAATCATAATAACAAAATGATTTTTGATGTCGGAAAACCCGCTTCCTTTCAGAACAACCATTCGCACTACTTCAATGAAATACGTTACAGGACTGCATTTTGCTATGATGTAAGCCCATTGCGGCATTCCGTCAAGCGAAGTGAATAAACCACTCATCAGCATAAAAATCATAATGAAGAAAAACGCTACCGACATTGCTTGTTGTTGTGTTTCGGCAAATGTGGAAATAAGCAAGCCTAAGCCCAATAATGCAATCAGATAAATGGACAAATAACCATACAGTAAGAGTAAACTTCCGACAGGAACAATACCATAAACCAACCGTGCCACAACAAACAAACCGACACTAAAAACAAACATTCCGATTATCCAAAACGGAATGAGTTTGCCCAAAATAAACTGATATTTTTTTATGGGTGTTACGTTTATTTGTTCAATCGTGCCAGCTTCTTTTTCTTTCACAATGTTCAATGCACACATATACGCACCTACCATTGTTACCAACACAACTAAAATTCCCGGAACCATAAAAAAACGATAGTTCATAAACGGATTGAACCAATTTGAAGAAGCAACAGTAATAACAGGCGCAGTATTAAATTTATCGGATTGAAACCATTGCAAACGAATATCAGCGTTGTAAGCCGTAATAATTTGATTGAGATAAGCACCGCCCAAACCTGCTTTCACGCCATTGATTGCATTAACAGCAATAAATAATTTTTGCTCGTTTTCACGCACTAAGTTTTTTTCAAAGCCTTGCGGTATTTCCAAAATCAAATCGGATTTGTCGCTTTCAATCTGATTAAATGCACTTTGAAATGAATTACTGTAATCAGCCAAACGGAAATAACCCGAAGAAGTAATTTTTGAAATAAGATTGCGTGAAAATGTGCTGTGGTCGTGGTCAACGATTGAAATGTTGATGTTCTTTACTTCATAATCGGCTGCTAATGGAAGTATGAGCAACTGCACTATCGGAACAACAAAAATCAACGGCAACAATGCTTTGTTTCGAAAGATTTGTTTGAACTCTTTTTGCAATAAAAATTTTAGTGTTCTCATACTAATCGAGTTTTAAATTTTTTGAAACTCACTACCAATAAAAAAACAGTCATTCCGAAAAGCACCAATGTTTCTTTCCATATAGCACTAAATCCAAGACCTTTTATCATTATTGATTTTACAATAGTGTAATACCATTTTGCAGGAATGATATTGCAAATTACCTGCAAGGGAACAGGCATATTTTCAATCGGAAACATAAATCCTGTAAACAACATTGTAGGAACTAACATTCCCATCAATGAAATCAGCATTGCTGCCTGTTGCGACTGTGCTACGTTTGAAATAAGCAAACCCAACGAAAGAGCTGTAATAATCAGCAAAATACTTTCTGCAAACAGCAATGAAATACTTCCGTTAATCGGCATATCCAAAAGAGTTACGCTTAAAATAAGAATGACGGAAAGGTTTACAATGGAAAGTAATAAATACGGAATTGCTTTTGCAATAATCACTAAAAACGGATTGAAAGGCGATACCAACAGCACCTCCATTGTTCCATTTTCTTTTTCACGAACAATGGAAACAGAAGTCATCATTACACACACCAACATCAGCACCAATGCCATTACGCCCGGCACAAAATTGGTTGCCCCTTTCAATTCGGGATTGTATAACATTCGTATTTCGGGAACAATGCGAAACGGAACAACATTGTTTTTCATTAACTCCTGCTGATAATCCATAATGATTGCCGTTGCGTAATTTGTCAATGTATTAGCGGTGTTCGGGTCGGAAGCATCTGCAATAATTTGAACTTGTGCCTGATGAAGATGTGAAAGGTCGTTGTTAAAATTGGCAGGAAATATAATTGCCAATTTTATGTTCCCCGCTTTAAATGCTTCTTCAATTTGTCGGTGGCTGAATAGCGTTTTTTGAATATCAAAATTTTGACTTGCTTCTATTTTGTTGATGATTTGCTGTGTGGCTTCGTCTTTGGCATAATCGCAAATAACAATTTTGGAATTTTTGATTTCGTTTGTGAGAGCAAAACCAAATAAAACAATCTGCACAATCGGCAAGCCGAATAGCATTAACAGCGTTTTCTTATCACGGAAAACGTGATAAAATTCTTTTCTTACAAATGTCAAAAACTGTTTCATTTTTCTTAGTCTGCTTTTCGTTTTGCACCTCTTGCCAATTCAAAAAACACATCGTCCATTGATGAAGCGGAAAATTGTTTTTTCAAATTGTCGGGGGTGTCCAACGCTTTTATTACTCCGTCCACCATCATCGAAACTCGGTTGCAGTATTCGGCTTCGTCCATATAGTGCGTGGTTACAAAAATGGTAATGCCTCTGTCTGCCGCCGAATAAATTAAATCCCAAAACTGCCTGCGAACAATGGGGTCAACGCCTCCTGTGGGTTCGTCCAAAAACACAATTTTCGGCTCGTGCAAAATGGCTACCGAAAAAGCTAATTTCTGTTTCCAACCCAAGGGCAATGAAGCAACCAATTTTTTAGCTTCGTTTTGCATACCCAATGTTTCAATCAATTGATTGCTTTTTGCTTTTAGTTGCTTATCCGTTAAACCATAAATACCGCCAAAGAATTGAATGTTTTCCAACACTGTTAAATCTTCATACAAGGAAAATTTTTGGCTCATATAACCGATGTTCTTTTTAATTTCTTCGGTTTGTTTGTAAATGTCAAAACCTGCAATGGTGGCATTTCCCGATGAAGGCGTTGAAAGTCCGCAAAGCATTTTCATTGCGGTTGTTTTTCCTGCACCATTCGCACCGAGAAAACCGAAAATTTCACCTGCATATACTTCAAAGGTTATTTCGTTTGTAGCGATGAAATCGCCAAAACGTTTAGTGAGTTTGTCTGTCTTTATTACGGTTTCGTTTGTCATTTCAGTTCATCAGTTTTATGAAACAATCTTCAATGCTCGGTGTGATGTGTTTGAGTTCAATGTTTTGATGATTGGCTTTTTGTAAAATGTGTATCAATTCATTGTGCGAATTTTCATTGTCATTTTGAAACGTGATATGATGAAACTCGCCAAAAGCATTGCAGGTTTTTATTTCGTTATTTTTTCGCAGGTCGTTTAGTAACTTGCTCATATCATTTGCTTTTACGGCAAAAAGATTTTCTGGAAACTGTTTTACAATTTCATCGGGTGTATCAATGGATAAAATTTTTCCGTTTTGTATGAGTGCGATGCGTTCGCAAAGCGTGGCTTCGTCCATATAAGGCGTGGAAACCAAAATCGTAATGCCCTGCTGTTTCAGGCGTTTCAGCATTTCCCAAAATTCTTTTCGTGAAACAGTATCCACACCTGTTGTCGGTTCGTCTAAAAACAACACTTTCGGGCGATGAATTAAAGCACAACATAGAGCCAATTTTTGTTTCATACCGCCCGACAATTTTCCTGCCCTACGGTCTTTGAACGGTTCAATTTGAACATAAATGTCTTTAATCAAATCGTAATTTTCTTTTACCGAAGTATTAAAAACAGAAGCAAAAAAGTTTAAGTTTTCTTCCACCGATAAATCCTGATACAACGAAAATTTTCCGGGCATATAGCCCACACTACTGCGAATGTTTTTGTAGTCTTTAATTACATCAAAACCGCTTACAGAAGCATTACCGCTATCGGGCAACAACAAGGTTGTAAGTATGCGGAAAATACTTGTTTTACCTGCTCCGTCTGCACCAATCAAACCAAACAATTCGCCCTCATTTACCGAAAACGAAACATCATTCACGGCTTTCACTTCGCCTTTGTTGTATGTCTTTACAATATTATGTAACTCAACATCTGCCATTGCTATTGAAATTTTATTTCGCCATACATACCAATTTTGTAAGTGCCGTCATTCTTCACTTTTACTTTAATGGCATACACCATATTCGCTCTTTCATTTTTTGTTTGAATGGTTTTTGGCGTAAACTCTGCCTTGTCATTTATCCAACTAATCGTGCCCTCTGTTTCTTTGTAACCGCCTTTGCCGTCATCGGTAAGCACTTTTACTGTTTGGTTCAGCTTTACTTGTGTCAGTTGGTCGCCTGTGATGTAAGCCCGCAAAATGATGTTTGACAAATCGGCAATTTTGTAAAGCGGTTTTCCTGTTGCCGTCATTTCGTTGGCTTCGGCATATTTTGTCAAAACCGTTCCGTTTGCAGGATTAATGATTTTGCATTTTGCTAATTGGTCGTTTAACTGTTCCACTTGCACCTGCAACGGCAACACATCACTGTTGATACTTTCGGTAGAAATATCCAATGACGATTTTTGTGCTTCAATTTGTTTTTTCAACACATCAATTTGTGCATTGATGTCGTCTAATTGTTTTTGCGGTGCGGCATCGCCATTTACCAAATTGGTAATACGCACTTTTTCTTTTTGTGCAGTAGCAAGCTGCGATTGCAAAGCGGCTAACTGTGCCGATACATTGGGCTTTCTGCTGGCGGTGGCTTTCGTTTGTGCCAAGAGTTGTTTTTTCTTCAAATACAACTGTGTGCTGTCAATATAACCGACAGTTTGTCCCGATTGAAGCATTTGCCCTTCTTCAAGTTCAAACTGCTTAATTGTGCCTGTGGCTTCCGATGAAATAATTCTTTCTTCTGCTTCAAAACTTCCCGAAGCGTCAAAAGAAGTTTTGTTGTTGTTGCAAGCTGCAAACAATGTTGCAATGCCTGTTACAAATGCGATAGTTTTTATTTTTCCCATTGATTTTATTTTTTGATGTTTAATTGCCTGACATTGTTTGATAGTTATATTGAGCCATTAAAAGCTGTATTTCGTGCAAAATCAAATTTTGCCGTGCTTGGTCTTCTGCATTTACAGAAATAAGGTAGTCGTTGGTTGTTGCCGTTCCGTTTTCTAACTGTATTTTCGTTGTGTTTTTCACGCTTTCACGAAGTGAAATAATGTCGCTGTCTGTTTCAATCAACTCCTGCACTTTTGTTATTTCCGAATTTTGTTGTCGTAAATTCAGATTGGTGTTGAATAAAAATGTTTCCCGTTGAATGTCTATGAAATCCTGATTGACTGCAAGGATTTTCTTTTCTTTATTGTAAGTATAAAAACCTGTTAAATTCCAATTCAACCGCAAACCACCGATGTAGTAACCTTGCACATCGTTACTCAACATATTTAACGCAGGTCTGCCCAAACCACCTTGAAAAAACAAGCTGAAACGTGGAAGATTTTTTGCGGTAATCAGTTTGTTTTGCAAGTCAAACGTTTTTTTCTGCAAGTCGTAAAATTTCAGTTCGGGACGATTGATAGTGTTGGAAACAAGTTGCGGTGCGGGTTTCAGCAAAGTTGTATTTTCGTCAATCGCAGTTCCGATAAAATGCGACAACATTTCGGCATATCCTTTTCGGGTTGCTTTCAATTCAATAGTGCGTTGGTTGGCTTTCAGCAATTCCGCTTTCAAAATGTTTACGCTGCTTTTAGTTGCTGTGCCGTTTTGAATGGCAACGTTTGTTTTGTCAATACCGCTTTGAATGTCTTTTTTGAGTAAATCCGTTTGTTTTAGTTGTTCATCAATCAACAATATGCCGAAAAAAAGTTGGTTAATACGTTCTCTCAGTTTGTAAATTTCAACTTCCACTTTTTGCGTTTCCACTTGCATATTTGATTCAATCAAATTTTTATTGTCTTTCACCACAAACAAATCGGTAATGGGTTGCGAAACTTCACCGTAAAGTCTGTATTGGTCTTTACTGATTGTCGGAATGACCATATTCGGCAACGAAATAGGAATTTGCGTTACGGCAGATTGATAAGTCGCCTGTCCTACAATATTGAACTGCGGCAAATAACCTTTGTTGGCATTGTCAATAGAATATTCTTTGGATTTCTCTATTAGTCCGTATTGCTTTATCAACGGAAAATTCCTTTTTGCCATTGCCAAACAAGTGTCAATGCTCAATGAATTATTTTGTTGTGCCGTAGCCCAATGCGTTGAAAACAGCATTATGCCAATCAACCAACTTACTGCAAGTTGTTTATTTTTAATCATTTTTTTATCATTTTGTTTTAATCATCTGTTTAATAAATGGGCAAAAAAATTTACTTCGCTTTCATTGTTGCTTTTATCCAAACAGGAATAAGTTTTTTACGGTCTTGCATTAGTTCATTAAATTGCTTGTTATTCATTCCTCCAATTCCTTGTAAAAATGGCTGTGCGATAAAAGGAAACACAACCAAACTCAATAAATTCATTAAAAAATGTAATGGATTTGGTTCGGTAATTTTTCCTTTTGCAACGGCATCCTGATGTTGCTTGAAAAATGAAGAGTTCATTACTAATTGCTTAATCGGTAATTTTTCTAATAATCCTTCAGCATTGTTGCGAATTTCACTCAACATAAAAATCGGGACATTCGGCTCTTTGATAATAAGGTCAATATACTTTTCAGCAACAAGTTCCACTTTTTTTTCTAAGGTGCTTTTTTCATCATTCAGCACCATTGCCATATTTTGCATAAAGCTAAAAAGGGTTTCAAACATTATAGTTTCAAACAACTTTTCTTTACTGCGAAAATAGTAATTCAGCAAAGCAAGATTTATGTCCGCTTCTTCGGCAATATCTCTTGTCCGTGTAGCGGCATATCCTTTTTTATGAAACGCTACACGGGCAGCGGATTTGATTTTTTCTTCCGTTGTCGTGTCTAATGCTTTCGCTTCTTTCTTCTTTGCCATTTTGCATTAAAATTCGTTTCGGGGACAAATGTAGAAATAAATTTTTGAATTGAACAAATATTTTAATCATTTGATTAAAAATAATTTTAGGTTTGGGGTGGTGGGTGGGCTTGGCTCTTTTGAGGCTGTTGTGTGTTGGATTTTGTGGATAGGACAGCCTCAAATGTGCCAATGGGGTTGGCTAAAACTTCATTTTTTTCGTGCGGTAGGGAAAATAAAAATACAATAGGGTCGGTTGTCGTGTCGGGAATGTCGGTCGGTGTGATGTTGGATTTTGGTATGTCTGTTGATGTCTGCACGGTGGTCGGTTAGGGTTGCCGATAACGGGCAGGTATTGCCGATGGTGGGGAATTAGAATTCCGTCCGCCCGGAACAAATGCCGATTAAAAATATTTTGATGAAGTTAAGATTAAATGATCAGCGTTGTTTGTCCCGCCCGAACTGAAGCCTGGCTTTTTACTGCTGCTCATTGTACTTCCGTCCAGCCCCACTATTGGCAATACCAATGTTATGTGCCGTATTTGAATGAGAGCTTAAATTTGATTATTTCTTTTTTGAAGAAATTCTTCATAGCTCAACTTACTCTTAAATTGATAATCTTTAACGCATTCCATAAGCCTTTTTAACTCTTCTCGATTTGTAACTGAAAATCTTTTAAATTCTCTTTCTTCCCATTCATAGAATCCATTAATATCATAATCTGCTTCACGCTCAATTTGTGCATAATATTCTTCTTCGGTTTGACTATTTTCACCCAACCAGTCATCAGCAAAAAAGTGTATTCTACTAGTCAGATAAGCTGAGTAATCATCTTTTAAAATTTCGCCCGGTTCTAGTTTTCTACAGGCGACAACGCCGTGAAATTCAATTTTTTGAATGCTGTCCATTTGCTTTATTAAATCACCAAGTTCTCTTTTACGTAATTCTGTAATAATATCTACGTAGTATTGGTCGGCTGATTCTGATGGGGGTTCAGGAAATTTTGATTCGATAGTTCCTATTGCATAGCGTACAAGGTAATTGCCGGCTCGGCTTATTTGGTTTAAATCAAACATATACGGAAATTTAATTTCTACTGTCGCCCCAAAGAAGGAAAAGTGTTGAGTACTATGGCACATAACGAGCAGGGCTTGCTGCTGTGCTGGTATTCATTGAACGTCCAGCCCGGAACCGCTGCTGATTGAAAAAATGTAGATGAAGTTAACAACAAAAAGCCAAATAGAATTCCGTCGGCTGGAACTACTGCTGATAGCGAACAAAAAGATGAGGATTTATTCGTCTGCCAGCATAGCAGCAAACCCAATGTTGCCTGCATGTGCCTCGTCATTCGTTATGGCTCGATGCCTAAGATTAATAAAGGAACTGGCGGACTATTGCGTCCCTGTCTCATTACATTATAAACTTCTCCTTCATAATATGCAACGCCACTACTCATTTGGGCTTGCATTTTCTTTGTTGGTAAAATTTCAATTCCTAAATTGATAACACCACCAGAATAAAACAGCATGTGTTTTACAAACAAGTCAAATGCTACAAATGCATATTTGCCGAATTGAACTTCTACTGCAATCTTATCTTTTACAAAGTCGGTTTGGTTATAACTGTAGATTGGTTCTTTCTCTCCATTAGCAACAAGAAATTCCTTTTGTTCCTTCGCTGACATTAAAACACTCTTTTCCATCAATTCACGGTTAAGAGTAATGTAGTAATTATAACGGCTTTCTTCCCATTTACGCTTGTAGAACTCGCTATTAAATGCTTCGTTCAATTCAATAGGGGCTAACAAACTATTGCCAATTTTCCTTTTCTCTTTGCTGATTTTAGTTCTTAATTTTTCAGCATCAATATTTGCAATTACATCTTTTATTTCTTTGTATAGATTGTTATGATGAACTATTAAATATTCTTCGCCGTTCAAGTGGGAATACTTCTGTGCTATTTTCATTTATTGTCCGTTTACGAAATTTAAAGTAAGCCATTCTTCTGGAACTCTTGAAACTTTGTCTTTACCACTTGGCTTGTGAATTGGTTTGTTGATTGGTCTTACTTTCAGTATTCCTTCTTTGAACTCATTAATTCTTTGTCTTGCAATTTTGCAATAAGCATCTTCCTTTTCAATGCCGATGGCATTGCGATTATTTTTTATTGCTCCAATGACAGTTGAGCCAACACCAGAGAATGGGTCGAGAACCCAACTATTTTCTTCTGTTAATGCTAAAACACAACGTTCAACTAATTCAATTGGAAATTGGCAGGGATGGTCAACCTTTTCAGGATGATTTGATTTAACGTTTGGAATATTCCACATCCCTTTGTCCCAATCTTGTTCGATAATTTCCCAAATGTCGCTTGGGTTTTTACCTAACGGGTTGCCTGATACTTGTCCTTTCTTTGGGCCTTTGAAGTGTCGTTTGCCTGGATATTTTGATGGCACTCGAACATTGTCAAGGTTAAAAATGTAGTCATTGGTCTTGCTAAACCAAAGCATTGTTTCATAACGTCCGCTAAAACGATTTGAAGCATGTAAACCGTGTCCGAAATGCCATATAATACGGTTACGAAGTTGTAAGCCGTGCTTTTTGAAAATATGATAGTAGAACATGTCAAGCGGAAACACTTCACCTTTGTCAACGTAGTTGCCGACCTGCCAGCAAAGATTCCCTTTGTCAGAAAGTGTCCGAACCAACTCGTCTATGATTTCTTCCTGCGTCTCCAGATATTTTTCAATACTGGTTTTTGTCTCGTATGACTTGCCAATATTATATGGTGGAGAAGTTAGGACAAGGTCGAACTTACCATCTTCAATTTTCTTGAGAACGGTCAATGCGTCGCCCTTTTTGATTTCGTATTCTGTGTCCGGACTTAAATAATCGAATAGCGGTTCTTCTACCTTCATGGTTGTTACTAAATTAATTAGTCCAAATTTAGCATATTAATGTCAAGTCCTGCAAATGAGGTTTTTTGAAGTGTAAAGTCGGGGAAAATTGGTTGATAAACGTAGGGCTCAATGGCATTGCAGGCAACGAGCAGGTATTGCCGATGGTGGGGGATTAGTATTCCGTCCGCCCGGAACAACTGCTGATTGAAAATGTTTTGCTGAAGTTAAGATTAAATGTTCAGCGTTGTTTGTCCCGCACGAACTGAAGC
>Ga0209097_10003068_pt1 | contig 13031 bp, 15 predicted proteins | sample AD_UKC052_MetaG_FD_184419 | JGI IMG/M metagenome (GOLD analysis project Ga0209097, IMG submission 184419) | Active sludge microbial communities of municipal wastewater-treating anaerobic digesters from USA - AD_UKC052_MetaG (SPAdes) (version 2) | ecosystem: Engineered > Bioreactor > Anaerobic >... | reverse complement strand
TCATGCAGCTGCTAAAGGTTCGCGAGGGTCGCTAGCTGCATGTCGGCACCGCACGAAGTCGCATGGGGAAACACGCGCATCTGCTACAGCATCACGCGCAGCGCGCGCACAAAGACGATGGCCATCCGCGTTGAGCCCAGCGGCCAAGTCGAAGTAGTAGCCCCGGATGCAGTGCCGCTGCAGCGCATCGCCACGCTGGTACGGCAAAAAGCGGCGTGGATTGTCGAGCGCCAGCGCCGCGTCGCAGATGTTCCGCCCGCGCCGACTGTGCGCGCCTACCTAAGCGGTGAGAGCTTTCTTTATCTTGGCAAGCAGTACCGGCTAAAGATGCAGCGCAGCGCAGACGAAGGAGTACGCCTACAGGGAGGATTCCTAGTCGTAAGTATTCCCCACAAAATCCCTGCGGAGACCCGCGCCGACCACGCCCGCAGCCTGCTTATCGACTGGTACCGCAGACACGCAGCAGACCGCTTACCCGCCAAGGTGGAAGCGCAGTGCAAAGACCTGGGCGTCACCCCCACGGCCATCCTGCTACGTGAGCCTAAGCAGCGCTGGGGCTCGTGCGACAGTACCGGCACCCTGCGGCTAAACTGGCGCATCATCCAGGCCGCTCCCAAGCTAATCGACTACGTAATCGCGCACGAGCTAACCCACCTAATCCACGCCAACCACAGCGCCGACTTCTGGGCAACCCTGGGCCGAGTGATGCCAGACTACGAACAGCGCCGAGATGCGCTTAGGAAGGTAGGAGCGGGGCTTGTTTGGTAGGGAACCTTCGAGGAAGTCCGCTCGGCCTACCAAGAAGTCGCCCAGCGCGCCCACCCCGACCGAGGCGGCGATATCGAAACCATGCAGCGCCTCAACGTCGCATGGGACCGCATCAAGCAGAGCTCTGGCCGCTTGCACAAAAGGACTTAATCAAACGGATTTGGTAGCCAGCTCATGACATCCGCAGCCTGCCAAGACCTGACTGCTTGGGCTCTCTCATGTTGCTACTTTAAGCCGCGAGCAAACTCCACTGCGTCCACTTCGCTCCTGGTTGCAAAAGTCTGGCTGCCGTCTTCGCGCGTCAGGCGATTTATCTGCAGCACGCCTACCCCAGTAGAAGTCAGCACCGCGGTGCGCGCATATCCACTACGAATGGCAATACGTAGTGTCTCCATGGCGCTCTCAAACGGCCCATCGTTACGCATGGGCGCCTCACGCATTTCCACCACGATGCCAAAGCTCTTGTGAAAAGTACGGATCTGGGAAATGACCGCGCTGTTCTGTTGCTTCAGCAGCTTGATATCTAAGAACTTCGTGGACGTTCGCTTCAAAAAGACCAGCTTCGACGAGCTATCTTCCTCCATCCGCCAAAAATCAGTAGAGAGAAGAACTTGCATCGGTTGCTGGTGTCAGCTCGCCTTGCAGTCAGTATGACACCGAAGCGCTCCTTTGACGTTCGCTGTGTCCGGATTTGTCGCGTAGGAGGATGGGTAACGTCTTCCCTCACATCGTCGTCACCCCAAGCAAGCAGTGATATCCGGGCAAAGTAGGTCATACAGCGCCTCACGTGTACGCTGCCGCGAAGCTAAGAAGTGCAGGGATATCAACGTGCTTCCTACTGGGTGTTGCCAGACTGAAGGAGCCGCTATTCGTATCCGAAAATCTAGTACCTACGAAGTTGCCGAGCGTGACTTTTTCGGTCTACCATCGTGAGGACCTGTGTCCAGCCTACTTCGCTGGTCCCTGGGTTAAAAGTTCGCTATTCCACGGGGGGTGATGGATGCAGCCGCTACATCGCGTTGGAGTCATGAGCCTTGCTTGGTTTACTGCCGCTTGCTTGGGCTGCCAAGACGAGACAGCGCTGGTGGATGAGATCTTCACCGAGGCTGAGATCACTGCAATTCGGGCTCTTGGCCCACTTCCGCTGCCATCGGTCGACCGCACCAACAAGTATGGAGATGATCTCAAAGCGGCGCAGCTTGGGCAGCGACTCTTCTTTGACCCTGGCTACTCTGGTCCTATCGTCGTTGGTAGTGATGGTTCAAATGGTGGGCTAGGTACAAAGGGAGAGTCCGGCAAGGTGTCCTGTCGTAGCTGTCATCTGGGTGAGTGGCTGATCGACAGCCGCTCAAAGCCAAACGGAACATCACTGGGAATCGATTGGTTCTTTAGGAATAGCCCTTCGCTGGTAAACGTCACCTACTATGAAAAGCAGTTCGGGTGGGTCGGTTTCAATGATGACCTGTGGGGCAAAAATCTGATCCCAGCGGAGTTTGTCATGGGAACAGACCGCTCAGGAATCGTTCACTACCTGTATAAGAAGTACAAGGCAGAGTACAATGCGCTGTTTGTGCCTCCCTTGCCGGATGCGCTTGACCCACAGCATGCGGAGGCTGCTCGGTTTCCTGCGCTGGCCACTCCCATTGCAGGCGACGGACCAGCAGGTGTGGCTTGGCGCGCGATGAAGCCGGAGGATCAGGATGCAGTGAATCGCGCCTATGCAAACTTTGGGAAGTCACTCGCTGCTTACGAGCGTCTGCTGATTAGCCGCAACTCTCCATTTGACCGTTACGTGAGCGGCGAACTCTCTGCCATCAGCACCTCCGCGAAGCGGGGCCTAAAGCTATTTGTGGGCAAAGCCGCCTGCAGCGCTTGTCACTCAGGCCCTACTTTTTCTGATGAAAAATTTCACAACACCGGTGTCCCACAAGTTGGCGACCACGTTCTCAAAGCTCCCGACTTTGACCCGGGGCGCTTTGGTGGCATTGACGTATATCGGACTTGGGACTTCAAGGCGCAGGGGTTTTACAGCGATGATCGCACAGTGGAACGTGAAGCAATTCCTGCAGCTGGTGCAGTTGACACCAAGCTCAAGGGAGCGTTTCGCAGCAAGGGACTCCGAAACGTAGCGATGACCGCTCCCTACATGCACACCGGTCACATGCTGACACTGAAAGAAGTCGTCGAGTTTTACAACGCTGGTGGAGGCACCCGTGACTTCGCAGGCACCAAAGACAATCTTATGAAGCCCCTAAATCTGAGTGCTGCTGAGATCACGGATCTGGTCGCATTTCTGCAGACCCTCACTGGGGAGCCTGTCCCCGCAGCACTATTGCAAGTCCCTTCAGGCCTGTAGACCTTCCTTGCTGAAATCGATGAGAGCTAAAAGCTGCCATGAGCTGAAAGTTGCGGCGCACGCTGTGCAAACGATTGGTGACTGCAGCACAAGCTGCGCGGCTGGGAGCTTGACTTTCCCGACTGCGCGGGTTCCTGTTTTTTGGTACCTGCTTTCACTGTGGCTGGTCGCCCTAATGGCAGGTACCGCGCAGGCTGAGGAACCTCTACCAGAAGGAGAGCAGCCCGCCACGCAGCGCGAACTACGGGAGCAAAATGCCCGTCTTACTCTTGAGCTCCAGGCGCTGAAGCAAGATCTCGATAGCTTGCGCGAAGACCACGGAACAGTGAGCCAGCAGGTGCGCAGTCTCTCAGCTCTCTCTAGTCGCTTGACTGGCTATCTTGACTTTGGCTTCTTCTACGTCAGTGGGAATGGGACAGGAATTCGCTATGACGCGGGCTACCAAAACTTTCCAGAATACAACGGACGGATTCCTGATTCGTGGGTCTTTATGGGAGACCCGCTGGCAACAATGATCAACTCGCGCGGCGATCCGGCAAACACCGGTGACTCACGCGCAATCACATTTAATCCCATCCACAGCGATGGTAAGCCAAGTTTCCTCGTAAACAATGTCAACATCGCGCTGTTTAACGGGCTGACTGAAAACCTACAAGTCAATGCGCTGCTTGACTTCGTGCCGCGCGGACGCAGTGTTTCAAATCCCAGTGGTTTGTTTCTTGGTGACTACATTGACGTGAAGCTGGCGTATGCAGAGTACAATGTCCCTACGCAGCGCTTTGGTCTCACGCTTTCGGCTGGCAAGTTTGACTCTGTGCTGGGTTATGAGTATCGCGTTCAAGAGTCGCCAGACCGGATCACGGTAACGCCATCGCTGGTGTGTCGATACACCTGCGGACGTCCCTTGGGGCTGAAGGCAAGGTTCCTGCTGCTCGACAGTCGCCTAAGCCTGAACCTTGCGCTGACCAACGGCAGCAGCTTTGTCGAGCAGTTCCCAATCTACGATGAGACAGACAGCAACTACTTCCAGACCGGTAGCGGACGCATTGCCTACAAGTTCCCAGTGGGTGCTGGCCTTGAAATAGGCTTTTCTGGCGCAGTGGGCGTGCAGGATCAGCAGGCGAGCAAAGATGTTCTACAGTGGCACTATGGCTTCGATTTACACTTGGACTGGCGCGGCCTAGAAGTCCAAGCGGAGTTTGTGCAAGGTCGTGCGACTGGGAAAAGCTCCTCCGCAGTGGAGCGCTGCGATGATGCGCAGTGTTTAGAGTACAAGGGAGCCTACGGACTTGTTGCCTATCGGGTGACCAACTGGCTCATGCCGTACGCTCGCGTCGACTGGCGAGAAGCCCTGCACGAAAGTGGAGCCAGCTTTGTCTACATCTCAAATGCTGCCCGCGTGACCGGAGGACTGCGCTTTGAGCTAGGGACTTTCGTCATCCTAAAGGCAGAGTACACGCATGTCCGCGAGCTGGGTCGCTTAGTCGACTTTCCAGACGACATCCTGACAACTTCCCTTGTGATCAAGTGGTGACTCTGCAGAAAGAAAGATGCGGAAAGAGCTAGTGTCTGCCCTTGTTGGCTGCAGCCAGCGCGTACTCGATGCTTGCACGCAGACCGCTACGGGTACGCAGTGCAGACATGTCGATGCCAAGCCCCAAGATGGTGTGGGCATGCTCAGCCGTCATGCCAGAGACAATGATCTGTGCCCCCAGCAGCTGACCCGCAGTCGTCGCTTGCAGCAGGACCTTGGTGTTTACGGCATGCAGTCGCGTGATGCCGCTGACATCCAGAATCACAAACTGGGCACGCTCCTTTGCGATGCCAGCAAGCAAGACGTGCAGAATTCGCGCTGCACGTACCTCATCAATCTTACCTATCAGCGGCATTACCAGGACACGCTCTGCCACCGGCAATAGGGGGGTTGATAGCTCGGCTATCTCAGAGTCTTGCATCTGCATCAGCTCCTCGTACAGCTCTCGCTCACTCTGAGCGCGTAGCTGCAGCGCTTCAATCGTCTGCTGAAGCTGACGGCTCTGCTGAGTTGACTCTGTACGCTGTTGCTGCAGCTGCTCGGTTAGCGCTTCCAGCTGCGCGCGTAGTTCCTGATTCTCCTCTTCCAGTCCCCTTGACATCTCAGTACTCGCCCAGCAGGAATGGACATTCCCTAAAGCTGTGCATACCGGGACTGTCGTGAAGGCCTGCTGACATTGGACAAGCACCTCTTCCACCGCGAAGGGGACGGTCACAGAAGGACGCTGCATGGCCGATGTCACGTTCCGTGAGGTCTCATGATACCGCAGAAACGCATTCAAGAAGCGTACTGCCACGCAAAAAAATCCAGGGCCAAGCCCTTGGCACCAGTCCTCTTACATCCCCTGCGCCTGCCTGCGTAGAAGTGCTAGTGCGCCACGTGCTCGGTCAGTATGGGGATAGGATGCGTGGTGTCAGAATTGGGTAGCAGAGAGTACCTTGGCAGCTCTACCTCAATGTACACAGTAGACTCACAACCGCAGTAAGCGAAGACGCGCTTGTGACTTCTTTGTGCGTACTTTCTTCGGATGTCTTAGGGCCGCTTTTGAGAGTACAATGAAGGCTGCAAGCCAATGCTTATGACCACAAGACGGGCTCTGTTGTGGCTCCTAATCACTAGGAGTGTGACATTCCTTTCACTTAGCTTGCCTGCAGTCGTCTTCGGCTCAGTCTTGGGAGCTGTAACCGGCACAGTTCAGCTACGAGGACCAAGCGGCACCGCCATCGATCCGACTGGCGTCGTCGTCTATCTGGAAGCTGTACCTGCAAGCGCCAACGCGCCAGGACCTGGAAAAGCGGCGACTCCCAATGCGCAAGTTCATCAGCAGGATCTGCAGTTTACTCCACCGCTCACGGTGATAAAGACCGGCGATACAGTCGAATTTCCGAACAACGACAAGGTCTTTCACAATGTCTTTTCGTTCTCGGAAGCGGCCAAGTTTGACCTTGGACTGTACAAAAGTGGCACCACTAAGTCCGTGACATTTCGCAAGCCCGGGGCGGTCAATGTTTACTGCAACATCCATCCCGAGATGATCAGCAGGATCAAGATCCTTGACTCATCCTTTTATGTCGTGGTCGGCAAAGATGGAACCTTCCGCATTCCTAGTGTGCCGCCAGGAAGCTATCCGCTGGTAGCGTGGCATATCAGCGGCGCTGAAGTTCGCACGCAGGTCACAGTAAGTCGTGGTCGCACTGAAGTCGTTCAGTTAGCACTTGATGCGGGGCAGCCAGAGCGGAGACACCTACGCAAGGACGGCACACCATACGGTCGCTACAAATAGTGCTGGCGATGGCTGCTGTGGTCACATCTTTGTCTTGCCAGCGAAGATTTGGCTTTGGTTTGGCTGCGCGCGATGCAGGATCAGAGGCCTTCCAGCGTTCTAGTTACGTCCCTGGCACCTTCATCACTCCCAGCTCAGCAGTCAAAGAGGAAGCTGTTCCACTGGTGCCTGCTGCGCGCTGCGGCGAGTGCCACGGCAAGATCGAGCAAGAGTGGAGAAGCTCTGCGCATGCGCGTGCGGATGTCTCCCAGCTCTATCGGGCTATGCGTGCCAACACCGCTGCTGTGGACTGTGACCGCTGTCATGCTCCTCTGCGTGCTGTCTCTGCGAGAGATCCGATTGCGAGCGAAGGCGTTGGCTGCGATACCTGCCACACTCTGACGAGTGTCACAGTGGGGAAGGCGGATGGCACAGGATACGTAGTGCATCCCGAAGACAGCGTGCGGTACGGGCCCCTCTGCGATGCAGAGCCGCACTACTTTCATCGGATGGGCTGCTCTCCACTGCACAAGACCGCCACGTTCTGTGCCGCTTGTCACGACTATAGCGTTACACTTCCAAGCGGTAGCCAGCTCTTAGTCTCGCCGGAATATCAGGAGTGGCTGGCTGAGTCTTTAGCCGGAGCCGCGCTTCCGTGCCAGCTTTGCCACATGCCTGGCAGCAAAGGTGAAGTGGCCGTAGGCTCACCAGAGCGGCTTCAGGTACCCAGTCACTCCTTTTCGACACAGCGACTGCTGCGTGCGCGAGCACTGACAGGACGAGCGCAGGTAACGGCCAGTGAAAGCCAGCTCCTGGTTGCCATCGAGCTGACTAACTCCGGAGCAGATCACAGTGTTCCTACCGGGCTGCCCGAGCATCAGCTAGTCATTACGGCAGAGCTACTTGACCAAGAGGGGCGTCCGCTCCTTCAACACGAGCAGGTCTTGGGCCGCAGCTTGGTAGACGCGGCAGGTTTTGAAGCGCCATTTTATGCTGCTGCTTCCGAAACCGCAGACACCCGCATTCGTGCCAGTGAGACGCGCCGGGTTACATTCACGCTGCAAAAAAGCGAAGCCAAACAGCTACGGCTGGCCGTGTTGTGGCGACCGATTTCGCCCCGTCTTGCCCAGCGCCTCGGGCTTGCTCCTCCTGTAAGCGAGCCGATGATCGCGGCCTCCGTTGCGCTACCGCTTGCCCTGTCAGGCAAGTCCTTGGGGCCGCACTTTTCAACTTCGCGCACTGTCGAGCTTCTTCCATGAAGTTCCGCACGGCCATCGCTCTGACCATTACGTTGGAGCTTGCGCTCGCTTTGATCATTATCCTAGTGGTGGTCTCGGTGATGTTAAGGCAAGCGGCTCATCGCGGGCTCACTAAAGAGCTTATGCGCGGGCGGGCGGTCACGGAAGATCTGCTGCGCTACCGCTGGTCCCTTCATCGCGCTGAGAGTCGGATGCTGGCAGATGAACCGCGCTTAAAAGCAGTGGTCGCTACCGATGATGTCTCGCGCGCAACGGTGCAGGGCGTGCTTTTGGATTTGCGGCGGGCACTTCGCTGTGACCTGCTGCTGTTGACTGATCGCTCTGGTCGCTTGATCGCAGATACAGGTCACGCAGAGGATGAAGGCAGTGCGCTAGAGGACAGCGTCACGGTGCGAGATAGCCTGCTATATGGGGAAGCGGAGGATGTCTGGCTACAGAGCGGTCACGCAGTACAAGTCCATGCGCGACGGCTGTCCTATGGCGCAATGACCGTGGGCGCTGTCGTTGTCGGCTATCGGCTTGATGACACCGTAGCAGATGCCATTGCGCAGCAACTAGGAGCGCTGGTGGTGATTGCCAGTCACGGAAAAGTTGTTGCGCGTTCCCGCTCGGTAGAGCCTCGCGTAAGCGAGCTAGTAGCGGCTTCCTTGACTTCTGAATCGGCTTCTACGCTAGCCCCAGCTCAAGCAGTGGAGCTGCAGCACCGTCGATACCTGATGACAACGGCCTCGCTACCAACCCATCAGGTCTCGCAGTCCTTACACTACGCAATCTTGATGTCGCTTGATGAGGCGGAGACCTCTGCACGAAACCTAAGAAACATCCTGTACTTGATTACGGTCCTTGCACTGTGCTGCGCACTCTTTACCGCTTCGTGGCTGTCTCTGAGACTATCGCGCCCGGTCGACGCACTGGTGCGATTTACCCGGGACATTGCCAGTGGAAAGCTACAGCCTACTGAGCTTTCCGGCATGCAGGAAGTACGTCTGCTGGGCAGCGCAATGAACAAGATGGTTGGTGAGCTAGCAGCATCGCGTATCCAAGCTGTGGAGCAGACACGGCTGGCCAAGGAACTAGAGATTGCACAGCGCATTCAGGTGTCGATCTTGCCGCGCGACTTTGCCATCCCTGGCTTGCAGGTGGCAGCGGTGATGTTGCCGGCAAGCGAAGTGGGCGGAGACTACTACGACGTGATTGTGCAGCCCGATGGATGCTGGCTAAGCATCGGCGATGTAGCTGGGCACGGCCTACCGGCAGGCATGGTCATGTTCATGGTTCAAAGTAGTTTTTCTGCGCTGGTTCGTAGCACCCCTGCTGCTACTCCTAAGCAGCTTGTGTGCACGCTGAACCGCTGCTTGTTCGATAGCATTCGCAATCGCCTGGGCACTGATGAGCATGTAACCCTCACTGCCGCGCGCTACTTTCAGGATGGTCGACTGGTGTTTGCGGGGGCCCACGAAGTAATCATCTTGCTGCGCGCAGCGACTGGGCAGTGTGAGCTAGTAGAGACGCCAGGTACGTGGTTGGGCATTATCGAGGATGTTACGCATGCCACAGTAGACACCACCGTTCAGCTGCAGGAAGGGGACATCGCAGTCCTTTACTCGGATGGGCTTACTGAAGCCATGAACGTCCAAGGCGAGCAGTTTGGCATCGAGCGGCTGTGTGCCGCACTGTCCGCATGTGCCTCCCTTTCGCCTGATGCAGTTCACACGCACTTAATGGCGGCAGTCATGGCGTGGTCCACAAAGCCAGCTGATGACATCACCCTAGTTGTACTGCGACAGAAGGGAGTCCATGGATAATCCTCAGCAGCCCGGCGTGGAAAGCGATGAAGGGCTGGTCTTTCACTTAGAAGTGTCGATGGGAATTTACCACTTGACTGCTGTGCGACGATTCGTGGCAGAGCTCATGCAATCTGTCGTCAATGATCCAGCTCTTGCTGCGCGCTTGGCGATGGCGACGCATGAGCTACTTGAGAACGCGGTAAAGTACTCTACCAATACGCGCCGACTGGTTTCGCTACGGGTGGCAGCGGAGCACAGTCACCGTGTTCGTGTCACGGTCATGAATGCTTCCACCGAAGAGCTGACGGCACCGCTTAGAGTGCTGCTGGCACAGCTGAACCAGGCTCCGAATCGAGATGCCAAGTTCAGAGAGATGATTGAGCAGAGCCTCCTACGCGAATCGGGGTCTGGCCTCGGTCTGGCTCGCATCAGTGCAGAAGCAGAGTTGGATCTAAGCTGCGAGCTGCACCAGGGAATCTTGTCAGTAACCGCTGAGACTGCGATAGGAGAGCGACCATGATCACCGAAGAGCTGTCGTTACGCCGCGATACCTTCTCGGTCAAGACTATGCGGGTGCCAGGGAACAAGCTCCATCTCCAGATGGACGGCTGTGCTGATCTGCGAGTTCAAAATGACATTGCGGTCCTGCTGGACCGGATTCACAAAGAGGCGCGCAACACCAGCGTGACCACAGTCATCGTCAACATGGAAAACCTAGAGTTTTTAAACTCTGGCTGCTTTAAGTGTCTGTGCTCATGGGTGCGCTGGATGCTAGGGGGGCCGCGCTCCTATGTTGTGACGATCATCTCCAGCCCCAAACATCACTGGCAGACCAGAAGCCTGAGCGCGCTGAGGCAGCTTGCACCTGACCTGATTAGTGTTGAAGTAGTGAGTAACCCTCCCCCAGTTTAGGATTCGCACAGAGGCTGAGCAGCCAAACATCGTTCCTTAAACACCGCGAAGTGCTTGCAACTCGACGAGGACTTCCGCAGAACGATGTTTTTTGTCTCACCAGCCGGGAACTCGCAGGTTTGACCGTTCTAGGTAAGACAGTGCGGCTTTTGTGGGGTCTTTTTGTATCAGCGTGAAGGTCTAGGTAGGAGGCTGACGATGCTCCTATTTCCTGTGCGCCAAGGCGCTCACAGCACCTGCCCATGCGCTCCTCCTAGTCGCCAGCACTCGCTAGGAGCCCTAGAGCTATCTTCACTCCTTGTGTAAACAAAGCTTCATACCGCAGAGCATGGCTTTCGGCGTTGCGCCGGAACTCCCGCTGCGTGGCACTACCGTTGCGATGAGCACTAGTCAGAAACACTCTCGTCAGGAAGGCGGCTTTCCATGTTGACTCAAAAGCTGCTCGCTGCCGTTGGACTTGCTGGTGCTTTACTCCTTGGAATGCCTGCTGATGCATCCGCGAATCCATGGCGTGCACACTCTGCCCCGGTCTATCGCGCGCCGGTTGTGGTAGCGCCTCCGGTGTATCGAGCTCCCGTGTATGCACCTGCGTCACCTCTCGTTGTTTATCAAGCCCCTGTGTACCGTCCTGTGTACCATCCTGTTGTTTGGCGGCCCCCCCCCCACACTGGGCGCGTCCGTACGGCCACCGCTGGTAAGTTTCGCGTTCAACCGACATCAAGCCGAGCAGCGGCACTGAGACGTTAGGCTCTGTGCTCCACAGATGAGCAACTACCTCGGAATGCTCATCGTGCTGCAGCCCTGAATTCGCAAGGCCGCGAAGCGACGAGGCTCCTCGCTGTTCAGTCAATCGCACAAGCTGGTGTAGCAATGGGGAAGCGTGCCGCTGCTGGAATGAGCGCGGAAAGGTGAATCAGTCCGCGCGGCTGCGTGGGATTCTGTAAGACAGCGAAGTTATGACGGTTTTGCAGAGACTCGACAGCGTATGCAGTGGGGTCCATTTGGAGGGAGCTTCCAGTCATTCTCACGCACCTCACACCTGCACTCTCATCGAATTGAAAGCACCATGAAGCCGACCTAAACAGCGCCGTTCTGGTCGACGTCCGTCTTGAGGGCTCGTACAGGCAGGTGCCTTCGTAGCTTTTGAGGATGTCGCCGGATCCATGGCCGAGGCGCTCGACTTGGGAGGTGGGCACGACCTAGGGAATGAGCAAGCCAGGCAGTCGGAAGAGAGCGGCTTGGCTGGAGCGCGAGCCAGTCCGGCTTGTGCTAGTAGTCGTATGCGACTCGCTGGCTCGAGGAAGCTTTTCGGCCAGGTAGGAATGCCGCTGGTAGCGCCCGGTGGCCTCGGTAGCTTGGGTTTGCCCAAAGACTCGACTGCCGCTAGCTGCTTGGGTATCGGGCGGCACGCGGCGCAAGTGACAAACTGCGGCAGCACGAAAGCTGGTCACGGCAGCAGAAATCTGGCCCAGATCACGGCGCACAGAAGCGATGCCATCTCTGGCAGTGGCCATGCCGGACATGCCAGTACCGCCAATGCAAACACAGTGGATGCGATTTTCGGACCGTCTGCGGGTAAAGGAAGTGCGCGCTCCCAGTGAGTCGCCCACTGTATTACGTACGCCGTGCCGGGTGAACAGCAAGGTGAGCCTGGCGGCTGTGGGCGACTTCCACTTTGAATCGCTGACTGCGCCCGGGTAGAGGATGGGCGGCTTTAACTCGGCGACCGAGAGGCAACTACGACTGAAGAGCTGCGAGCACGCGCTGATACTGCAGGTGCTCACCAGTAGAGCGAACCGCATCGACCAGCGACCCAAGTCGCAAAGCCAACTTGGGGTGAAACTTGCGCGGTCGCAGGGCCAGGTCTGCATCCAGTACCTTGAGCCCGTCGAGTGCAACTGTGCGAGCAGCAGCGGCTTCCCGCTTGCCCAATTGCAGCGCGGCCTCGACCGCACAAGTGTATGCAAGCATGTCGCGATATGGTAGCTCACCGTGAGAATGTGCTTGGAGTCGCAGCAATTTACCTGCATCTCGGGTGGAAACCAGTCCTGCATCGAGTGCATCGCTCTGAAGCTGTAGCTGCCCATAAATGCTCAGCGACCCGGCCAAGTCCGCGCGGTAGGCATCCGGGCGCTGCGACGCCAGCGAGCGATAAATCTCCAGGGCTTCGCGGGACAGGCTCAGCCCCTGCTCGTACTGGCCCACGTCGCTCAAATGATTCGCGGTGTTGCTCAGCGACCTGGCCAAGTCCGCGCGGTAGGAATCCGGGCGCTGCGACGCAAGCGAGCGATGAATCTCCAGGGCTTCGCGGGACAGAGTCAGCCCCTGCTCGTACTGGCCCACGTCGCTCAAATGATTCGCGGTGTTGCTCAGCGACCCGGCCAAGTTCGCGCGGTAGGCATCCGGGCGCTGCGACGCCAGCGAGCGATGAATCTCCAGGGCTTCGCGGGACAGAGTCAGCCCCTGCTCGTACTGGCCCACGTCTCTCAAATGATTCGCGGTGATGCTCAGCGACGTGGCCAAATCCGCGCGGTAGGCATCCGGGCGCTGCGACGCCAGCGAGCGACGAATCTCTAGGGCTTCGCGGGACAGAGTCAGCCCCTGCTCGTACTGGCCCACGTCGCTCAAATGATTCGCGGTGTTGCTCAGCGAC
>Ga0209097_10003067_pt1 | contig 13032 bp, 9 predicted proteins | sample AD_UKC052_MetaG_FD_184419 | JGI IMG/M metagenome (GOLD analysis project Ga0209097, IMG submission 184419) | Active sludge microbial communities of municipal wastewater-treating anaerobic digesters from USA - AD_UKC052_MetaG (SPAdes) (version 2) | ecosystem: Engineered > Bioreactor > Anaerobic >... | reverse complement strand
CAATAACCTGCATATAAAACAAACGAATCAGAAATATCACGCCAAACACTAAAAAAATGCCTGAAATAACATAACGTCTGGACGAATAATTTTTCTGAAGCCGCATCACAAAATTTTAAACATCAAACTTACATAAATTACTTTTAATATACACACACGGAATAAAAATCAAGCCGCATCCGTATAAGTGTTAACGAGCTCGAAGCTCAATAATTTATTGTTTAATTAAAAACCACTTATTATGAAAACGGTATGCGGACTTGATGTACACAAAAGTATAATACTTATGTGTATTATGAAAGCAAATGGACAAAAAATTGTTCAGGAATTTACAACCTTAACTCGCGATATCGAGAGTATGCGAGAGACGATGAAAAGCCATGATGTTAAAGTTGTTGGCATGGAAAGCACGGGCGTTTATTGGATTCCTATTTGGCGTATCCTACAAGGGCATTTCGATTTAAAGTTGATAAACCCGTACTTTATTAAACAAGTGCCAGGAAGAAAAACAGATGTCAAAGACTCAGAATGGATTGCCACGGTAATTCAAAAAGATTTGGTTCGGGGCAGTTATATTCCGGGCAAGTTAATTCAAGAACTTCGTCAGTATGAACGAAGATATGTAAGACTCTGCGAACAATCCACCCGGATAGAACAAGAACTTGATCGGCAACTACACAGGTGTAATATTCAGATTACCAATTATGCCACTAAAATAGGCAGCGCTTCTGTTATCAAAGTAGTAAAAGCGATTATCTCCGGTGAAAGCACAGCAGAACAACTCGAAAAACATGTGCATGGGCGCATCAAAAACAAACACAAGGAAACTATTAAAGCATCGCTTCAAGGCGTTATTTCCAATGCCGACAGGTTTATTTTCGAGCAAAACCTTAATGAATATGAGTTAATACAAAAACAGCAGCAAGCATGCCAGATAGAAATGAGTGAAATTTGCGAAGTGCATTTTAAAAACGAAATCGCCTTGCTTTGCACCATTCCCGGAATCCAAAAATTAAGCGCAATGATTATTATTGCTGAACTTGGCGTAGATTTAAAATCATTTATCACAGCCGCTTCTTTAACCGGATGGGCAGGATTACGACCCAGAAATGACGAAAGTGCAAAAAAAATTAAGAGCCATAAAATAACAAAAGGCAACAAATATCTCAGGCGAATACTCGTTCAATGCGCTTGGGCGGCTTCACGAACCAAAAATTGTTGGTTAAAAGCAAAATATGAACAACTTTGCATCCGAAAGTCAAGCAAGAAAGCCCTCATAGCTATATCCCGCAAATTGCTCGTAATCATTTGGAATGTCTTGACTAAAAATGAAGTTTACAAAGAATTTACGCCTAAGATTGATCCAAAACTCAAGCAAAAAAAAATAGAATATCATAGAAATAAAATATTTGCATTAGAGCAAGTTCAGTAATAAAACTTTAGAAGTCGGTTAATTTTGTGGTGGCATTGACCCCGTCTACAAACTGACTGAATATTTTTTTAAGAACACACACGTGAGTCTCGAACTCGCAGAGGAAATTGTTATATAAAACTCATCGTTTCACATTGAATCCAAGCAATTGGGTAGGGCAAGAATTGCATATAACAAAAATAGAATAACTGTTTTTCTCTTATTTACAGACACTTAGGAGTTATGTGAAAGGGATTTATAGAGGAAAATTAGTGATTTCTCACGAAGCCTTTAATTAATAATGGCTAAATCTTTTTTGGGCTGAAGTGATGACACCTCTGGTGTAATCTTTTCCATGCGCGCAGTCGTACTCCCACATGCACGGGTGGCAGGCGGTTCAGGCCGGTACTGAGAATCCGATGAAAAATTGATTTTCAATGGCCCCTATCCCAAAGGGGGTTGAAAATCAATTTGGGTTAGTGGCGGTCTGACTTGGTAAGCCATGTGCGAGTGGCGGTCAGGCTGCCACTAGATGCTACCTGCGACGATAGAATCGGCAAGGCACGGGCACGTGTTTTTAGTGGGAGCACGACTTGCTTACAGCGCTGGCCTGTGCGCAGTCGTGCTCCCACATAAGCCACCGACCGTGGCTGTCATGACCACGCCACGCAGGCAGGCCGCATTCTTCCCGGTGTTTCTCATAATTTGAAAAGCGAAAACAAATTCAAAAATTTGAAGTTTATAAAAATGTACGGCAGATAATTGCCATAAAATATCATATTTTGATTTTGGCATCTCAAAAAAGATGTTATCATTTATTTTCCCGATTTCCCTACGAAACAAGTTTTTTGATAATTTTGCACCAAATTAGCAACAAATTAAATACATCTAAAAAAACGGAACATTAATAAATTTTCAGCCCAATGAAAAAAAATCTATCTTTCAGAGTTTATAACTCGACACGTTTAAAAGGCCTGCTGGCCGGATTATTAACAATGTTATTTGTCAGCGGATCATACGCCCAGTATGTTTCTGTAGAAAGAGCAAAAACAGTGGCAAAAAACATTTACAAAGAATGTTTTTCAACTCCTTCGAAGTCCGCAGCTCAGGTACAGATAGCAAATGAAAAAACGTTATATACTCATGAAATTCCCACCATGTATGTGTTTAATATGGATCAGGGTGGTTTTGTTTTGGTAGCCGCCGACGAAAGGATAGAACCGGTGTTGGGTTATTCGTCCACAGGCGTTTTTGATATGAACGACCTGCCCTGTTGCCTTACCTGGATGATTGATCAGTACAATGCCCAAATATTTGAAGTAGCTTCTGACGATGTGTCCAATAACATGTACGAAGTGAACGAAAACTGGGTAAAATACGAAAACCCCAATTTTCAACAATCCACGCAGCAGTTATTGGCCGTTGGCCCGTTGACGACCACCACCTGGTCGCAGGGTTGTTATTATAATGCCATGTGTCCGGCCGATGCCTCACTGGGAAACACCCGATGCGGCCGTTGTCCGACAGGATGTGTGGCCACGGCCTTTTCGCAGGTGTTAAAATATTATAACTTCCCGGCACAGGGTGTGGGCACAAAATCATACGCGCATGATACTTATGGCACCATCACCGCCAATTTTGCCGCCACCACCTACGATTGGGCTTCTATGCCCAATAAGTTGCTCAGCAACAATCAGGCAGCAGCCACCTTGTTATTTCATGCCGGTGTTTCCATTAATATGGATTACGGCCCCAGTGGCTCCTCTGCTTATACCACTGACGTAAGAAAAGCCCTTGTCAACACGTTCAAATATGCTTCTTCAGCACAATACGTTTCTAAAACATCTTATTCGGAATTGCAATGGACAACCATGGTCAAAGCCGAACTTGACGCTTCACGCGTTGTTCTCATCAACGGGTATGATGAAACAGCCAAAGCCGGCCATGGATTTGTCTGCGATGGTTATGATGCCACCGACCACTTCCATATCAATTGGGGATGGGGCGGTAGCTGCGACGGATACTTTCTTTTAAACGCCCTCAGTCCTTCATCCTATTCATTTAACTCCTCGGTGGGCGCAATCAAAGGGATTACCCCTTCAGTCACCGCCTGTGCCTGTTCAGGACAACAGACCTTAACCGCTACCACAGGCACCGTAACCGATGGCAGCGGGTCCAACAATTATGCAAACAACCTAGATTGCAAATGGCTTATCAAACCCACCAACGCCGGCTCCGTTACGCTGACCTTTACCGCCTTTGCTACTGAATCAAACTACGACAAAGTAAAAGTGTATGACGGAGAAACAACAAGCGCACCATTGCTCGGCACTTTCAGTGGCTCCACCCTGCCGGGACAACTGACAGCTTCCTCAGGAAAAATGCTCATCCATTTTACTTCCGACGGCTCATCGGTTAATGCCGGATGGAGCGCCAATTATGTCGGCAACCCAATAACCACCTACTGCAACGGAACCACCACGCTTAATGCCGCCTCCGGCACTGTAAGCGATGGCAGCAGCAGCAACAACTACAGCAACAACTCCGACTGCTACTGGCTGATTTCCCCTACCAATGCTGCTTCTGTAAAACTCACTTTCACTTCGTTCAAAACCGAATCCACCAACGACAAACTGTATATTTATAACGGCACCACCACCAACGCACCCTTGTTAGGCACTTACAGCGGCAGCTCCAAACCACCGGCGCTCAGCGCTAGCAGCGGAAAAATGCTCCTGCGCTTTGTTACCAACGGCTCGGTAACAAAATCGGGATGGTCGGCCAAATATACATCCACCAAAGCTTTTTGCTCTGGAACCACTACGCTGACTGCCAACACCGGCACTATAACCGATGGCAGCGGAAGCAAGTACTACGACCATAACGCCGACTGCAAATGGATTATTAAACCCTCGGGCGCCGGGTCGGTAACCCTCACGTTTTCGGCTTTCAGCACTGAGTCTGGCGTTGACCTGGTGAGGATTTACAACGGTGAAACCACCAACGCACCACTGCTGGCCACATACAGCGGCACGGGTTCTATACCGGCAGCCGTAACCGCAAGCTCAGGCAAAATGTTAGTGTGGTTTACCACCAATGCTACCAACAAATATGCTGGTTTTGCTGCCAACTATACCTCTTCGGCCAAAAACGTTGCCGGCATGGTGGACGAAAATACTGATGACGATATCGTGAAGATTATGCCCAACCCAAGCAACGGAAAATTCAGCCTGGAGTTTCCGGAAATGAGCGAAGCAACAGCTTTTTATATTACCGATGTCACGGGCAGGATGATTTATTCCCGTGATCTCCATCCATCAGGTAATGTACAGAAAATTGACCTGTCGATTAACGTGGCTAACGGGATGTACTACCTGACCATCAACACGCCTCAGGCCCGAATAAGCCGGATAATTGTCATCAACAGAGAAAACTAATCGGCCACAGCGTATCAATTTTGAATTATTAATTTTATTATACGACTTAACATGAAAAGATTCTTTCTTGTGACTATCTTATTAGGTGCTTTGCTCACGTCCAATGCACAAAACAAAATAAAGCCCCAGATACTCAAGGGTGTCGAAAAAATGTCGCCTTTGAAAAAAGCACATGGTAACGATACTGACATATCAAGAACAAATACAAAGTTCATGAAATCCGGTGCCGGCACCCTGCAAGCTGAAAAGAAAACCGTGCAGAACAAATTTTCCCCTAAAAGCAACGGTATCTGGGACGTGCAGTTTGCGCACAATGTAACCATTGGCAGCGGTATCGAAACCGATGGCAGCCATTTTTATGTGTCACAGTGGAATCTGGATTCTATCTTTGTGTTCAACCTCAACGGCACCGCCGCCGGAAAATTCAAACTGCCGGTAACAGGCATCCGCGACCTGGCCTATGACGGGACATATTTCTACGGCTCCGACGCCTCCAATATCATTTACAAAATGAATTTCAATACCTACCAGATTGTCGACTCCATTGTTTGTCCGTCTTACATCAATGTCAGGCATATCGCCTACGACAACGTCAACAATGCTTTTTGGGTTGGCGACTGGGACAGCGACATATACCTGGTTAACCAGTCGGGCACGGTGATAAACACCATCTCTGCCATTGACCATGAACTTTACGGCATGTATGGTTCAGCCTTTGACAACACCACGGCAGGCGGGCCTTACCTGTGGGTGTTCGATCAGGGTGGCTACGGCTGCGATATCGTCATGATAAAAATTTCTACCGGCAAACAAACTGGCATCATCCACGACTGTTCGGGCGATGTGGCTTCGGACCTTCTGGAGCCTATCGCCGGAGGATTGTTCATACATCCCGACCTGGTGAGTGGAACGGTTACGCTCGGAGGTATCATTCAGCGTCAACGTATTTTTGGCTATGACCTCGCCTCGGTAGTGGCTGCACATGATGTAGGCGTAGAAGATGTTCTCTCGCCCATTTTATCATCGGGCTGTTCGCTGAGCAATAACGAAAACATCACCGTTCGCCTCAGAAATTATGGTTTAAACAGTGCCGGCAACTTCAACCTCCACATGAACCTCAACGGGGTGGATTACAACAAAAACATTACCACTACCATGAACAGTTTTGCCACGCTGGATGTTACCTTCTCCGGCACCTTTGATTTTTCGCAACCTCTTGTTTATAAGATGGAATTCAACACCGCCTACACCACCGACCAGAACACCAGCAACGATACGGCGTACTACCGTGTCATCACCGGAAACGGCCTGATAACCGTAGATGTATGGACTGATAATTATCCCTCCGAAACGTACTGGGAAATTTATAATAACTATACTTACGACCTTTACGGCTCTGCTGAAAGCATGACCGATACCAACGCTTTTTATACCACCGACATGTGTGTAGACACCAATCTTTGTTACGGATTTACCATCTTTGACGAATACGGTGATGGCATGGCCCCACCGGCATATTACGAAATTTTCTTTAATGGCAATTCCGTGGCATACGACGATGATTTTACCGGCCTCTTTGAAGAAGTGCCTTTTATCGGATATTGCGATTATGCCGACCTGGGAGTTACCGGAATTTTATCGCCTGTTTCATCCTGTGAACTTAGCAGCGAGGAGCTGGTTACCGTGATCGTTAAAAACTTTGGCACCCAAACCATCGATACTGCCGAAGTAGCCTTTTCTCTGGGGGGCACTACCTATACCGAACCCATTTACGGCCCAATTAATTCACTGGAAGAAGTAGAATACACCTTTATAAATCTGTGCGACATCTCGGCTCTCGGCACACAAAATCTTATGACATACACTGTGTTGACAAACGATATGAACGAACATAACGATACCACCATCAATGAAATTGAAAATTACATTCCTGCATCGCTGCCCTATAACGTGGATTTTGAAAACGAGGCCGTTAACGGACAGTTACTGGTGGAAGATGAAAACCAGGACTATTTCAGCTGGTCGCTGTATGATAATGGCGGCATGAACAATTCGAGCTGCGCCATTTATTCTTTTAATCCGAACGAACCGGCCAACGACTGGCTGTTTTCAAAGTGCATCCTGTTGGATTCCGGGCAACAATATGCCCTCAACTTTTATTATAAAGCCCAGGATATCAATTATCCCGAAAAACTGAAAGTGCATCTGTGCGAAGCACCCTCCTCAGCAGCGGCATTTACCGAAACCATCATCAATCTGGACAACATCACCGACACTACCTTTGTGCCCGCCAACGTGCTCTTTGATGTAAACGACTATGGCAGCGGAAATTATTACCTGGGATTTAATGTGTATAGCACGTTGAGCGGCTGGAATCTTTATATTGATGAGATTTCTGTGAGCCTCCCTGCAGCAATATCCGAAATTAACATCGCCAAAAAAGAATTTTCGGTATATCCAAACCCTGCATCTTCCACATTGACCATCACACAGATATCAGGCCAGCCCAAAGGCAACAACACGGCTTTTGTATATGATATACAGGGACAGCTGCTGATGCAACAAGACTTTTCTGCCTGCAAAACAGAAATTGACGTTCAGCAACTCTCTAACGGGCTATATGTTCTGAAAATCCAAAGCGACGAAGGTTTCTGGCTGAAGAAATTCATAAAGAAATAACTGTAGAAAAACACGTGCTGCTAAAAGCCACGCCTCCTCCAACTTCCTTTTGTTAACAATAATTTTCTGCATTTACTTGCTTTCAGGTTTCTTATGTATTATTTTTGCCAAATGGTTAAACCATTTATTTAAAACACATGGTTAATAAAGAACATCCTCAAACCACCCAGGAAATCATTTTTGAGGCCGCAAAACGGGTGTTTATCGAAAGAGGTTTCGATGGCGCCCGCATGCAGCAAATTGCCGATGAGGCGGGCATTAACAAGGCTTTGCTTCATTATTATTACCGCAGCAAAGACAAACTCTTTGATGCCATTTTTGCCGAAGCTTTCATGAAATTTTTGCCCAACATTTCGCAAATTATGATGTCGGACGAATGTTTTGAGAAAAAAATCAGACTTGTTATTTCGCACTACACCGACATGCTGATGGAAAACCCGCATCTGCCTTTGTTTATCATGCACGAGATACAAAGGAAACCCGATATGATTGTAAAAATCCTGCGCAGTTCGGGCATCAATCCCGCCGTGGTTGCAGTTCAATTACAAAAAGAAGCAAAAGAGGGCAAAATTCGGGACATCGCCCTGCCCCACCTGATGACAAACATTATCGGAATGTGCATCTTGCCTTTTATCGGACGACCAATACTTGAGGGCTTATTGTTTAACGGAAACAAAAAGGCTTACGACCATTTTTTACAACAAAGAAAAAATTTAGTTGCTGATTTCATTATTAATGCTGTTTCAAAATAAGGAACTTATCCCATGAAAAAAATACTGCTGTTATTCGTTGTGTTTCCCTGGATGTCTCTTTTTGCCCAGCAAACCGACACTATCAGTCTGCTCTATTGTCAACAGCTGGCCCTGGACAATTACCCGCTGATCAGACAAAAGGAACTTTTATCTGAAGCTGCAGGACTAAAAATCAAAAACCTCAGTACGAATTATTTTCCGCAAATCGCGCTGAACGGACAAGCTACCTATCAGTCGGCGGTTACAGAAATTCCTCAGATCAGCCCTATGTTTGATTTTCCTTCGATGAGCAAAGACCAGTACAAAGTTACCCTTGATGTGAACCAGATGGTCTGGGATGGGGGGATAACCTCGGCACAAAAAAAACTGGAAACCTCCGGCCTTCAGGTAGAACAAATGAGTGTGGATGTCGAAATCGCGAAAATAAAAGAACAGGTAAATCTCATTTATTTCAACATATTACTGGCACAACAAAATGAAAAGGTGGTCGGAAATATTCAGGATGAGCTGCAATCAAAATTAAAAAAGATCGAAGCCGGAATAAAAAATGAGGTACTACTTCAAAGCAATGCCGATGTTCTGAAGGCTGAAATTATAAAAACCGAGCAGCAACTTATCGAACTGGCAAATGCAAAAAGTGCCGCACTGAATATGTTGGCTGAATTTATCAACCGCCCCCTTTATGAAACTACCGAACTAAAAATCCCTGACGACATTGCCATCGTACCTGTTTTTGACAACAAACGCCTCGAAATGCAACTGCTTGATCTGCAAATGAACAAGCTTGACATCTCAAAAAGCCTTGTAAACACGAAGGTGATGCCCCGCTTCTTTGCTTTCGGGCAGGGTGGATATGGCCGTCCGGGATTTAATATGTTGTCAAACGATTTTGACTTTTTCTATATCGTCGGAGCAAAAATGACCTGGAATATTTCCGGATTTTTCCAGTCGGGCAGGGAAAAACGCATCATCGACATTCAGAAAAATATTCTGAATACCCAAAAAGAGACTTTTGACAAAAAACTGAAAATTGCCTCACAAAAAGATGCTGCCGACATCACAAAATACAAACAACTGATCAGCAAAGATGATGAGATCATCCGGCTCAGGCAGAACATTACCAAAACAGCGTCGACACAACTGGAAAACGGTGTAATCACCGCGACAGAATATGTTACGGAACTTAATGCTGAAATGTCAGCGCGGCTCAACCTGGAATTACATAAAATTCAAATGAAAATAGCAGAAATAAATTATCTGAATTTGATGGGAAAACTATAGAATTCAGAAGTAGGATTTCAGAAGTCAGAATTAAAAAAATCAAAAAAAAATAAAAAACACCATTATATGAAAAAATACCTGTGTATCATCAGCATTGCATTATTAACCGCCTGTTCGGGCAGAAACGACAAATCGGATGCCTACGGTAACTTCGAAGCCGACGAAACGATCATTTCTTCTGAGGTAAGCGGAAAGATTATTCAGCTTGATCTTGAAGAAGGGCAGGAAATTAAAGCAGGTACTATCGTTGGCATAATTGATACATCCGACTACCAGCTAAAGAAAGAGCAGCTGACCGCACAGAAAAATGCTATTGCATCAAAATCAGGAAACATTGCTTCGCAGATAGAAGTGCAGCAGCAACAAAAAAACAATCTGCTGATCGACAAGGCCCGGATAGAAAAATTGTATAAAGATGGCGCAGCTACCAAGAAACAAGTGGACGATATTAACGGGAGCATCAGCATGGTTGACAAACAGATACAATCGATCCAGACACAAAACGGCAGCGTGGCTGACGAGATACTCGCCATCGTAAAACAAATTGACCAGATAAGCCAGACCATTAAAAAATGTCACCTCTCCTGCCCTGTTTCAGGAACGATACTGAACAAATATATTGAGCAAAATGAACTTGTAATTCCGGGAAAATCCCTGTACAAAATTGCCGACCTCAGCAGTGTTTTTCTCCGGGCTTATATCAGTGAGTCGCAATTAGCCAATGTAAAACTCGGGCAAAAGGTCGAAGTGCTTATCGATAAAGGTGAAGACAATACGGCAAAATATGAAGGTACCGTCACATGGATATCATCAACAGCAGAGTTTACGCCAAAAATAATTCAGACAAAAGAAGAACGGGTGAACCTGGTTTATGCAATAAAAATAAAAGTAAAAAACGACGGAGCATTGAAGATAGGTATGCCGGGAGAGGTAAACTTTAACGGAAAATAAGAGTCAGGAGTCATTCCGCCGCCGCATAATATTAGAAAATGAAAAAACAATAAAACAATTTTACTATAAAAAACCCGAATCAATTTTACCCAATCAACTCAATCAACCCATTTAACCCATTTAACTTATTTAACTTAATTCCCTCCCCTCACGAATGAACAACGTCATCGTAGAAAATATCAGCAAAAGTTATAAAAAGGCCGGTACTTCGGGAAACACTCCCATTGATAAAATAAAAAATGCCAGGTCCCGCAAAAAAGGATTGAATGCTGCTTCAAACGAAATAAAAGCCCTTGACAAGGTTTCTTTCCGGGTGGATAGCGGCGAGTTGTTTGGATTTATTGGCCCCGACGGGGCCGGGAAAACAAGCCTGTTCAGAATATTGGTATCGCTGCTGCTGCCCGATTCGGGAACAGCCACCGTATGCGGATTTGATGTTGTAAAAGATTTTAAAAAGATCCGGAATATCGCAGGATATATGCCCGGAAAATTCTCACTTTATCAGGATTTGACGGTAGAAGAAAATCTGACTTTCTTCGCCACGATCTTCGGTACTACAATACAGAAAAATTATCATCTTATTAAAGACATTTACTGCCAGATCGAACCATTTAAAGACCGCCGTGCCGGAGCTTTGTCCGGGGGGATGAAACAAAAACTGGCTCTCTCATGCGCCATGATCCACAAACCCGAAATCCTTTTTCTTGACGAGCCTACGACGGGCGTGGATGCCGTTTCACGAATGGAGTTTTGGGAAATGCTTCACAACTTAAAAAAAGCAGGTATCACCATCATTGTTTCAACGCCATACATGGATGAGGCCTCACTCTGCGACCGCGTGGCGCTGATACAGGAAGGAAGTATTTTAAAAATCGGAACCCCCGAAGAAATAATTACAGATTTTCAGAAGCCCGTGTTTGCCATACGATCTGAAAATACGCACCAACTCATCCGCGACCTCGAAAAATCTCCGGAATGTGAAAGTGTTTATCCTTTCGGGCAATATTTACATTTTATCCCGGAGAATGTCAACATTGTGATTGACACACTTTCAAAAACCATACATGAAAGTCATCCGGAAGCTGAGGTTTTTCAGGTCAAACCCGACATAGAAGATTGCTTTATTAACCTGATGAAAGAAAAAAAATGAACGGCACAGAACCCATAATAAAAGTAAGAGATCTTGTGAAAAAATTCGGAAGTTTCACCGCAAATGACCATCTCAATTTTGATGTGTATAAGGGCGAGATCTTTGGGTTTCTTGGTGCCAACGGCGCAGGCAAGACTACGGCGATGAAAATACTGTGCGGATTGTCGGAACCCACATCGGGAAGTGCCAGCGTTGCCGGATATGACGTGTATCGCGAGCCAAACAAAATTAAAAATTGCATCGGCTACATGAGCCAGAAGTTTTCTCTATACGAAGACCTAACGGTAAGCGAAAATATCAGGTTTTTTGCAGGTATCTACGGAATGGACCGGAAGGAAATAAAAATAAAAAGCCGGCAACTGATCGAAAAACTAGGACTTTCAGATGCCGCCGACAAACTTATTGCCGACCTTCCGCTGGGCTGGCGTCAGAAACTTGCTTTTTCGGTAGCACTGGTGCATGATCCGGAGATTGTATTTCTGGATGAGCCCACCAGTGGCGTCGACCCTATCACACGGCGGCAGTTCTGGACACTGATCTATGAAGCAGCCAGTGAAGGAGTGACGATTTTTTTAACGACTCATTATATGGATGAAGCCGAGTATTGCGACCGGGTTTCGATTATGGTTGATGGAAGGATCACGGCATTGGACACACCTGGAAAATTGAAAGAACAATTTAATGCTGAAACAATGAATGAGGTATTTATAAAGCTTGCAAGAGTAAGAAGTGATAAATGAGAGGATTTTGAAAAAGGAGAAGATTTAGTTGTATATGGTAAAGAGTAGGATGGATTAAGTGATGATGATAAATGTTCTTTGGAAAAATAAAAATTACTGATTATTAATTTAGAACTTTAAACTATGCATTTTTTTAAAAATTTAGAAGTTTGGAAATTGTCGATGGAAACTATAGTCGAAATTTATAAAGCCACTGATGCATTTCCTGTAAAAGAACAATTCGGATTAATTTCACAGATAAACAGAAGTGCTGTTTCAATAGCAGCTAATATTGCCGAGGGCTGCGGCAGAAATACAACTAAGGATTTCAATCATTTCCTTGATATTTCACTTGGTTCAAGTTTTGAATTGGAAACTTTAATTATTGCCTCGCAAAATATCGGATATCTGTCTGAAGAGAAAAGCCTGTCAACAATCAATAAAATTCATTCCATTCAAAAAATGTTATACGCTTTGCGCAGATCGACAAACAAACCAAGATAAAACCATACCCCAATGAACAACATGTCAACCTTCCACCCACCCTCTACCTTTCAACCCTCTACCCGGCTACCATTTACCTTTCTACCAGCTACCTTTCTACCCTCCTCCCTCCTAACATCTACCTATCCCTCCTAACATGAAACACTTC
>Ga0209097_10003058_pt1 | contig 13054 bp, 15 predicted proteins | sample AD_UKC052_MetaG_FD_184419 | JGI IMG/M metagenome (GOLD analysis project Ga0209097, IMG submission 184419) | Active sludge microbial communities of municipal wastewater-treating anaerobic digesters from USA - AD_UKC052_MetaG (SPAdes) (version 2) | ecosystem: Engineered > Bioreactor > Anaerobic >... | reverse complement strand
GCGCTGTCGTTTCGTTACAAAATTACTAATGATACCGAAGAGTTAAACCAGGAAATCCTTTCCATATTCAGCATGGAGGAAAGACTGCTTTTGATCCGGATGCTCAGGGATCTGCGCCGATGAACATCCATTTCAATGTTTAGCATACAAGATAAATTTTTCGTGGGAGGGTCAACAATGTTTGACAGGACGGGCAACACTAAGATCCGCAAAAAGAATTATCCAGCCACGGATTATGAAAGGATATTCCATCCGCGCAAGCTGGCGATTCTGGGCGTTTCCGCGGGAGAAAACAGCATCGGCTTCGGGGCCGGCATCCTGAAAGCCATTCTCGCCATGGGGTTTGAAGGGAAAATATTCCCTGTCAATCCCAAAGGCGGCGAAATCGCAGGGCTGAACATTTACAAACGGGTTGAGGATATTCCGGAGGACATTGACTTTGCCGTCGTCTCCGTTGCGGCCCGGTTCGTTCCCGAGGCGCTGGAAGCCTGCCGCATAAAGGGCGCCGCCGGCGCGCAAATTCTCTCCTCCGGCTTCAGCGAACTGGGAACCCCGGAAGGACAGGCTCTGGAAAGACAGATTCAGGAAGTGGCCGCGAAGGGCATCCGCGTGGTGGGCCCCAACTGCTTCGGCATCTACTGCCCCCGAAGCGCCCTGACGCTGCTTCCGGGACCGGATCTTTCCCGCGAGAGCGGACCCGTCGGCTTTCTGGCGCAAAGCGGTGGCATGTCGATCGATTTCGCGCATGCGGGGAAATGGATGGGTATCCGGTTCAGCAAGATGGTGAGCTTCGGCAACGGAGCGGACCTGCGCGAAGCGGAACTGCTTCACTACCTGGCCGGCGATCCGGAGACCAAAGTGATCACCATGTATATTGAAGGCATAAAGGACGGCGAGGCCTTTTTCCGCGAAATGAAGGCCGCGGCAAGTCAAAAACCGGTGATCGTTTACAAAGGGGGATTATCCCGCGCCGGCGCCCGTGCGGTCGCCAGCCATACCGCTTCCATGGGCGGAAGCCGCGCCATCTGGCAATCGATGATCCGGCAGGCGGGCGCCATTGGGGTGGCCGACTCGGAGGAAATGGCGCAGGTCACCATGGCCTTCTCCATGCTGCCGCAAAAATCCTTCAGAAACATTACCGTTGTCGGCGGGGGCGGCGCGATCGGCGTTACCGCCTGCGACCTTGCGGAAACATTCGGCATCGAAATCCCATCACTTTCCGCCGAACTTCAGGAGCGCATCGGGAATCATCTTCCCAAACCCGGCTCCAGCGCGACCAATCCCATCGACGTGGCCAATCCGTTTGTCGGACCGCAGGCCCTCCGGGAAGTTTTGCTGGCGGCGGCGGAAGATCCGCGAATCGATCTGCAGATAATCGTTTCCCTTCTCTTCCATTACAAAGGCCTGGCCCAGGCCATGAACCTGCCGGTCAGTGCCGTAACGCCCTTTCGGGAGCTGGCCGAGGCGGTCCGCGACGTGGTGGACCGGACCGGCAAACCGGTGGTTGCGGTGCTTCCCAACGCGAAACGGGGATTGGAAAGCATGGATGTGACCGAAATGATCGCCATGGCCCGCCAGGAATACATCCATCGCGGCATTCCGGTCTTTGATGAAATGCATGACGCCATTCGGGCTGTCGCCCGCGTCAACACCTATTACGGAGGAAGAAAAAAATGAAAAACGAAAAAGCCGCGAAGATCATCGACAAGGCCCTGAAGCAGGGGCGCAAAACGCTTTCGGAATACGAGGCCAAACAGGTTCTGGCCGCGTACGGCATCCCGGTCACCAAAGAAGTTCTGGCCAAAGACAAACCCACGCTGGAAAAAGGCCTGAAAAAAATCGGTTTCCCGCTGGTGATGAAGGGCTGCTCCGCGGACATCGCCCACAAGACGGAAAAAGGGTTGATCCATGTGGATATCCGCACCGCGACCGAAGCGAAAAAAGCGTTTCGGGACATCATCGCCGGGATGGAAGGATTCGAAGGCGGCGTCCTGATGCAGGAAATGATCAAAGGCCGGCGCGAACTGGTCATGGGACTGACGCGCGACCCGCAGTTCGGCCCCTGCGTAATGTTCGGCCTTGGCGGCATCTTTACGGAAATTCTCCGCGATGTTTCCTTCCGCCGCGCGCCGCTGGAAGTCCGGGACGCAAAAGAAATGATGCAGGAAATCAAAGGGCACAAGATTCTGGACGCCGTGCGCGGCATGGAAGCGGCGGACCAAAAGCTGCTTGTCGATATGCTCATCAGCGTCGGCCGCATCGGACTGGACTTTGACAGCGTCATGGAAATCGACCTCAACCCCGTGATTCTCTCCGGGTCAAAGCCGGTGGTCGTGGACGCGCTGATCGTTTTGAAGTGATCGGTAATTGGTGGTTGGTGGATGGTAGGGAACGGGCTTGCCACCCGCAAGGGTGGTTGAAACCGTTCCCTACGGGTCATGGGTCATGGGCGATAGGGGAAAAGTTCTGGACTCATCACTCATCACTCGTCGCTCATTGCTCATTGCTCATTAACTTTCCAAAGGAATATTTGCCTTGGACTGCAAAAAAGAAAGAAACCTGGGGATCTGCGGCTGCACCTACGAACCCTGCGCCCGCAAGGGAATCTGCTGCGACTGCGTTTCCTACCACCTGAAAAAAAGGCAGCTGCCGGGCTGCTTTTTCCCGAAAAACGCCGAACGAACCTATGACCGCTCCTTCGAGCATTTCGCGGATCTGGTCACCAAAAAGAAACTATGATCCGGCGGCACAACGGCGCGACCCTTGCTCTATCACCCTGCTGACGATTCACTCAGTCCGCCTTTGGTTTTTCATCCCCGATTTTCATTGACAAGCACAGGTCAAACAGCTTAAATACGCCTGCAAACACGTCATTTCCAATATCAAAATGTTTCAATCGGGCCGGGAAAACACATGACGACTCCGCGAAACAAAGATTGTCCAGCCGATTACCAGGTTTCCTTTAAAAAGGAGAAGGCGGATCTTTTGATTGATCTGAAAGGCGAGTTCGGCCTGAATAATCTAACGGCCTTTACCCGCGATATCCGGCAGGCCGTTTCCGATCCATCGATTCAGAACCTGACCGTTGATTTTTCGCAGGTGTGCTACCTGGACAGCGCGGCGGCGCTGGCCTTTGTGCAAATTGAAAAAGAAGCGGTGGAAAGGAAAATCACCTGCCGCCTGGTCAACCTGAGCGCGGAAGCCAAAGGCATCTTCAGCGTAATCCACCCCGACGTTCTGACGCTGCGGCCTTTCAAATCGGAATACGCCCGTGAAGGACTGGTATCTCAGATTGGACAGGCGTCGTTAACCATCGGCCGGGATTTTGTGAATTTCATCACGTTTATCGGCGATCTGCTGACCGCCCTCGTCTATACCCTGCGGCATCCCGGAACGCTTCGGGGCAGGGATGTTCTTTTTTATGTGCAGCGTGCGGGTGTGGACGGCCTGCCGATTGTCGCCATGATCGGCGCTCTGATGGGCCTGATCATGGCGTTCATGTCCTATCTGCAATTCAAGCAGTTCGGCGCGAATATTTACGTCCCCACGCTGGTCAGCTTCGCCATGATCAAGGAACTGGGGCCGATCATGACGGCGATTCTGGTCGCGGGACGCTCCGGCTCCGCCTTTGCCGCGGAAATCGGCACCATGCTGGTCAATGAAGAAGTGGATGCGCTGCAGACCATGGGATTCGATCCGGTCCGTTTTCTGGCCGTTCCGAAGGTTCTGGCAGCCGTCATCGTCGTTCCGATCCTGACCGTTTACGCAGACGTGGCCGGAATTCTCGGCGGTCTGATCATCGGCGTCACGACTCTCGATTTGACGTTCAAAACCTATATTACCCAGTCGATCAAGACCATTCAGGTGTTTGATGTCGTCACCAGTCTCATCAAGGCCGCGGTATTTGCCGGACTCATTTCCGCCATCGGCTGTCAGCGGGGCTTTCAGGTGCGCGCCGGCGCCCAGGATGTCGGCAAGTTTACAACCTCCGCCGTGGTGGCGGCCATTTTTTTAATCGTGGTGGCTGATTCCATTTTTGCCATCATGCTGTACTATGTCAAACGATACGGGATTTTCTAGGAAGACGGATATAAGGAGCGCCATGCTGGAACCAGCGGAAAAAACGCCCATCATTTCGGTTCGCAACCTGACGCAGCGCTTTGGCGACAACGTCGTTTTTGAAAACGTGAGCTTTGATGTTTATCGGGGAGAGGTTCTGGTCATCGTGGGCGGCAGCGGCTGCGGCAAATCGACGCTGCTGAAAATCATGATCGGCCTGCAAAAGCCGCACGCCGGAAAAGTGCTGTATCAGGGAACCGATATCATCCGCGCCTCGGATAAAGACCTGAATGATTACCGGAAAAACATCGGTGTTCTATTTCAGTCCGGCGCGCTGTTCAGCTCCATGTCCATTAGAGAAAACATCGCGCTGCCGCTTCAGGAATACACCGACCTCGATCCGCAAACCATCGACCGGATCATTCGGATGAAGCTGGGCATGGTCAATCTGGCGGGCTACGAAAATCACAATCCGGCCGAGCTGTCCGGCGGCATGAAGAAAAGGGCGGGTATTGCCCGCGCGATGGCCCTCGATCCGCGCGTGCTTTTTCTGGACGAACTGTCCGCCGGCCTGGATCCCATTACCGCGGTGGAGCTCGACGACCTGATCATCAAAACGAACGAGGCCCTGGGAACCACCATGGTGATTGTCACCCACGAACTGGAATCTATTTACAAAATAGCCCATAGAGTGCTAATGCTGGACAAAGAGGCCCGGGGGATCATCACGGAAGGCCGGCCCCTGGAACTAAAGGAACAGGCGACGGACCCGCGGGTCAGAAGTTTCTTCCTGCGGCAGTTGCCCGAACATCAGGACGAACAGAGGTTTTATGCCGACTAGAAGCTCGAAATTTTTAATCGGTCTTTTCGTCATCATCGGCGCGCTGATCTGCGCCGGCGTGATCATCTGGGTCGGCGCAGCCAAATTTTTCACCAAGGGCGCCCTTTACAACGTTTACTTTGACGAGTCCGTCCAGGGATTGCAGGTGGACTCGGCGATCAAATACCGGGGCGTCGAAATCGGAAAAGTGCAGAAGATCGACGTTGCGCCCGACTACCGCCTGATTGAAGTGACCATGAAAATCGACCTGGAAGGAGATTTGCAGAAGCAGACCATCGCTTCGCTCAAAACCGCAGGCATCACCGGCATTGTCTTTATCGAACTGGACCGGATCAAGCCCGACGAACTGGCCGATTCCCCCAGGCTTTCCTTTGAGCCGGACTACCCGGTCATTCCGTCGCGCCGCTCGGAAATCAGCAAACTGATCACCGACACGAATGCAATCATGCAAAACGTTAGAAAGATCGACTTCGAAGGCATTTCCAACCAGTTGAAAAACACCGCGCAGGCGATTGAAAATTTTGTGGAAGGCAAGCGCATCACGAGCATGATGACCCACCTGGAAAACACCTCCGCCCATCTGGACGAAACGATCGCCAGAATCAACAAGACGGTTGCCGAAGGCAAGGTGGACCGGGCCGTTACGGAAGCCCTTGGAGTGCTGACCGACGCGCGCAAGCTGATCGGCCAGGCCAGGGACGACATCGGAGAGTTGAACCTGCGCGAAAAGTCGGCGCAAACGGACGCTATCCTGGAGGACATCGACAAAAAGACCAGAATCATAACGACCGGCCTTCAGGACACGTCGGAAAATCTGCGGGTCACATCGGAAAATCTGCAGAAGCTCTCCGAAAGTTTGAACCGGGAGCCGTCGGATCTGATTTTCAGCAAACCGGCGCCGCCGCGAAAGCCCATGGAATAAAGAAAGGAACGAGCAATGGAAAAATCCTTACCCAGGAAGGCCCGCTTCCGGAAACCATTCTCCGTCATGCTGCTGATCGTCATCGCGGCATCCCTGTTGTGCGTTGCCGGATGCGCCGGCAGCGGCAAACCGCAATACGACGTTCAGAAATATCTACTCACCTACGAGTCTCCCTCTTTCGAGGCATCCGGGAAACTTCCCGTGTCGGTCAAGATAAACCGGTTTTCCATTGCCGCCGCGTATAATTCGACCGGCATGGTTTTCCGCGACGACGCCTACGGCCTGGACGCCTTCAATTATTCGCGCTGGGCGGTCAACCCTGCCGATATGATCGGCGATCTCCTTTTGGCCGATATGAGAGCCGGCAATCTTTTTCAGGCGGTTCTGTCCCGGTATGATCTGGAAGAAGGGCGATTTATCCTCTCGGGCGGCATTGAGGAATTTTATCTGCGGGCGGAGAAGAAAAACAAAGTCGCACGGATCGTTCTTTCCATTTCGCTTCAGGACTCCGCAGAGAAAGAAACCGGCAAAAGAATAATGTACCAAAAGACCTACACCCGGGAAATGCCTCTGCAGGACGCTTCGCCCAAAGGATACTGCGCCGCCGCAAGTGAAGCCATACAGAACGTCTCCCGCGAAGTCCTCCGCGACGTTTACGCGGCCGTTAAAACGAGAGTGCCATAAACAGCAGGGATTTTATGAAAGAAATTTCCGTCCGGAGCACTTCACGCTTCGAAATGATCGATATCACCGAAGCCGTCCGGCAGGCTGTGCGCGAAGGAAAAATCGAATCGGGCATCGTTCTCGTTTACACGCCCCACACCACCGCTGCAGTCACGATCAACGAAAACGCAGACCCGGACGTCCCCCGCGATCTTCTGGCGGCGCTCGATCGCGCCGTGCCCCTGTCCGCGAACTACCGGCATTCGGAAGGCAACTCCGCCGCTCACGTCAAATCCTCGCTCGTCGGCGCCTCCGAAATGGTCATCATCGAAAACGGCCGCCTCGTTCTCGGCACCTGGCAATCCATTTTCTTCTGCGAATTCGACGGCCCCCGGACAAGGAAAGTGTTTATCAAATTAATGTAGGGATCGGTCCCCGACCGATCCGCGTCGCAATCCCTTCGTGATGCAATTCCAGCCTGCAATTGGAATCAATGGTCTTTTTGATATTATTGCCTTACCTCTTCTAGACGCTTTCTGACAACGGCAGGGAATGGTTCGGCCAGCCGAGCCAGTTTTTCGCGGTCGATGGCGTCAAAATCCAGTTCATCGGGAAACGGCACCCGCTTTCGTAAATAAATGGTGTCGAGCAGCGCCTTTTCCGGCGTCGCAAGATTGTAGCCTTCTTTTGTCTCAAATCCCGTAAACAGCTTGGGGGCGATTCGGGAAAATTCGATGGTTACGCCGCCCGAAACGACGTTGCGCGACGGCCCCACCGACGTCGAAAGCGTCAGCACGGTTAAGACCGTGGGGGCTTGCAGCAGAACACCGTGACGATTGAGCGCCCATTCGCAGGAGATGTAAGACGGCGTCCGCAAAAAGCAGGCGATTTCCTCGATGCCGGGAGCCGGTTCACGAAGCGCATTGAGATAAACCCCTCCGGCAATCCGCTCGACCAGATTTTTGGTCTGCGCGCGTGTGAGAAAAACATTGGCGTTGCCGGTAAACTTCTCCACGTCCGCATAGCGAAACAAAGACGGCAATTGCCGCAGGATCGCAACGCTTGTCACGGCAGACGCACCCCCTTTGCGGAGAGTTCTTCAAAAAGAGCGCGTGCCGCTTCCAGCAAATCGGAAAACTGACCGGCCCGGAAAACCGCCATTGCCTCCGGCGGCAGAAAGCGCGACAGATCCTGTTCGATGGCCTCTCGCATTTGGTTTTTTTCTTCTTTCGACGGCTTTTGGAAAAATCGAAAGTCGCGGCGGGCGACAAAAGCCGCCTGATAAAATGCCCACTTCCTCTGGATGATGTTCATATCCGCCGGAATCTTTAAAACGGCATACAGATGCCACAAATCGTAAAAATCCCGTCCTTTCAGATAGCGCCGCTCCAGAAGCGCGCGGACCTTGTCGGAGAGAATTTCTTCGGGCGTTTCCGCCATCAGGACGGCGCTGGCCCGCGGCACGCGAAATTCGCCTGTCGCCGCGAGATGCACGACGGAACCCAGGGAAGAAAGAACAAGCTGCCGGACATCCGGCGCTTTATCCGTCAAAAGCCCTTCGAACTCCAGCTTGACGGAAATCTTCTCACGCGCGGCTTCCGGGCTGAAGTCCACAAAGCACTTCATCGCCTCGCCGCGGGCGCTTTTGGGGCGAAGCGCGAGCGTCCCCGGACCGAAATGGGCGATCATCAGATTCCGCGCGCCCCTGAGCGCCGCTTCGAGCATCGTTTGGACGGACTTGGGGGAAAGGGGCGTCACGAAATCCAGGTCTTCCGAAAAGCGGCTGCCGCCGTAGCACCAGCGCAGAGCCGTCCCGCCCTGAAAAATCAGACGGCGGCTGTCCTTCTGCCGGTAAATCTCATGCAGCAGAATCAACTGCGCGATTTCCGCCTTGCGGATATGGGTTTCACGATAATTCTTCATATTTGTTTACGATATAATACATATTTGCATTAGAATGTAAACAGTTAATTGGGGCGCGCCGCGGTCACGATCAATGAAAACGCGGGCTTTTGTCTGGAAACATTTTTTGAATTTCCTCATAGTTATCTTGATAAGGAAGAGTCAAAATAATGTATGTATCTTTGAGAAAATTTTTAATCTGTGAAAAAACACTGGACGATTCCGGTGCGTTGGCCAATGTTTCTTTGGAGATGTTAGAATAATATCGGTCCCGTGCCGTTAAGAAAGGATATTGGACAAATGATTCAAATGTTCTTGGCGGAGCATTAAGACTTAAGATCGTCGCCGCAATCGAATAGACCCGGTTGCCCTTATCTTTCCTTGTCCCCGCATGAGCAAAGAGCACTGCAATATCAGTAATATTTGATTTATATGGCTTCAGCATGAGATTTAGATTACGTTCTGTTTGCCATTTACATCATTTTGACTTCAAATTTTATTGTTAACGGTTTTTTATTGATCAGCCCGTTTTTTCGATATCACAGATAGAGGTATTATTTCCGCCTCTTTCTGCCGTCAGGCTTATCTGGACGCATGGGACAGCTCTTCACGGACAACACGTCGGATGGTTTTCTCCAAACCTTCCTGATTGATGGAGCGCTTCAAAGCTTCATTGATCAAGGTCTGATAACCGCGTCCGCTTGCTTTTTTCTTGAAATACTCCAGAACGCCGGTGTCGAGCATAATATTGATGCGCTGTTTTCGCGGCACTTCCTTAAGGTCAATCCGAAATGTTGCGCGGTCAATATCAGCCTGTCTGACAGCAGGAATGCTATCAGAGGTTTTCAAAGAAGATTTTTTGTTCATTTTTACTTGACGCCCTCGTAAAAAGTCATTAATCCTGTCACTCCCGCGAAGGCGGGAGTCCATAACGCTTTTAAATCACTAGATTCCCGCCTTCGCGGGAATGACATCAAAAGAGCAAATCAGACTTTTTACGAAGCCGTCTTACTTGCCTTTCTCATCGAAATTACCCGAATTTCATTTTCGGTTTCCGTGTGTGCCATAACGACAACATTCGCATCAAGAAGACCCATGGTGATATAACGTTGCTCCCTGTAATCAAATCGCGTATCTTCAAAAGTGAACGTAGGACCCGAAAATACTTTTCGCGCATCGGCAAAATCCAGCCGATGCTTCTTGACGTTGACCGTTCGTTTACCTTCATCCCAAACAAATCGCATGATTAAATTATACACATTTTTATGAATATTTCAATACTCGCACAAATAACTGTTGATGAATGGAATGGCTCCGCTTGACTCGACACTCTTTGCTCATTGCTTGTCGCATTTTACTGTGAGCTATGAGTTTTTCTTATCACCTCCAGCATCTGCTCGTGGAGCAGTCCGTTGCTGGCGACGAGACCGGGGGAAAACACGTTCCATTTTTCACCCTTCATGTCGGAGAGGACGCCGCCCGCTTCCGTCACCAGAAGGCATCCCGCGGCTGTGTCCCAGGGTTTGAGCTTGAGCTCCCAGAAACCGTCAAACCGTCCGGCGGCAAGATAGGCCAGGTCCAGCGCCGCTGCGCCCGGACGCCGGATGGCCTGCGCCTTCACGATCATCGCGGCAAAAAAATCCAGATTATTGTCCGAACTTTCGCGGATGTCATAGGGGAAACCGGTGGCCAGAAGGCCGCGGGACAAATCGTCCACGGAAGAAACGCGAAGCTCCTTCCCGTTGAGGCGCGCCCCGCCTCCCAGCGAGGCCTCAAACAGGTCGTCCCGCATCGGGTCATAAACGACGCCCAAAACGACGCTGCCGTCTTTCTCCAGTGCAATGGAAACGCAGAAAAAGGGAAAGCCATGGGCGTAATTCGTTGTTCCGTCCAGCGGATCGACAATCCAGCGCATCGCAGCCCTGCCGTTTTTCTCCTTTGATTCTTCGGACAAAATACCGTGGTCGGGATACCGTCGGCCAATTTCGGAAAGAATCAGCTCCTCCGACATCCTGTCCGCTTCCGTGACCAGATCGATCGTTCCCTTGTAGTAAACAGGATTGTGCCGGGAAAGTTTTTCAGTCAGCAGTTTCCCCGCCTTCCGCGCCAGTTTTTGGGCAAATTCCATCATTTCCTTCATTACGTTTTCAGCCCCCTCATGGATCACCGATAGCGGTTTAAACATAAAGAGCGCGAAAAAGGTACAATATTCTTAACCGTTGCGCTGCCGGATATTTAGTGCTAAACAAGGCAAAAATGTTGTTGGTTTACGGTTTATGACGACAGAACAAAATGCGGATTCGCCCATCCCTGATTTGAAAACGGCGCGGCAAAATTCAGGAATGACCCTGAAGGAGATGTTTGAGCGCACGCGGATCAGTGTGGTCAATCTGGAGGCCATGGAAAACGGCCAGTTTCATTTGCTGCCCGTCCCGATTTACACGCGAAACTTCATCAAAACATACGCGGCGGCTTTGGGAGTGGACAGCCAACCGCTGCTCGGGCGCTACGAAGATTACCTGCAGGCGATAAAAAACAAAGAACGCGAACAGGCCGCCGTCAAGCCCCCCCGCGCGCCTCTGGCTGACATACTGAGCCGGTACAAGACCTTCCTGTGGATTGCCTTGATCGTCATCCTCATTGCGGCCGTATCCATTTTCGCGAGCGTTTACAACAAACCGTCGCCCGAAGCGCCGCTCGCAATCGAAAGTTCCGGAAAAGCGGCAAGCGGGGCAGACCCGGCGCAGAGTACGCCCGGGCAGGATTTTGCAGTCGGGATCGATCCGGCAAAGCCGGGGCCTCTCGTCGGGGTCCAAATACCGGGCGGCGATCAGGCCCTGCCGGCGCCATTCGCGCCGTCCCCCGCGATCCCGGAAGCAGCCGCATCGAAGGAGGCACTCGAAAAGGACAAAACCGCCGCGGCAGCGACAACAGGCGAAGAAGAAGTGTTTCTCCTGGTCATTAACGCCACGGAACAAACCTGGATCCGCATGCAGGCCGATGACAGTGAGCCCTATGAAGTTTTGCTTGACGCGGGAGAAAAAATTTCACAAAAAGCGTCCCGCTTTAACATGGACATCGGCAATGCCGGCGGCGTCAGAATCCAGTTTGATGGGAAAACCATAGAAAATTTAGGCAAGTCGGGGCAGGTGATCCACTTGCGCTTACCTTGAAGCCATTAAAACGAAATGAGGTAATTTTATGTTTGGAATAGGCGTACCGGAGTTGCTGATTATCCTGGTGATTATTCTAATTATTTTCGGCGTCGGAAAGCTGCCGGAAATCGGCCGGGGGCTCGGCGAGGGAATCCGGAATTTCAAGAAGTCCGTTTCCGATAAAAACGATGCAAACCCGCCGGCAAAAAAAGAGGGAGACAAATAATTTTGCCTCCCTGCTCGAGTTCATTGAACCTTGCGTGAAGATTAGAAGGGAACGTCATCCATCGGCGTTGTGCTGTTCGGCGCGGAGGATGCATCGGGCGTCGAATCGCCGGGTTTGGCCTGCCCTTTGGAATCCAGCATTTTCATGTCGCCCGCGATAATTTCCGTCGTGTTGCGCTTGACGCCTTCCTTGTCTTCCCAGGCTCTGGTTTGAATCCGCCCTTCGATGAAAATCAATTTGCCCTTCACCAGATAATTGCCGCAAATCTCGGCCAGTTTGCCGAACGCAACAATCCGGTGCCACTCGGTTTTCTGCACCCTCTCCCCGTTTTTATCCTTGTAGGTTTCATCCGTCGCCATGGTGAAGTTTGTAACCATCGTGCCGTCCGGTGTATAACGAACCTCCGGATCTCTGCCCAGTCTGCCGATCAATATCGCCTTGTTGACCATGATTGCCTCCCCTCGTGAAATGAGTTGGCGGCATCATACATAACAACCCCCCGGTAGGCAAACACATTTTTAATGAACTCGCAGAAAGTCTATTTTGCTCCTTTGTTGTCATTCCCGCGAAGGCGGGAATCCAGTAGTTCAAAATAGTTATGGACTCCCGCCTGCGCGGGAGTGACAGGAAAAATGGCTTTTTACAAGGCCGTCATTTTTGAAATTTTATGCCGCCCGGCCAACGGTCCGCAACCACAATCGGGCTTGACTAATCCCCAAAAAAAATATAGTCAAACAAACTTTTAAAAAGCGGAGAAATTATGGAAGACAATGATCTTTTAAAGGTCCGCCGGGAAAAAATTGCGGCCTTGAAAGCAGCCGGAATCGACTTATATCCCAACGACGCAAAGCCCCAAAACACAACCGCCCAGATCCTCGACGAATTCGGCCAAACCGATAGCGAAAATCTCGCGCAGCTTTCGCAGAAATTCTCGCTGGCCGGACGCCTGATGGCCATCCGCAGCTTCGGCAAAGCCGCGTTTGTCAAAATCCAGGACCGGAAAGGCCGGATGCAGTGTTATCTGGCCAAAAACATCCTGAGCGAGCAGGACTTCTCTCTCTTTAAAAAACTGGACATCGGCGATATTATTTATGTTTCCGGAAAGCTTTTCCGGACCAAAACCAACGAATTGACACTGGAGGCCGAATCGGTGCGCCTGATGGCCAAATCGATCCATCCATTGCCGGAAAAATGGCATGGCCTGACGGACATCGAAACCCGCTACCGCCAGAGGCACCTCGATCTGATCTCCAATCCGGCCGTGAAGGAAATCTTCATCCGGCGCA
>Ga0209097_10003056_pt1 | contig 13063 bp, 7 predicted proteins | sample AD_UKC052_MetaG_FD_184419 | JGI IMG/M metagenome (GOLD analysis project Ga0209097, IMG submission 184419) | Active sludge microbial communities of municipal wastewater-treating anaerobic digesters from USA - AD_UKC052_MetaG (SPAdes) (version 2) | ecosystem: Engineered > Bioreactor > Anaerobic >... | reverse complement strand
AGCAGGCGCATCAAGATCGACACGCCGACGAAGATCGCGCCCAGCCGCATCCTCTATGCGCCGATGGATCCGATCGCCACGCTGGACAGCACGCAGAAGGTGGCGCTGCTCGAGCGCGTCGAGAAGCTGGCCCGCGCCAGGGACCCGCGCATCGTTCAGGTGATGGCGGGCCTGGCCGGCGAGTACGACGTGGTGCTGGTGGCGCGCGCCGACGGCACGCTGGCCGCCGACGTTCGCCCGCTGGTGCGCCTGTCGGTCACGGTGATCGCCGAGCAGACGGTCGACGGCCAGGTGCGCCGCGAGGTCGGCTCCGGCGGCGGCGGCGGGCGCTTCGGCTTCGGCTACTTCCACGACGCGATGATCGAGAGCTACGTCGACCAGGCGGTGACGGCGGCGCTGACCAACCTCGAGTCGCGCCCGGCCAAGGCCGGAGAGATGAGTGTCGTGCTCGGCCCGGGCTGGCCCGGCGTGCTGCTGCACGAGGCCATTGGGCACGGACTCGAAGGCGACTTCAATCGCAAGGGTTCGAGCGCTTTCTCGGGCCGCATCGGCCAGCGCGTGGCGGCCAAGGGTGTGACCGTGCTCGACGACGGCACCATCCCCGACCGCCGCGGCTCGCTGAACATCGACGACGAAGGCCATGCCTCGCAGCGCAACGTGCTGATCGAGGACGGCATCCTCAAGGGCTACATCCAGGACTCGCTCAACGCGCGGCTCATGAAGGTCAAGCCCACCGGCAACGGCCGGCGCGAGAGCTACGCCGCCGTGCCGATGCCGCGCATGACCAACACCTACATGCTCGGCGGCGACAAGACCAAGGAAGAGATCATCGCAGGCCTGAAGCGCGGCCTGTACGCCACCAACTTCGGCGGCGGCCAGGTCGACATCACCAGCGGCAAGTTCGTCTTCTCGGCGAGCGAAGCGTTCTGGGTCGAGAACGGCAAGATCCAGTACCCGGTGAAGGGCGCCACCATCATCGGCAACGGCCCGGACGCGCTGACGCGCGTCAGCGCGATCGGCAACGACATGAAGCTCGACACCGGCGTGGGCGTGTGCGGGAAGGACGGGCAGAGCGTGCCCGTGGGCGTGGGCCAGCCGACGCTGCGCATCGACCGCCTCACCGTGGGCGGCACGGCCTGAGGCCTGCGCGTCGTGCTAGAGTCCGGCCCATGCGCTCGCAGAAGTCCTTCTTTTTTGCGTACTTTTGGTTCTCGCACCGCCCGGCGGATGGAGAGGCAAGCGCTTAGCCGACAACGACAGCGCACCGAATCCGAAACCGCCGGGCACCCGCCCGGCGGTTTTTTTTCGGCCCGCGCATCCCGATACCGCCACCCAGAACAGCACGAGGAGCCGTCCGCCATGACCAGCAAAACCACCAGCGAGGCCTGGTATGCCCGCAGCGAGCGCACCAGCCAGACCGACGACCAGCGGATCAAGGACGTGACGCCGCTGCCGCCGCCGGAGCACCTGATCCGCTTCTTCCCGATCGCCGGCACGGCGGTCGAGACGCTGATCGGCAACACCCGTGCGGCGATCCGCAACATCATGCAGCGCAAGGACGACCGGCTGCTGGTGGTGATGGGCCCGTGCTCGATCCACGACCCGGCGGCTGCCATCGACTACGCGCGCCGCCTGAAGGTGCAGCGCGACAAGTACGCCGACCGGCTGGAGATCGTCATGCGCGTGTACTTCGAGAAGCCGCGCACCACGGTGGGCTGGAAGGGCCTGATCAACGACCCCTACCTCGACGAGAGCTACCGCATCGACGAGGGCCTGCGCATCGCGCGGCAATTGCTCGTCGAGATCAACCGCGCGGGCATGCCGGCCGGCAGCGAGTTCCTCGACGTCATCTCGCCGCAGTACATCGGCGACCTGATCGCCTGGGGCGCGATCGGCGCGCGCACCACCGAGAGCCAGGTGCACCGCGAGCTGGCCTCGGGCCTGTCGGCGCCGATCGGCTTCAAGAACGGCACCGACGGCAACATCAAGATCGCCACCGATGCGATCCAGGCTGCCGCACGGCCGCATCACTTCCTGTCGGTGCACAAGAACGGCCAGGTGGCCATCGTCGAGACACGCGGCAACAAGGATTGCCACGTCATCCTTCGCGGCGGCAAGACGCCCAACTACGACGCCGCCAGCGTGGCCGCGGCCTGCAAGGAGATCGAGGCGGCCAAGCTCGACTGCACGCTGATGGTCGACTGCAGCCACGCCAACAGCAGCAAGCAGCACCAGAAGCAGGTCGACGTGGCGCGCGACGTCGCTGCGCAGATGAAGGCCGGCGGCCGCTGCATCTTCGGCGTGATGGTGGAGAGCCACCTCGTCGCCGGCGCGCAGAAGTTCAGCGCCGGCAAGGACGATCCGGCCCAGCTCGCCTACGGCCAGAGCATCACCGACGCGTGCATCGGCTGGGACGACTCGCTCGAGGTGCTGGAGGTACTGGCGAACGCCGTCTCGGCACGCCGCAAGGGCTGACGAGCCGCTTCGGCGCTACAGAGCGAGCTCGACCCAGCGGGTGCCCGGCTCCTGGGGGTTGGGCGACTCGGTGAAGCCGAGTTCGCGCGCCAGCTGCAGCATGCGCGTGTTCTCGCTGAGCACGGTGGCGACGAGGCGTTTCGTGCCGTGCTCGCGCAGGTACGCGACCAAACGCTGCAGCAGCAACTCGCCCAGGCCTTCGCCCTTGATCTCGCTGCGCACGATGATCCCGAACTCGGCCTCGTCGTTGTCGGGGTCGGCCACGGCACGCACCACGCCCAGCGTTTGCTCGGCGCCGTCCGGCCCGGGCGCGGTGGCGACGAAGGCCATCTCGCGCGCGTAGTCGATCTGCGTCAGGCGAGCGAGCTCGCTGCGCTCGATGCTGCGCCGGCTGTAGAAGACGCGCATGCGCACGTCCTCGGGGTCGAGGTGGCTGAGGAACTCGAGGTGCTGCGCCTCGTCCTCCGGCCGGATCGGCCGCAGCGTGAGCACTCGGCCATGCCATTCGAGGCGCTGCGTCAGGTGCGCCGGGTAGGGCCGGATGGCGAAGTTCAGCGCACCGGCCGGCGCGGTGACGCTCAGCCGTATGCGCGCGTCGAGCGCGATGGCGCCCTTGGCATCGACGATCAGCGGGTTGATGTCGAGCTCGGCGATCTGCGGCACGTCGGCGAGCAGCTGCGACACTGCGATCAGCACGGCCAGCACGCTGGCCTCGTCGGCCGGCGGCGTGTCGCGGAAACCGCGCAGCAGCTTCGCCACCCGCGTGCGCGCCACCAGCGCGCGCGCCAGCGGTTCGTTCAGCGGCGGCAGCGCGATGGCGCGATCGGCCAGCACCTCGACCGCCGTGCCGCCCTGGCCGAACAGGATCACCGGGCCGAACACGCGGTCGATGCTGGCACCGACGATCAGCTCCTGCGCGCCAGCGCGCTGCACCATCGATTGCACGGTGAAGCCGTCGAGCCTGGCCTGCGGGCGCTGGGCGCGCACGCGCTCGAGCATCACCGCGGCCGCCGCGCGCACCTGCGCCGCGCCCTCCAGGCCCAGCACCACGCCGCCGACATCGGATTTGTGCGAGATGTCGGTGCTGAGGATCTTCAAGGCCACGGGATAGCCCATCGCATCGGCTGCTGCGGCGGCCTCGGCAGGGTCGGTGCCGACACGCTGCGTGGCCACCACCGGGATGCCATACGCGGCAAGCACCGCCTTGGCTTCGGGCTCGGTGAGCATCTCGCGGCCGCTGCCCAGCACCTGCTGCACCAGCGCACGCACCGCCGGCAGGTCGGGCTCGGTGGCCTGAGCCGGGCGGGCCGGCGCCGCTTCGATCAGTTGGGCCTGGTTGCGGCGATAGGTGGTGAGCATGGCGAAGGCGCGCACCGCTTCCTCGGGTGTCTCGTAGCCGGCGATGCCGGCCTCGCGGAAGATGTCGCGCGCCTGCGCCACCGAGTCTCCGCCCAGCCAGCAGCCGAGCACCCGCGGTGGGCTCTGGCTGGCCAGCGGCACCAGCGCGCGAGCGATGTCGGCGCTGGGCACGATGGCGGTCGGTGCGTGGATGAACAGCACCGCGCCTGCACCGGGGTCGGCATTCAGCGCTTCGAGCGCCTGCACGTAACGCTCGGCCGGGGCGTCGCCGATGATGTCCACGGGGTTGCCGTGAGACCAGTTGGCTGGCATCTGCGCATCGAGCCGCGCGATCGTGTCAGCGTTGAGCTCGGTGAGTTCCACGCCCACGTGCGCGGCGCAATCGGCCGCCATCACGCCGGCACCACCGCCGTTGGTGAGGATGGCGAGCTGCTCGCCGCGGTTGGCGCGAAAGCGCGCCAGCGTCTCGGCGGCCAGGAAGAGCTGCTGCATCGTGTCCACGCGCAGCATGCCGGCACGCGCGATGGCGGCGTCGTAGACGATGTCGGAGCCGGCCAGCGCACCGGTGTGCGAGGCCGCGGCGCGTTGGCCCTGCGCCGAGCGGCCCGATTTGATGACGATCACCGGCTTGTTGCGCGCCGCGGCGCGCGCCGCCGACATGAACTTGCGCGGCGCCTCGACCGACTCGATGTAGAGCAGGATGGCGCGCGTCTTCGCATCGCTGCCGAGGAAGTCGAGCATGTCGCCGAAGTCGACGTCCGCATGTTCGCCCAGCGACACCAGATGGCTGAAGCCGATGTGGCGCGAGCGGGCCCAGTCGAGCATCGCCGTCATCAGCGCGCCGGACTGGGTGACGAAGGCCAGCTCACCCGGCAGCGCGTCGATGTGCGCGAAGCTCGCGTTCAGGCCCCGATGCGGCACCAGCATGCCGATGCAGTTGGGCCCGAGGATGCGCAGCAGGTGCGGGCGTGCGGCGTCCAGCATCGCCTGGCGCTGCGCGGCGTCCAGCCCCGCGGTGAGGACCACGGCCGCGCGGGTGCCGGCGGCGCCCAGTTCGGCGATCAGCCCCGGCACGGCGGCGGCCGGCGTGCAGACGATGGCAAGTTCGGGCACCTCGGGCAGATCGGCGACGCGGGCGTAGACCGGCACCCCGTCGAAGCTGCTGTGGCGCGGGTTGACAGCGAAGCAGCGGCCCTTGAAGCCATTGCCGTGCAGGTTACGCCAGACCGTGGCGCCGACGCTGCCGGCGCGCTGCGAAGCGCCGATGACCGCCACCGAGGCGGGGTCGAAGAGGTGGTCGAGGTGGCGGATGCTCATGCGGGTCGAGGGAGTTGCGCGCGGGCGCGCCAGGTGCCGATGATGGCCCGGGAAGATGACGACGGCACGATTGACGAACGGCAATTGCAATGCGCGGCGCGGCGCCTAGGCTGAACTGTGCGCCCCGTCGCGGTGCGCTGGAGATTGCCATGGCAGCCGAACCGCCCACCGCCGTGCCCGAAGCGCATCGACACCTGCACATGACGCAGCGCACCTATGCACTGGTGCTGGCCGGCGGGCGCGGCTCGCGGCTGCGCCAGCTCACCGACTGGCGCGCCAAGCCCGGGGTGCCGTTCGCCGGCAAGCTGAAGATCATCGACTTCCCGCTGTCCAACTGCGTGAATTCGGGCATCCGCCGTATCGGTGTGCTGACCCAGTACAAGGCGCAGAGCCTGATCCGCCACATCGAACGCGGCTGGGGATTCCTGGAAGTGAACCTGGGCGAGTACATCGATGTCGTCCCGGCCCAGCAGCGTGTCGACGAACACTGGTACAGCGGCACCGCCAACGCGGTGTACCAGAACCTCGATCTGCTCGGCGAGGCCGGGCCCGACCACGTCCTGGTGCTGGCTGGCGACCATGTCTACAAGATGGACTACGCGGTGATGCTCGCCGACCACGTGGCCAGCGGCGCCGATCTGACGGTGGCCTGCATCGAGGTGCCGGTCGAGCAGGCCAGCGGATTCGGCGTGATTCGGGTCGATGAACAGCGGCGCGTGCGCGCCTTCGAGGAAAAGCCGGCCCGTCCCGATCCGCTGCCGGGTCGGCCCGGCGTGGTGCTCGCGAGCATGGGCATCTACGTGTTCAACGCAAGCTTCCTCGTCGACGAGCTGATCCGCGACGCCCGCGATCCCGACTCGACACACGACTTCGGCCGCGACCTGATCCCGCACGTGGTGGCGCGGCAGCCCGTGCACGCGCACCGCTTCGAAGACAGCTGCGTTCGCCCGCCCGGCGCGCGGCCCTACTGGCGCGATGTCGGCACGGTGGACAGCTACTGGGAAGCCAACCTCGACCTGACGCAGATCCTGCCCGAGCTCGACCTCTACGACGAGCACTGGCCCATCCTGAGCCTGCAGCGGCAGCTGCCGCCGGCCAAGTTCGTCTTCGACGACCTGGGCAGGCGCGGCATGGCGGTGGACTCGCTGGTCTCCAGCGGTTGCATCGTCAGCGGCGCCACGGTTCGGCGCTCGATCCTGTTCTCGAAGGTGCGCGTGGGCGAGCGCAGCCTGGTCGAGGAATCGGTGGTGCTGCCGGGCGTGAACATCGGCGCCGACGTGGTGATCCGCCGTGCCGTGGTCGACAAGCGTTGCGTGATCGCCGACGGCACGCAGATCGGCGTGGACGCGGCGGCCGACCGCGAGCGCTTCCACGTCACCGAGCGCGGTATCGTGCTCGTCACGCCGGAGATGCTGGGTCAGTCGGTCCACACGGTGTACTGATGCCCCGATGCGCGCCCACTGGCACCTGAGAGAAGCTCACGAACTGGCCCGCGAACACGGCGTCGACCCGGCACTCGGGCTCGACGAGGCCGAGGCCGCCCTGCGCGCGCTGAAGCACGGCACGAACGAGATCACCGGTGCCGCACGGCGCACCCCCGTGGCGCTGCTGCTCGACCAGTTCAAGGACTTCATGATCCTGGTGCTGCTCGGCGCCGCGGTGGTCTCGGGAGTGATCGGTGAACTGGTCGACACGCTGGCGATCCTGGTGATCGTGTTGCTCAACGCAGTGATCGGCTTCGTGCAGGCCTGGCGCGCCGATCGTGCGCTGGCAGCACTGCAGCAGCTCGCCGCAGCCCGCGCCACCGTGCTGCGCTCCGGGCAGCGGCAGGTGGTGCCGGCAGCCCGGCTGGTGCCCGGCGACATCGTGCTGCTGGAGGCGGGCAACCAGGTGCCGGCCGACCTGCGCCTGATCGAGATCGCCCAGCTGAAGATCGACGAATCGGCACTGACCGGCGAGTCGGTCACCGTCGACAAGCACACGGGCGTGCTGGCGGAAGCCGCATCGGCGCTGGGCGACCGGCTCAACATGGCCTTCAAGGGCACGACGGCGGCGCACGGCCGGGGAACGGGCCTGGTGGTGGCCACCGGCATGGCCACCGAGCTCGGCAAGGTGGCCGGCCTGCTGGATCGCGCCGTCGACCTGAGCACGCCGCTGCAGAAGCGCCTGGCCGCCTTCGGCAAGCGGCTGGCCCTCGTGGTGCTGGCGATCTGCGCGCTGATCTTCGTGATCGGCGTGCTGCGCGGCGAGTCGCCGGTGCTCATGATCCTCACGGCCGTGAGCCTGGCGGTGGCCGCCATCCCGGAGTCGCTGCCGGCGGTGGTGACGGTGCTGCTGGCGCTCGGCGCGCGCCGCATGGTCGGGCAGAACGCGCTGGTGCGCCGGCTGCCATCGGTCGAGACGCTCGGCTCGGTCAGCACCATCTGCTCCGACAAGACTGGCACGCTGACGCAGAACCGCATGCAGGCCGAGCTGGTGCACGCCGACGGCCGGGCATGGCGGCCAGGCGAGCCGCTGGCCGACCCGGTGCAGCGCGAGACCCTGCGCGCCGCCGCCTTGTGCAACGACGCGGTGCTCGGCGAAGAGGGCCGCTGGTTCGGCGACCCGACCGAGACCGCGCTGGCAGCGTTGGCCGCCGATGCCGGCCTGGACAAGTCGGCGCTGGAGGCCGAATCGCCGCGGGTGGCCGAACTGCCGTTCGACGCGGTGCGCAAGCGCATGAGCACGCTGCACCCGCACGGGACGGGTCTCCTGGTCTGCACCAAGGGCGCCCCCGAATCGGTGCTGCCGCTGTGCGACTCGCAATGGCGCGCCGACGGAGCGGTGGCCCTCGATCGCGACGCCGCGATGGCACAGGCCGAGACGATGGCGGCGCAGGGCCTGCGCGTGCTGGCACTGGCGCGCCGCGAGGTGGCCCGGGCCGACGTGGGCGCCGATGCGCACGTGCTGGAGCAGGGGCTCGCGCTGATCGGGCTGGTCGCCTTGATCGACCCGCCGCGACCGGAGGCCGCCGCCGCGGTGCACGATTGCCTGGGCGCCGGCATCACGCCGGTGATGATCACCGGCGACCACCCGGCCACGGCGCGCGCCATCGCCCTGCGGCTGGGCATCGTCGGCGACGACAAGGCCGCCGTGCTCACCGGGCAATCGCTGGCGGAGATGGACGACGCCGCGCTGCGCGCGCGCTGCGGCGAGGTGCGCGTGTACGCCCGCGTCGACCCGGCGCAGAAGATCCGCATCGTTCAGGCGCTGCAGTCGCTGGGCCGCTTCGTCGCGATGACCGGCGATGGCGTCAACGACGCGCCAGCGCTGCGCCAGGCCGACATCGGCGTGGCCATGGGCCGCGGCGGCACCGACGTCGCGCGCGAGGCCGCCAGCCTGGTGCTGCTGGACGACAACTTCGCCACCATCGTGGCCGCGGTGCGCGAGGGCAGGCGCATCTACGACAACATCCGCAAGTTCGTGCGTTATGCGATGACGGGCAACTCGGGCGAGATCTGGACGCTGTTTCTGGCCCCCATGCTGGGCCTGCCGATCCCGCTGCTGCCCATCCACATCCTGTGGGTGAACCTGGTCACCGACGGCCTGCCCGGCCTGGCCCTCGCGGCCGAACCGGCCGAGCGCGGCATCATGCGCAGGCCGCCACGCCCGCCGGTCGAAAGCCTGTTCGCCGGCGGCCTGTGGCAGCACGTGCTGTTCATCGGGCTGCTGATCGGCGGCATGTGCCTTGCCGTGCAGGCCTGGGCGCTGGCCACCGGCCACGCCCACTGGCAGACCATGGTGTTCACCGTGCTCACCCTGGCGCAGATGGCCCACGTGATGGCGATCCGCTCCGAGAGCGAGCCGCTGTGGCGCCAGGGCCTGGCGTCGAACCGCCCGCTGCTCGGCGCGGTGCTGCTCACGCTGGCGCTGCAGCTGGCGACGATCTACGTTCCGGTGCTGCAGCCGATCTTCAAGACCGAAGCCCTGGACCTCGCCGAACTCGGCATCTGCTTTGCCGCCGCCGCCGTCGTGTACCTGGCTGCCGAGGCCGAGAAGGCCTGGCGCCGGGGCCGCAAGGAGCGCGGCGCCGACATGGCGCTTGACACACCGGTTTCGCCGACCAGAATGTAAGCAAGCACTTGCAATGGCAGGTAAGCAGGCTGGCTGCGGCCGTAACGCGGGTAATGTGGGGAAAGAGTGCTGGCCGATGGGGGGGATCGGGGCTGCAATGGCGGCTCTCTCAACCAACCAAGAGGTCACACCATGAACCTTCGCTCCACGCTCATCCGCACTTCCGTCGCCGCTGCCTGCGCCGCACTGGCCACGGCCGCCCTGGCCCAGGACAAGGCTCCGGCCGCAGGCGACGCCAAGGCGCGCATGGCCGCCGAGGCCGCCTTCAGCAAGGCCGACGCCAACGGTGACGGCAAGCTGTCGAAGGACGAAGCCGCCAAGCTGCCGGCGATCGCTTCCAAGTTCGAAACGCTGGACAAGGACAAGGACGGCGCGCTGACGCTGGCCGAGTTCGCCGCCGGCTACACCGCCGCGGGCTGATCGCGGGGCCGCGGCGGCGCTGCTTCAGTCGCCGCCGCGCGCCAGCTTCTCGCTCTTCCAGTAGACGTCGTCACCGCCGCGGCCGTCGAGGTTGGCGCGGTTCAGCACGCGGGCCAGCACGAACAGCAGGTCCGACAGGCGATTCAGGTACTGACGCGGCTCGGGCCGCACCTGGTCGGCCAGGGACAAGGCGACCACCGCCCGCTCGGCGCGGCGCGCCACCGTGCGGCACACATGCGCGATCGCCGCGCTGCGGGTGCCGGCCGGCAGGATGAACTCCTGCAGCTTGGGCAGGGCCGCGTTGTGCAACTCGAGCGCTTCGTCCAGGCGGACGACCGCTTCGAGCTTGAGCAGTTCGAAGCCGGGAATCGACAGCTCGCCGCCGAGGTTGAACAACTCGTGCTGGATCACCACGAGCAGCTCGCGCACGCCATCGGGCAGCGGTTCCGCCAGCAGCACGCCGATCTGCGAATTCAGCTCGTCGACGTCGCCCATGGCCTGCACGCGCAAGTGGTCTTTCGACACGCGCGTGCCGTCGCCCAGCCCCGTGGTGCCGTCGTCGCCCGTGCGCGTGGCGATCTGCGTGAGTCTTTGTCCCATGGCCGCGATGGTAGCCAATGCCTAGAATCCCTCGACGCCCTGCGCCTTGCAGGCTGGAGCACGACCATGAACGCCCCGACCGAACTGCCGCACCTCGTCGAGCCCCGCCCGGTGCCCGCGGCCATGCTGGATGCGCTGAAGGCGCGCTTCGGCGATCGATGTACCACGGCGCTGGCGGTGCGCGAGCAGCACGGCCGCGACGAGTCGCCCTTCGACGTGCGCCCGCCCGACGCGGTGGTGTTCTGCGAGAGCACCGACGAGGTGGCCGCGATCGTGTCGCTGGCCGACCGCCACGCGGTGCCGGTGATCCCCTACGGCGTCGGCTCCTCGCTCGAAGGCCACCTGCTGGCCGTGCAGGGCGGCATCAGCATCGACCTGTCGCGCATGAACCGCGTGCTGCAGGTCAACCCGGAAGACCTGACGGCCACCGTGGAGCCGGGCGTGACGCGCGAGCAACTCAACCGCGAGATCCGCGACACGGGACTGTTCTTCCCCATCGACCCGGGCGCGAACGCGTCACTGGGCGGCATGGCAGCCACGCGTGCCAGCGGCACGAACGCAGTGCGCTACGGCACCATGCGCGAGAACGTGCTCGGCCTGACCGTGGTGACCGCCAGCGGCGAGATCATCCACACCGGCACGCGCGCGAAGAAGTCCAGCGCCGGCTACGACCTCACGCGCCTGATGGTGGGCAGCGAGGGCACGCTCGGCGTGATCACCGGCGTGACGCTGAAGCTGTACCCGCTGCCCGAGGCGGTCAGCGCGGCGATCTGCCATTTCAAGGACATCGGCTCGGCGGTCGACGCGACGATCCAGATCATCCAGATGGGCGTGCCGATCGCGCGCTGCGAACTGCTCGACGTGAACGCCGTGCGCGCGGTCAACGAGCACTCGAAGCTCGGCCTGCGCGAGTCGCCGATGCTGCTGATGGAGTTCCACGGCAGCGAAGCCGGCGTGAAGGAGCAGGCCGAGACGGTGCAGGCCATCGCCGCCGAAGCCGGTGGCGAGAACTTCGAATGGGCCAGCACGCCCGAGGAACGCACGCGGCTGTGGGCGGCACGGCACAAGGCCTACTTCGCCGGCATGACCACCCACCCGGGCTGCCGCACCGTCACCACCGACACCTGCGTGCCGATTTCGCGCCTGACCGAGATCATCGAGGCCTCGGTTGCCGAGGCCGATGCCTCGGGGCTGCCGTACTACATCGTCGGCCACGTCGGCGACGGCAACTTCCACCTCGCCTACATGGTGAAGGACGGCGACGCGAAGGAGCGGGAGACTGCCGAACGCCTGAGCATGCAGATGGTCCATCGGGCGATCGCGCTGCAGGGCACCTGCACCGGCGAGCACGGCATAGGCCTGCACAAGCAGGGCTTCCTGGTCGACGAAACGGGTGCCGGCGCGGTCGAGATGATGCGCACGCTCAAGCGCGCGCTCGACCCGAAGAACATCCTCAACCCGGGAAAGATCTTTTCCCTCTGACCACGCGCTAGTTGTGGTTCACCGGGGCCGGCACCGACCAGTGCTTGGTCACCGTGCCCTGCCCGTCGACGCTGTCCAGGTGCACGCCGAAGCCCCACAGGCGCGACACGTGCTTGAGCACTTCCTGCGCGCTGTCGTGCAGCGGCCGGTCGTTGTGCTGGGTGTGACGCAGCGTCAGTGAGCGGTCGCCGCGCAGGTTGACGCTCCACACCTGGATGTTCGGTTCGCGGCTTCCCAGGTCGTACTGGTGCGACAGCGCCTCGCGCACCGCGCGGTAGCCGGCCTCGTCGTGGATGGCCGAGACCTCGAGCTCGCTCTCCTTCTCGTCGTCGACGATGGAGAACAGGCGGAAGTCGCGCATCAGCTGCGGCGAGAGATACTGGCCGATGAAGCTTTCGTCCTTGAAGTTGCGCATCGCGTGGTCGATGGTCTCGAGCCAGTCCTTGCCGGCCATGCCGGGGAACCAGGCGCGGTCTTCGTCCGTCGGCTTCTCGCAGATGCGCTTGATGTCGGTGTACATCGCGAAGCCAAGCGCATACGGGTTGATGCCGCTGTAGTGCTTGTGGCCCACCAGCGGTTGGTACACCACGTTGGTGTGCGACTTCAGCCACTCGATCATCATGCCGTCGGTCAGGTGGCCGTCGTCGTACAGCGTGTTGAGCAGCTTGTGGTGCCAGAAGGTCGCCCAGCCCTCGTTCATCACCTGCGTCTGGCGCTGCGGGTAGAAGTACTGCGCCACCTTGCGCACGATGCGCACGATCTCGCGCTGCCAGGGCTCGAGCAAAGGCGCGTTCTTCTCGATGAAGTACAGCAGGTTCTCCTGCGGCTCCTCGGGGAAGCGGCGCACCTCCTTCTCGCTGGCGGCCTTCTCGGCCTTGCGCGGCAAGGTGCGCCACATGTCGTTGACCTGCTGCTGCGCGTAGGCTTCGCGGTCCTTGCTGCGCGCGAGCTCCTGCGTCAGGCTCAGCTTGCTCGGCCGGCGATAGCGGTCGACACCGTGGTTCATCAACGCGTGGCAGCTGTCGAGCAGCTCCTCCACGGCGTCCAGCCCGTGGCGCTCCTCGCAGCCGGCGACGTAGTTCTTCGCATAGACCAGGTAGTCGATGATCGACGCCGCATCGGTCCACATGCGGAACAGGTAGTTGCCCTTGAAGAAGCTGTTGTGGCCGTAGGCCGCATGCGCGATGACCAGCGCCTGCATCGCCATCGTGTTCTCCTCCATCAGGTAGCTGATGCAGGGGTTGGAGTTGATGACGATCTCGTAGGCCAGGCCCATGTGGCCGCGCTTGTAGTTCTT
>Ga0209097_10003053_pt1 | contig 13071 bp, 9 predicted proteins | sample AD_UKC052_MetaG_FD_184419 | JGI IMG/M metagenome (GOLD analysis project Ga0209097, IMG submission 184419) | Active sludge microbial communities of municipal wastewater-treating anaerobic digesters from USA - AD_UKC052_MetaG (SPAdes) (version 2) | ecosystem: Engineered > Bioreactor > Anaerobic >... | reverse complement strand
GGGGCCGCCTGTACGACCCCGGCGTAGTGGATGCATGCGAGAGCATCGTGTTGGCGAAAGGCATCGATGCCCTGGTCTCGCATGCGCCCTGAACCTGGATGCGGATGCCGGCTGCGCTGCGCAATTGTGAGTTTGACGAAAGGGCGCGCTCATGTTATCATTACTGAGCAAAACTGCAGTCGGCGAATGAGAAGAGGTTTGGCTCCCATGGTCTAGCGGCCTAGGACATCGCCCTTTCAAGGCGGTAACACGGGTTCGAATCCCGTTGGGAGCGCCATATTGATGAAAAGGCCCCGCTTCGAGCGGGGCCTTCATTTATACCCGCTACGTCCGCCACATCCGCATTGCGTCCGATTGGCTGACCTTGTGAGCCGTGCGGGGCAGCCCGCACCCGGGCCATGGAAACTACAAGAAATAGTAGCACTGTCTAGTCGAATCTGATATGTTTAGTGTTGGGCGCACTATACCTCGATTCACGTCGAAAGTGACCATCACGCGGAACACTCGGGAAGGATTGAGCAAGCAACCAGCACTTGCGGATCTCTTCGTTGAGGGGGAATACGATGGCCACGGGCAGTCGTATTAGGCAGATCGCAGGCAGTCTGCGGTTCAAACTTGTGGTACTGATTTTACTTGCGGTTCTTCCTCTCCTTGCCTTCTCGTCATATACGGCCATGAGAGAACGGTCTGAGACACTCGAGCAGGCCGAATGCCAGTCGCGCCTACTACTCGCCCATGTCGTCGATGCAGACAGTGAAGACATTGGAAACCTGCTCAGGATGGCGGCGGCGGTGTGGGACGCCTCGGCGCCCGGCGAGCTGGCGGGATCTGACCCATCGCGGCCCAGAAGCGTTCTTTCGGATTCGTGGTACTCCAGGAGGCTGTGTTCCAGCTTTGCGGTGCTGGATGAAACAGGACGAGTGCTGTCTGCCACGTGGGGCTCCAACGGGCCCAGCGACTTTGGGGAGTTCTCGGCTTTCCAGGAGGCTATGGAGCGCCGAGCAGCCGTTGCTGCTGTCACAGCCCCCGACCTGTCGGGAAGCTCGCCCGCGATGTCCATATTCATCCCGTCGACCGTCGGCACGCGTTCGTCCGACAACCTGGACGATGCCAGAGCGATTCTGCAGCGACACGGCGGCGAGGCGGCAGTAGTGTTCCTTCACCCCGAATGGTTTGAACAGTCATTTAGGTCCTTGGCTCTGCCTGAAGGCGCGATGCTAGCTGTTCACGACATGTCAGGCAAGAACTTGATGCGGTACACGAAAGACGGGGGCGAGGGCGCGATCCTCGATAGCAGCGACCAGGCCGAGAGTAACCAGGATGTGCTGAACGCCGTAAGGTCGAGCAGATGCGTAGTGGGATCCATCACCTCCTCCGGCGGCGACGGGGTGCAGCGGCTGGTATCCTACGGCAAGGTAGGCAATATGGGCGACGACCCGCAGTTCTACGTGACTATGAGTCTGCCTGTCGAGATGATAATGGCCGCTGCCCAACAGGAGGTTGCATACACTTTTGCTGCAGTGGCTGCAGCGATGCTGATCGCGGTGCCACTATCTTGGTCTTTCGCAAAGCGGCAGGTGATCGAGCCTGCCCGCATCCTGGCAAGCGCGGCGGGGCGCCTGGCGTCTGGCGACCTGGGCACCCGGTACGATGGCCCCCATGTCAACGGCGAACTGGGTGAACTGGCTCACGCTTTCGACCGAATGGCTGAGAATCTGGAGGAGAGCACGCGCCAGCTGGAGTACCTTATCTACCACGACAGTCTCACCGGTTGCTACAACCGTCTTTACTTCGACCATGTCATTTCCACTTTTGAGGACCAATCCAAGTTGCCCATGACATTCATCCTCGCTGATGTGAACGGCATGAAGCACGTCAACGATGTCCTGGGCCACGAAGCCGGCGATGAGCTGCTCAAGGCGATGGCGGGCATCATAATGGGCACTGCTGGCGACGAGGGCCAGGTATTCCGGTGGGGCGGCGATGAGTTCCTCGTCGTGATGCCCAATGTTGAGCGGAAGACGGCCTTGAGGTTTGTCACCAACGTGCGCAAGGCTGTCGGCCAATTGGATGCTGGAGACGTCTCTGCCAGTATGGCTCTGGGCGTGGGCACACGCATTTCGCTCACACAGAGCGTGACTGACACTATTCAGAGAGCAGAGAGCCGGATGTTCAGGAACAAGTTCATGGAGATGTCATCGCCCCGAGGCACCCTGGTACATTCGCTGCGCAAGGCGCTTGCGGAGAGCACGCACGAAACTGACGAGCATTCCGGCCGCATGCGCTTCCTGGCGGTGGAACTGGCCCATACCCTGGGTCTTTCGGATAACTCCATTGACGACCTATCGTTGCTGTGTGTGTTACACGACATCGGCAAAGTGGGGATTCCCGACCAAATACTGCAGAAGGCAGGCCCACTGTCGCCGGAGGAGTGGGAGATCATGCGCACCCACCCCGAGATAGGCTCGCGAATCGTGGAAGGATCGGCTGAGCTTTCGCATGTTGCCAACGCCATTTTGTCGCATCATGAGCGATGGGACGGCAATGGTTACCCCCGCAATCTTGAAGGCGCCGAGATCCCGCTGGCTGCAAGGGTGCTGGCAATAGTCGACGCTTATGACGCCATGGTGAGCGATAGGCCCTATCGCAGGGCGTTACCGCACCATGAAGCCATGGACGAGATCCAGCGCAACTCGGGAACGCAGTTCGACCCGGATCTCGTGAACGTGTTTGCCGAGATGATGGAGGCGCTGGAAGGCTACAAGGCGTACGAACGTGCATGGCTTCACGCCGAGGAGTTCGTCTTGAACGAGGGAATCGCGGAAGGCGGATACAGCGGGAACGGGCAAGGTTGACACTTTGAATAGTAATCCAGTGGAATATGCACACCTCTTGCCTGCGTATGACAGATGCCAAGCAGATGCCGAGTGAGATGCCGAAATGAGCTTGACTCGGGCATGCGTCATGCGTATAATCAACCCTATACAAATCAGCAGATCAGATGTGGCAGGAGGTAATATTGCATGTTCAAGAGAATTGCTCTACCCATTCTCGCGGCTCTTCTTCTAGTCTCTGCCTCCGCATCAGTCTTTGCGGCAACACCAGTCAAGGGCGGCACACTGAAGGTTGCCGCATCGTCTATCCAGCAACTTGACCCGTACAAGACTGCTGCCAACGACGAGACCAACATCTGCGGGCTCGTATTCGATCCCCTCGTCATCATCGGCAAGGACAACTTCAAACCCAGGCCGCACCTGGCTCAGAAGTGGGAGACGCCCGATGCCAACACGTGGGTCTTCCATCTCCGCAAGGGCGTGTACTTCCAGGACGGCAATGAGGTCTTCAAAAAGGGCGCGAAGCGCGAGGTCACGGCGGACGACGTTGTGTACTCGATCGAGCGCTTCCTCAAAGTCAGCACCGCATTCACCCTTGGCGAGATCAAGAGCGTGAAGGCGCTGGACCGCTACACGGTGGAGATCAAGACCCCTGTTCCAAATCCGTTCCTGGTGGCCGACCCCAACAGGATCGCCAGCGTCGGAATCGTTCCACGCGAGGCCATTGAGAAGCTGGGCGAAGACGGATTCGCAAGGCATCCCATAGGATCCGGCCCGTTTGCGCTCAAGAGCTTCACGACTGACCAGGGCGCAGTGCTCGAGCGCAACCCCAACTACTGGCTCCCTGTGTACCTGGACAAGGTCGAGTTCGTAGTTATTCCCGACCCCACAGTGCAGATACTTGCACTGACTGCAGGCGAAGTCGACATAGTCCCGTATCTTTTCAACCTCGACTCGATGGCGTCCGTCGCCAAGAACCCCAAGCTCATCACCTTGAGCAGGGGCGGTTCCTACAGAGGCCTGGGGTTCAACGTGACGAAACCCCCATTCGACGAGATTGAAGTGCGCGACGCCATATCCCGGGCGATGGACATCGACGCGGCATTCAACGCTGTAGTGGCGCCCCATGGCGAGCGTGCATACGGTCAGTGCGCTCCGTGGTTGCCTCACGGCTATGATACCAGCCTGAAGAGCCTGTGGAAGTACGATCCCAAGGAGGCGGTGGCTATCCTGAACAAGGCCGGCTTCCGCGACACCAATGGCGACGGGATCCTCGACCGCAATGGCAAGCCGCTCAAGGTGGAGATAAAGACGATTGCCGGCTCACAGGTGAGGACGCTCACCATCCTTGCAACCCAGCTTCGCAAGGTGGGAATAGACGCCTCCATCCTCCAGCAGGATACGGCAGTGTGGGCATCGGACATCATCGACGGCAACACTGAGGTCTTCTTCGACTTCAGCTTCGCCGGAACGACTGGGCTGCATTCGCTCTTCCACAGCGGCTCAATTGGGAAGACCAATGGTCACTACTACTCGAACTCGACTGTGGACTCCCTTCTCGAACAGGCGCTCAAGACCACCGACTACACCAAGCTGACGAGCCTTTGGAAGCAGGCGCAGCGCAAGATCATGGAGGACAGGGTGTCCATCCCGCTTTACTTCGAGTGGGGTTACTCGATTGTGAACAAGCGAGTCAACGACTTCGTGCCGCCGTGGGGCGGGATGCATCTGGTCACCCTAGAAAACAGCGTCTGGATCAGCAAGTAGCATCCACCGCAGCTACCGCGTTGCAGCTATGGCGGGGAGGGCGTCGCTTTCCGGCGATGTCCCTCCCTTCCGGGTTTGGCAAAAGGAACGGAGTGTAGCAATTGGGGAAATACATCGTTCGTCGCTTACTCGCGACGATACCGGTTCTCATAGGGATAACATTCATAACTTCGGCAATGGTCAGCCTGGCGCCGGGCGATGCGGTCAAGCTGATGCTGGGCTCGGAAACCGCCAATGCCGCCAACGTCGAGCGTCTCCAGAAGGAGCTAGGCCTCGACAGGCCGTGGTACGAGCAGTACTTCCGCTATATGAAGGGCCTGCTAAAGGGAGACATGGGAAGGTCCATAGTGTACCATCGCCCCGCCGCGGACCAGATCAAGGAGAAACTCGGGAACACCGTAGTCCTCGCGATCAGCTCGGCCATCTTTGCGCTCGTGGTGTCGATTCCCCTGGGCGTGCTGGCCGCCGCCAAACGACGGAGCTGGGTAGACTACGCCGCTACGACTCTCGCGATGATAGGGGTATCGCTTCCCGGCTTCTACCTTGGCCTTTTGATGATACTGCTCTTCGGCGTCAAGCTCGGGTGGCTTCCCATCAGGGGCATGGGGGCAACAGACGCAGGCCTCTGGGCTTACCTGCGCCACCTGATAATGCCCTCGATTACGCTCGGCAGTGCGCTTGCGGCCATACTCACCCGTCTCACCAGGTCGTCAGTGCTGGAGGCCCTGTCGCAGGATTACGTCCGCACCGCCCGCGCCAAGGGAGTGCACGAGAAGATGGTCCTCTACAAGCATGCCCTGCGAAACGCGTTGCTGCCGGTGGCCACCACCTTCGGGCTGCAGTTCGGATCGCTTCTGGGCGGAGCAGTCATTACGGAGACGATCTTCTCCTGGCCCGGCATCGGCATGCTGGCGGTAAACGCCGTCAAGCAGCGTGACATCCCTGTAATCCAAGGGACGACGCTCGTGTTCGCGCTCAGCTTTGTCCTGGTCACTCTGGCGGTTGACATACTATACATGCTAATTGATCCGAGGATTCGATATGAGTAAAGAAGCGACAAGCACAATCAGATCGGAGTTTGCGCACGTAGTTCGGGTATTCTTCCGGCACAAGCTGGGCGTGGTGGGCCTTGTGATGCTCATCGTGTTCGCCGGCGCCGCTGTGTTTGCTCCCGCGGTCGCGCCAAGGGACCCGTATGAGATGGACCTGGCCAGCCCGTTTTTGCCGCCCGGCTCTTCCGGATACATCCTCGGCACCGACAACTATGGACGAGACATACTGTCGCGGCTGATTCACGGTTCGAGGATATCCCTGCTCATAGGCATAGTTGTGGTGTCAATAGCCACCGTTATCGGCTCGGTGCTGGGGCTGGTCGCAGGTTACTACGGCGGCTTCATCGACAACCTGGTCATGCGCCTGGTGGAGGTCTTCTACTCCTTCCCATTCCTGATCCTCGTGATCGGGGTCATGGCCATCCTGGGCCCGAGTGTCTTCAACGTCATGATCGTGCTGGGCCTGGTCAGCTGGCCGTTGTACGCGCGCCTGGTGAGAGCGCAGGTAATGGCGCTCAAGAGCGAAGATTTCGTCAAAGCCGCAGGCGCCCTGGGATGCAGCGACGCCCGCATCATGTTCAGGACATATTGCCGAATGTTCTCACTCCCGTCATAGTCTCGGCGACCTTAGGCATACCCGGGGCCATACTCTCATCCGCGTCCCTGGGGTTCTTGGGCTTCGGAGTTCAGCCCCCCACCCCCGAATGGGGCGCCATGGTCAGCGAGGCCAAGGACTTCATTCTACTGAACTCCAACATGATCATCTGGCCCGGGATGTGCATATTCCTTGTAGTGCTGAGCTTCAACTTCGTCGGCGACGCACTGCGCGACGCACTTGATCCGAGGCTTGCCAAACAGCTGAACTAGGACCGACCGAACTGAAGCAAGACTGGGAGGACTCAAGATGAGCAAGTCAATTTCCATAGACGACCGTCTGGCCAAAGTGCCGGACTACACTCGTTTCTTTACAGTAGACGAACTTTACGAGCGGGCTCGTACACTCGCAGAAAAGCATTCCGAAATCGCGAAGCTGACGATCGTCGGCAAGTCGACGGCAGGAAGCGAGATCCCCATGGTGTCCATTGGCAACGGCCCTGCGAGTATCTTGGTGTTCGCATGCCCTCATCCCAACGAGCCCATTGGGGCCATGACGACCTGCTTCCTCATGGATGAGCTTCTGGCCGACGACGACCTGCGCTCCGGGCGCACCTGGCACATCATGCCCTGCGTCGACCCGGACGGCGCCAGGCTCAATGAAGGTTGGTTCGCGGGCCCGTTCAACATCAGGAACTACGCGAAGAGCTTCTACAGGCCGCGCCCGCAAGACCAGGTGGAGTGGAGTTTCCCCATCGAGTACAAGACCCTCAAATGGACCACCCCCAAGCCCGAGACCCAAGCCCTCATGAAGGCCATCGAGCAGTCTAGGCCGGCGCTGATGTACTCCCTGCACAACGCAGGATTCGGCGGCGCTTACTACTACATCACCAGCGAGCTTGCGAAGGAGCACTATGACGTGCTTCATACGATCCCCGTGGAGCGGGGCATCGCCCTTTCCCTCGGCGAGCCGGAAGTGCCGTGGGCGACTGCGTTCTACCCAGGCGTGTATCGCATGTGCCCGATAACCGACGCCTACGACTACTACGAGAAGTACGCCCCGGGAGATCCGGCCCAGTACATCGTGGGCGGATGCGACAGCTCCCAGTGGGCGGAGAAGATAAGCAACCCATTCTCGCTGATCACGGAAGTGCCTTACTTCATGTCCGCAAAGATAAGCGACCAGACTGTTCTGGATCGCTCGCGCCGCGACGTCATAATGGAAGGCGTGGCGAGATCGAGGCAGGTATATGAGGTGATGTCGAAGGCGCTCGAGGCCACCCTGGGAATGATCACCGATCCCACGGGGCGTCTGCTGCGCGATGCAGTGGCCACGTTTGTGGAGTCGGGAGTCAAGTCGCTGGCTACCCAGGAGCGGTGGGCCAAGGACGCGCCGGGAATGGAGCAGCCTGCCAGCGTCGCTCAGGAAGTGGACTCGATTCACGTGGGCGTGTTCTACAAGATGCTCATAGCCAGCATGCTGGCGCGCGCTGTGGACCAGGAGCTTGCGGCCATGAGCAGCGGCAGCCGGGGCGATAGCACAGCCAAGCGGGCGACGCTTCAGCGCACTGTGGATGAGCTACGGGCCGCAATCGACGGTTGGGCTACGACAATAGAAGAGAACCTTCCATACGAAGTCGTTCCTGTCCGGAACCTGGTAGAGGTGCAGTATGGCGCACTGCTCGTGGCTCTTCAGGCGAAAAGACTGTAGTGGGACTGTGAGGAGGAGCCGGTGATGGCAGGACAACCGCTGTTGACTGTGACCGACTTGGTCACTCAATTCGATACAGAAGACGGAAGAGTCACAGCCGTGGATGGCGTCAGTTTCGATGTGATGCCAGGCGAGACGCTGGGCATCGTGGGGGAGAGCGGATCCGGCAAGAGCGTGACAGCGCTCTCGGTGATCCGCCTTATCCAGACCCCTCCAGGCAGAATCGCCGGCGGCAGGGTGACCTTCAGGGGGCGAGACCTTCTCGGCCTGCCCGATCATGAGATGCGCGAGATCCGAGGAAATGAGATCTCCATGATCTTTCAGGAACCCATGACCAGCCTAAATCCGCTGTTCACTGTGGGCGACCAGATCATGGAGGCGATACTGCTTCACCAAGACCGCGACAAGCAGCGGGCGCGTGGCCGGGCCGTGGAGATGCTCCGCAAGGTGGGCATCCCGTCGCCCGAAAAGCGTGTTGATCAGTACCCGCACCAGATGAGCGGCGGGATGAGGCAGAGGGTAATGATCGCCATGGCCCTCGCGTGCAACCCCAGCCTGCTGATTGCGGACGAGCCCACAACCGCGCTGGACGTGACTATTCAGGCACAGATCCTGGATCTCATCGGCAAGCTGAAACAGGACACCGGGGCGTCGGTGATGCTGATCACCCATGACCTTGGAGTAATTGCCGAGACCGCCGACAGGGTGATTGTGATGTACGCAGGCCAGATAGTGGAGACAGGCGATGTAGACACGATATTCGACCACCCCATGCACCCATACACATCTGGGCTGCTCGAGTCCATTCCACAGCTGACTGAGGAGAAGGCCCGCCTACACTCAATCGAGGGAGTCGTGCCGAGCCCGTTCGACATGCCGAAGGGATGCCGGTTTGCCCCACGATGCCCGCTGGCTGATGCCCAGTGCACGGGTACGGGCCCGGGCCCGGGCGCCGGAGCCCGCGAGGCGGTGCCCCTCGTGGCGATCGAACCGGGCCATCTGGTCAGGTGCGTGAAGGTGAGAAAGGGGGCGACCGCATGATGGGCGCGACTCACACTGAATCGCTGCTCAGCGTGACCGACCTGGTGAAGCATTACCCGATTACCAAGGGCATTATCCGAGAGAGGCAGGTCGGCGCGGTTAGGGCGGTCGACGGTATATCCTTCGATCTTCAAAAGGGCGAAACGCTGGGCCTAGTCGGCGAGAGCGGATGCGGCAAGTCCACAACCGGGCGACTTCTGATGCGCCTGGAGCAGCCCACCTCAGGGGCGATCCGATTCGAAGGAGACGACTGGCTTTCCTTGAGCCGGAAAGACCTGCGAAAGGCGCGCAAGGACATGCAGATCGTCTTTCAGGATCCGTTCTCGTCGCTTAATCCCAGGATGACGGTGGGCGAGATAGTGGGCGAACCCCTACTGGTTCATGGCGCGGCGAAGGGCGCGGACCTGGAGCAGAAGACCGCGAAGCTTCTGGAAGTGGTGGGGCTCGATGAATCGCACGCCCGCAGGTATCCGCATGAGTTCTCGGGCGGCCAGCGCCAGCGCATCGGTGTTGCCCGGGCTCTTGCGCTCAACCCGAGGCTGATAATACTGGACGAGCCCGTGTCCGCCCTGGACGTGTCGGTGCAGGCCCAAGTCATCAACCTTCTCCAGGACCTGCAGCGAGACTTCGGACTGACATACCTCTTCATCGCCCATGACCTGGCGGTAGTGCGACATATCAGCAATCGAGTGGCTGTGATGTACCTCGGGAAGATCGTCGAGCTGGCCGGCAAAGCCGAGCTGTATGCAAACCCAATGCATCCGTACACAGAGGCCCTGCTGTCGGCGGTGCCCATACCAAACCCCAAGGCCCGCGGAACCCGGACACGCATCCTTCTTGAAGGAGACGTCCCGAGCCCGGTGAGGCCGCCCAGCGGATGTCGGTTCCACACCAGGTGCCGCATAGCCAAGGACATATGCAGCCAGCAGGAACCCCCGTTCGTCGATTTCGGCAGCGGCCACAAGTGTGCGTGCTGGGTCAAGTGCGGGTGAGGCGCGACTGCCGCCGATGGGATCCGCGGACCTGTGCCCTGTGGGCCAGGGTTTTCGAGGGGCCTGGGTAAACGGACACAGGATGGCCCAAAACGGTGTCCCGTAGGGCACAGGTGCCGATCCTCGACAGTCTCACGCCCCCCGGGGTCGGGGCGCGCCATTTCGGCCTATGCCTTCTAGCTGGGATTATCGTAGCCGGGGATTTCGCTGGGCGCAACGTCCTCCGATGGGATCCGCGGACCTGTGCCCTGTGGGCCAGGGTTTTCGAGGGGCCTGGGTAAACGGACACAGGATGGCCCAAAAAGGTGTCCCGTAGGGCACAGGTGCCACATTGACGCGGTCGTTCCGCTTGTGGGGGGTTGATGGTGAATGGCTGATGGTGGAGGCGTCTAGGCGCGAGGTCATGTACGTAGCCTGCGGAAGAGCTAACCGAGTAACCCACAGCCAGTAGAAACAACCGCACAGGCGCGAACAGGTTGCGGGAGGTCAGCGTTTGCCTACAGCTTGTAGCTTACCACTGCCGCGTCCGTCTTCCTGATTGTCTCAACTGATTGCTCGTAGTTCTTGATGCCCACTGCCACGGCCAGGCACTCTATCAGGTTTACCTGCACGGCTCGTCGACAGAGGCTCTCTGTTTCGACAGTGTCAGTGGCGCGGGTGAGCAGTACTATGTCGGAGACTTTGCATATGGGCGAACGGTCGTGGCCGGTTATGGCTATGGTGGAGGCGCCCGACTGTTTCGCTTTCTCCAGCGCGTACACAATCTGGACTGAGGTGCCCGAATCGGATATGCCCAGGGCCACGTCTCCCTTGGCGAGGAGGCTTGCCGACATGAGCTGTATGTGCGGATCGGTTATCGCGATGACCGAAAGCCCGAGCTTGAGCCACTTGTGATACGCCATGTCTGCAATGAAGGCCGATCCGCCCACTCCATATATCTCGACCCTGCCTGCCCCAGCCATGCACTGTACTGCGCGTTCGAACTGCCCCGGATGAATGGCCGACTCGAAACCCTGGAGGGCCCGCACAGAATCGGCGGTGACTTTGCGCAAGATGTCGGCTGTGCTGTCGTCCCGGGCCACGTTTTCGTGGAAGTGCTTGGTGGGCGATGACGACTCAACCGCCAGGCTTATCTTGAACTCGTAGTACCCACGGTATCCGATCCGCTTGCAGAACCTTATGATCGTCGCGTCACTCACCGAGCAGGCATCGGCCAACTCCGATATTGAGAGGTATACGACCTTCTCGGGGTTGCCCAGGATGAATTTGGCCAACCTCGCTTCAGCCGGCCCCAGCGAAGCGGCTGCGTTCCTGATCCTCATCAAAGGCAATGTAAGGCCTGCATGGTGTGGCTGTTCGGGAGCGGCAAGACTACCCATGATGGCTGCACCCCTGTCTTGAAGCAAGTTCGACTAGGCTACGGACTTGATTCGCCGCCGATCGCTCGCGTCCTGCAAAATGATGATATCAAAATTTCACCACAGTAAGGAGGAAAAGTGACATCTGAGTAGAATACGTTCTCCTGATGAAGCAATACTTCATGTCGGTGCGAAGGTTACATAGCAACAGAGCAATGGGTTGAACCGGGGGATTCGCAATGAAACGTGCTACAGTCGAAGCAAGATTTGCACATGCGGTGAGCGGAGTGGTGATCTGGGCAGCGGTGCTTTCGGTGGCGTTGCCGCTTGTTTGGATTTTGCTCACGTCGCTTAAGCCGGTATCGAGAATATACCAGATGCCCCCGGTTCTTTTCTTCAGGCCCACGCTGCAAAACTACCACAAGGCCCTGGTGGAGAATGATTCTCTGCGGGTAGCATTCCTAAACAGCCTGATCGTGGCCGTGACCACCTCCGTTATTTCGGTGGCTCTGGCGGCGCCCGCGGCCTATGCCATTGTGCGTTTCGTGAAGCGCAACTACAGGGCCCGCGTGGCCATATTGGCGATGCAAATGTTGCCGCCGGCGGTCCTGGCCATTCCTATAGCCCTGGTCGCTCGCCGGCTTGCCATGTACGACAGCCTCGTGTCGCTCACTATCGCCTGCCTCACCATTACGCTGCCCTTCTCCATCTGGCTGCTATCGGCTTTCCTTGAGGGCGTTCCGGGCAGCTTCGAAGAGGCGGCGCTCATCGACGGGTGCAGCCGGTTCACCGCCTTTCTGCGCGTGGTTGTGCCGGTGGCTACCCCGGGGCTGGGGGCAGCGGCGATCCTCAGCTTCATATTCGGCTGGAACGAGTTTCTGTACGCACTGGTCCTGACGGGGAGGACCAGCCAGACGCTGCCTGTGGCGGCATGCGGGTTCGCAACTTCCCAAGGGGTGCAGGTAGAGCTGCTCACGGTGGCGGTTGTGCTGATGGCTCTGCCGGCCGTCCTCTTCGGTACGGTAGCCCAGAAGTACCTGGTTGAGGGGCTTACGTCCAACTCACTTAAGTAGGGTGCAGGATTGGGAACGGTTTTGTGGGGGAGGTGCCAACGGCAGAACCAGGGTCAAAACCAGCAACAAAACCAGCAGCAGTGTCACAGTGGAGTCGCAGTAAAACTAGCATTTAGGATCTAGGAGGGTACGAAGATGAAGTCAAAGGCCATCCTTGCCCGCGCGCTTACTACGGCGTTGGTCCTTGCCATGGCGCTGTCGCTTGTGACGAGTGTGCAGGCTGCTAAGGAAAAGTCCATTACCATCCTGCTCGAGACTGTTCCGGACTCGGAATACGTGATCCGGCTAATCCCAGAGTTTGAGAAGGCCACCGGCATCAAGGTCAATGTTGAGAAGACTACGTTCATGGTTATGAGGGACAAGCTCATGACCAACGTGCTGTCGGGACGCGGCCAGTACGACGTGATAGTTGTAGACGCCCCGTTCTGGACCGGCCAGTTTGTGAATGGCCGTTGGATCATCCCTCTCGACGACTACATTAAGGAAACGCCTTCGGTGGACATGGGCGTGTACTACCCGTCCATGCTGGACTTGGCGGGTGTGTTCGACGGCGTGACTTACATGCTGCCGTTCTACCAGTACAACATGGTGATGCTCACCAGGTCCGACATTGTGGACGATCCCAAGATCCGCAAGGAATACAAGGCCA
>Ga0209097_10003048_pt1 | contig 13082 bp, 12 predicted proteins | sample AD_UKC052_MetaG_FD_184419 | JGI IMG/M metagenome (GOLD analysis project Ga0209097, IMG submission 184419) | Active sludge microbial communities of municipal wastewater-treating anaerobic digesters from USA - AD_UKC052_MetaG (SPAdes) (version 2) | ecosystem: Engineered > Bioreactor > Anaerobic >... | reverse complement strand
AAACTTTTATCGGTCAGAGAGGAGATCAGCGAGCCCAGAAAAATTCCGATGATGAGCATGAACTGCCAGTCCACTTTGATTTTTGTGGCGGCGAAATAAGCGTTTTGAGCCACATGCTCCGAAGCAAAAACCTTCTCCACAAAACCGGCGGCGCGGACAAAAGTGGTGGACGCGCCCAGATAATTGGTTTTGCCCATCAGCTCCGTCGTGGCGCACACCGAAGCAATCGCCAGAATGCCGACCAGCGCTCCGGCAAAGTAAGGATTCCATCCTCCGTCTTTTGTTTGAAGCTTCATCGTTGCCTCCTTTCTTTCATTGAATTAGCCAACGGCCGCCTGCATCGTAGCCGATCCTGGCAAGAATTGCCACGAAGTTTTTGGGGGTGAGGGAGAATGGGGGTGAGGGGCTAGGGAACGGTCGCGACCGTTCCCTACAAGGGCTTGCGGACGCTCGCGTAAATGGATGAATGCGCAATGACGGGTTGCAATTTCCACCGCTCCATGATATGAGCTGCGCAATTGTTAATCTGATGATCAATTCTTTAACGTTTGGGCTTCATCTGTTTTACATCGTCGTTCATGAGTAACGGCACGCCAGAACATTGATATATCGAAAACGCCTATCAGGAGTATTCAAATGAAAGAACGCGTTTCATCCGGTTTTCCGGCGGTCAGGGAATTCATCAGAAAAAATTTTCGTCATTTCAATGCCGCCGTGTTGGTTGACGCAGCCCAGGCGTATGCCGATCATCTCCGTCAGGGCGGAAAGATGATGATTGCCATGGGCGGCGCCATGAGCACGGCTGAAATCGGCATCACCCTTGCCCAAATGATCCGGGAGGATAAAGTCCACGCGATATCCTGCACAGGCGCCAATCTGGAAGAGGATATTTTTAACCTGGTGGCCCATCGGCATTACTGCCGCGTTCCCCATTACCGCGACCTCACGCCCGCCGACGAAGCGGATTTGCTCAAAAGAAAACTAAACCGCGTCACTGACACCTGCATTCCCGAAGAAGAAGCCATGAGAAAGGTCGAAAAAAAGCTGCTGGCGTTCTGGAAGCAGGCGGAAGAGAAGAATCAAAGATATCTTCCCTATGAATTTATTTTTCAGCTCCTTTCCAGCGGCGTCCTGAAAGAAAACTACGAGATCGACGAAAAGGATTCCTGGCTCATTGCCGCCTGCGAAAAAAACATTCCGATCTTTGTTCCCGGCTGGGAAGATTCAACGCTGGGCAATGTCTTTGTCTCGAACGTCCGGAAAGGACACCTCCAAAACGCCGCCATCGTCAAGTCAGGCCTGGAAACCATGAGCGCTTTGATCGACTGGTATCTTGACGCCTCCCGGGACCAGGGCGTCGGTTTCTTTCAGATCGCGGGCGGCATATCCGGAGACTTCGCGATCAGCGTCGTGCCGCTGATTCGCCAGGACATGCAGATGAATTGCCGGCTGTGGTCCTACTTCTGTCAGATTTCCGACAGTACGACCTCGTACGGATCTTACAGCGGCGCTGTTCCCAATGAAAAGATCACCTGGGAAAAGCTGTCGGTGGATACGCCCCGTTTTATCATCGAAAGCGACGCGACCATTGTTGTTCCGCTGATTTTCGCCTGCGTTCTGGCGGAATAACGCCGCCGCTTATGGGACGGCCCGTGCAGAATTACTGCGTAAGAGACGCTTGGAAGAAGAGATCCATCGCCTGTAGGCTCTCCTTCAGGAAGCGGAACACGTGAAACAAATAGCGCAAAAAATGTAAACCGGATCTTCGCGCGCCGGGAAACGGGCGGGTATTTTTCACGACGGAGGCCGAAAGATGGAACGTGTTTGCATTGCCCTGGGCCTGACTCTCGTTGCCGGTATGGCCACCGGCATCGGCAGCGTCATCGCCTTTACCGCGAAGCGCACGGATTACCGTTTGCTTTCCGTGGCGACGGGCTTTTCGGCAGGGGTCATGCTGTATGTCTCCTTTGTCGAAATCTTTCCCGAAAGCACGGCAATGCTCGCCGCACGCTACGGCGAGTCGTGGGGAAGCTGGCTTGCCGCCGCATCATTTTTCGGCGGCATGATAATCATGGCTCTGATCGACAATGTGATTCCCGCCGCCGAAAACCCCCATGAAACGCATTCCGAGGAAGAGACGGCGCCGCTGCACGATCCAGAGGCGGCGTTTCCGGATTTTCCGTCCGCCGCATTCAGTAATTCTGCTCGTCCCGAGCGGGGAGTTCACGATCACGGCCCGGCGCGCGCGGGGCTTATGCGCACGGGACTGCTGACGGTGCTGGCCATTACCATTCATAATTTTCCCGAAGGCATTGCCACCTTTCTGGCCACGATGCAGGAGCCGGCGCTGGGCGCAGCCATTGCCGTGGCCGTCGCCCTGCACAACATTCCCGAAGGCATCAGCGTTTCCGTCCCCATATTTTACGCGACGGGCAACCGCAAAAAGGCCTTTTGGTGGTCTTTCGCCAGCGGTCTTTCCGAGCCGCTGGGCGCCGTTACCGCTTTTGCGGTGATCACGCTGATCGCCGGCGGCGACGTTTGGAACCTTCCTGTCAGCCTGACGGGATTTCTGTTCGGCGGCATCGCCGGGGTGATGGTCTATATCAGCCTCGATGAACTACTGCCCACCAGCCGCGCCTACAGCAAGGGGCATGACAGCATTCTGGGGCTGATGGCCGGCATGATGGTGATGGCGCTGAGCCTCCTTCTGATGCGCTGACGCATTGCCTGACTTCGACAAACGGACGGTCAAAACCGAATCGTCAGGCCGGCAAGCCCCGTCCAGTTGATTTCCGTGTCGCTCAAACCATATTTCACGCCCGCGTCGAGGGTGATTCTTTCCGAGACGGCATAGGCAGCGCCCACCAGCAAAAACGCCGGATGGTTTTCACTTATTGGGTCGGGATTCCTTGCGATGCCGGCATTGGCCATCAATTTCAGGGATTCCATGATTTTCACTTCAAAAGCGGCTGACGCGTGCCACAGGTCCTTGTTCGCCTCAAAGGCGTTTTCACTGCGGGCATAGCCCGCGTTGACATGAAAAGCGTAAGGGGCCCATTCCCGGGTTCCGATCAGAAAGAACCGGTAACTCATGTGTCCCACACCCAGTCCTCTGTCATCGTCGCCGGTCGGAAAGCTGATGCCCGGCTTTACAGCCAGAGACCAGCCGTCCTTTTCAAACAACCGCCATTTGACATCGAAGGTAAAGTCCAGAATCCCGTCTTCGCGGCCGATAAAGTTGTCGTTTTCTTTCACGGAATACCAGGCGTAAGGCAGTTGTACGACAGCATCCACCGTATCGAACAGACCGACCGTGACCGCCAAGTTCAAATATCCACCATCTTTCTTCACCGTTGTCCATTCGTCGGCACTGTCCTTGTCGTAAAAGAGAGCCAGCCCGCATTCCACCTGACCGTGGCTCTTTCCCTGTGTTGCCGTATCGTCCGTAACAAGCGGATGCCCTGCAAAAGCAGCAGTTGTCATTAAAAAAAATCCCACAGCTGATAGAACCCAACGTATCATCCCATTTTTCTCACTATTCTATTATTGATATTCATTATCATTGATAAGGCCAAAAAAAAACCGGCCCATTCGAAGTCAGCAATCCTCTTCCCGTCTAATTTCCGATTCATATCATTGATGTATCAGGAATATCCTATTGAGAACCCCCGCTCTTTTTCCTCCTGCAATCTTCACAGATGCCATATAAATACATCTCATGGTCGGTCAGCTCAAAACCATGGCTTTCGGCAACGCGTTTCTGAAGCTCTTCGATCACGGGATCAACGACTTCCAGCATTTTTCCGCAATTGCGGCAAACGAGATGATCATGGTGAGGATGATTGTATTTATGTTCATAGCGAATCACGCCGTCCCCAAAGTCAATTTCCCGGGCCAATTCCGCTTCCATCAGTAATTTCAACACTCTGTAAACCGTCGCCTGGCCGATTGAAGGATCATGTTTTTTCACGATGTCGTAGAGCTGTTCGGCCGAAATATGCTCTTCGAGCTTCAAAAAGGCATCCAGAATGAGTTCCCGCTGTGGTGTGTCCCGCAAGTCGTGCTTTGCCAGATACTTCTGGAAGATCATCCTTTCCTTGCTCATTTTCCCCTCCGTTTTTGATAATGAAAATCATTTGCACAGTTATAAAAATTCCTCTTCCTTGTCAATCACAATTTTTCAGAATTTTATAAAGGCAAAACCGCAACTGAAAAGGAAATGACGGAACATCTAGCGTTCTGCTGTCGCAATTTTATCTGCTTGATGAAGGCACGAAAATTAAGGATTGTTCCGCGTAACCAAAATTTGACAACGCCGGAAACCGGCCTTGCAAAATTGGCCGGGTTTGATTAAAAAGAAGCAGGCGCTTAATAACGGCTTGTACTGTACAGGCAGCCAGCAAATCGGGAGAAGCACTATGAAAAGAAAATCCTTGAAAATGATCGTCGCGGGATTCCTTTCAGCCGCAATGTTTTTTGCCGCCGGAGCCGACGTCGTTTGTGCCCAGCAACCGAAATCATCGGCAAGTCCGGAGAAACCGGAAATTTTTGTCCAGTTGGGGCATTCAATCGGTATAAAATCCGCAGCCTTTACTTCCGACGGCACCTATCTGGTTTCCGGCAGTGATGACCGGACGGTCAAAATCTGGGAAGCGGCAACCGGAAAAGAAATCAGGACGCTGCGTCATGACGCGGAAGTCACGGCGATCGCCCTTTCTCCCGACAATAAAACGATCCTAGCGGGAGATCAGAAAGGAAACATCACCATCTGGGAAACAGCCACCGGAAAATCCCCGGGAAAGCTGGCAGCTAAGGGATTGGGAAGTATTTCTTCTCTATCTTTCTCGCCGGACGGAAGGCATGCCGTTGCCACGGACTTTTACAAGCTTGTTTACTTTGATGTCGCGGCGAAAAAGGAAATATTTGCTTTGGACAGAGGGCAGGACAAGATTACCAAAGATTTGGCAGCTCAGGTCAATGTTGCCGCCTTTACAAAAAATTCAAGATACCTGGTTTTGGGTATCAAAAAAACTGACGGCTACTATAACAGTCAGGGTATCAGCATCGGGATTTACGACATTCAAAGGAGGAAACGCATAAAAAACTTTGACCTTTTAAAGGGTAACACCGAAATTTATTCCCTTGCGATTTCTCCCGACGAAAAGTTCTTTCTGGTTTCCGCATCACTTGCCCGATCAAAGGACATGTTCGAAAAATCCGGAAAAGTGTTTGTCGTTGACGCTCAAAACGGCGGCATCATCAGGGAGTTTTATTTTCCGGAGCCGTTTTTTAAAGTCGCCTGTTCCCCCGACGGTCATCATGCGGCGATCGGCAATCACGGAGAGATTATCATTTATGAAACGAACCGCTGGAATGTCGCCAGGAAAATCCGGAGACACCTTCCCCTGGCTTTCTCGCCGGACGGACAATCCCTGATTTACGGCAATGACAATACGTGGGCCTATTATGGTCAGTGGGTTCACAAAACCGGCCTGGATTTAATGGACCTCAAAACGGGAAATTCTGTCAATCGTTACGCGTCGAACGTTGACCAGATGACGGAAGCTTATTTTACGGCGAACGAGAAGGAAATCATGTCCCGAAGCTGGATTTTGCTGAACTGGGACAGAGAAAATGGAATTTTAAAAAAACCGCTTATTCTCCGGGATGCGGCAAAAAATATGATAACCGCAAGCGCCGCAAGTCCGGACGGCAAATACCTGATCGTCGGCAATGATCAAGGAACCTATATCTATTCTAACGCCGACGGCCGGATGCACCGGATGTGGGATACATCCATTTTCCGGCCCGATTTCACAGCAGACGGCAAATCCCTTTTCTTTTCAACCTATGACAGAAAAGTCATCCTCTGGGACATAGAAAACAACCGGCAAATCAGACAGTTGGCCGACTGGGGCCCCAGGGAAAAACTCTATATAAATTACAATAAAATATCGCCCGACGGCCGTTATGCCGTCGTTTTGTTTGAGGACTACGAACAGCAAGGATCGAAAGCCATCATGATGGTCTGGGATACCAATACCGGGAAAGAGATCAGACGGCAGGAGATCAAAAACAGCATCTTTTCTCTGGTTTTTTCACCGGATTCCCGTCATATTCTGACCGGCGAGTCTCAATTCGGCGTCCAGGCAGCCAAGGATAAACACGTTACGATTCTGCGTTCCATAATAGACAACCGGATCGTCAAAAGATTCCCCGGACACACGGATATGATCAAGGCGCTGGCCTTTTCCCGCAACGGTGAATTCATTCTCACCGGAAGCTGGGATCAGCAAATTCTTCTGTGGGAAGCCAAAAGCGGCAGAAGAATTAAAACCTTTACCGGACATGCGGGAATCATTTACTCGCTTGAATTTTCTTCGGACAACAAGAATTTTGTTTCGACCAGCAACGACAATACCGTCCGTCTCTGGGACATTCCCGCAGGCCGGGAGATCGCGCAATTCATCTCTTTTGTGGACGGCGAATGGATCGTCATCACGCCGGAAGGCTATTTCAACGCCTCGCAGGGCGGCGCAAAGCACCTCTCCGTCCGCCTGGGCAACAGGGTTTTCCCCATCGACAATTTGTATGAAACGTTCTTCGATCCCGTTTACGTCGCGTCCGTCCTGCAGGGGAAAAAAGTCGAAGCAACCGCCGACATCCGCAAAGGCATTCAATCCCCGCCGGAGGTCCGAATCCTCTCGCCCGCTGCCGGCGCCGTCCTCGCCACCGACACCGTCACGATTCAAGTCGGCGCCAGAGACACGGGCGGCGGCATCGATGAAATTCGGCTCTACCACAACGGCAAGGCGCTGGGCGGCGATCAGCGGGGTGTGAAACTCGTCAGCCGCGGCGGCGAAACCGTCCGGGATTTTCAGGTGACGCTGGTGGATGGGGCCAACACCTTCCGCGCCGTGGGCTTCAGCGCCGATCGAACCGAATCCAACCCCGCGGAATTAACCATTCAGCTTTCCGCGCTTTCCAAAGAAGTGTCTCTTTATGTTTTTGCCGTCGGGATCAACCAATACCGCAATCCCGCGCTGAACCTCAACTATGCCGTGCCGGACGCCAAAGGCATTGCCGGATTCTTCCGCCGGTCACAACGGCTTTTCAAGAAAGTGACGGTCACGGAAACTTACGATGAAGAGGCAACCAAGGAAGGAATCCTCGCCAAACTGCGCGAACTGGAAAAAACCCAGCCACAGGACGCCGTACTGATCTATCTGGCAGGCCATGGAGAAAACGTCAAGGATGTCTGGTATTTCATCCCCCATGAGCTGACCTATCCGGAGCGCGAGGAACATGTTCAGACCAAAGGCATCTCTTCCACGGAATTTTCGGAAGCCATGAAGAAGATTCGGGCGCAAAAAATCCTGATGCTGGTCGATGCCTGCAAATCCGGCGCCGTGCTGGTGGCCTTCCGCGGCTTTGAGGACAGAAAGGCGCTTTCCCAGCTTTCCCGCTCCACGGGAACGCACGTGGTCGCGGCATCCACCAAAGACCAGTTCGCCGCCGAGGTGAAGGACCTGGGGCACGGGGTATTCACCTATACTTTGCTGGAAGGCTTGAAGGGAAAAGCCGCGGGCGGCAGCGATACCGTCACGGTGCGTAAACTGATGGGCTATATCGAAGAACAGCTTCCGGAAATAACCAAAAGGTACAAGCAGGAGGCGCAGTTCCCGGTGGTCGATTCCCGCGGGATGGATTTCCCGCTGGTGATCGTAAGATAGAAGCGCGCTGCCCTTTTGCCACCCGGAATGCTATTGATTTCTTTTTGTCTTTTTTCCCTTTGCTTTTTCCCTTGCCCTAATGTCAAAAGCACAGCCCGCATCCCTATCGGTTCAGGGGGCAGACTTTCATACATTCATCGCAGTCAATCCAGTAATCGTGGCCGGCGGTGTTGATGACGCGCTCGATATGCTTAAGACCCGCGGCATCCTTGAGGGCCAGCGGATAAATCGCATGCTTGATGGCATGACCCAGGCAAATCATCTTGCGAAAATCTCCTTCGGCGGTGAAAGCGCCGGCGGGGCAGATGTTGAGGCAGGCGCGGCATTTTTCGGGACAGGGGAGCGTGTCGTTTACCGGATCGCCGGGCAGTTCGGCGTCGGTGACCACGGCCGCGAGCCGCAGGCGGGAACCGTAAACCGGATGGTACATCTGGCCGCTGCGGCCGAAGGCGCCCAGGCCGGCCCGGACGGCGGCATGCTTGAGCGACAGGATGCCCCAGGGTTCGACGTTGTGAAAAACCATCGGCGCGTAGCTGGGAATCATCACGGCCGCGTACTTTCCCTGCGCTTCGATGAAATTGCACAAATAAAGCGCGATTTCGTCGAGCCGGCGGTAGGCCGTGTGATACGATCGGTGCAGGCCGTAGAGATTGTAATCGGGCGATTTCAGAATTCCTACCGGAATCTGCAGGCCCAGCACGATCACCGTCTGCGCGTTTTTGCAGATCTTTGCCGGATGATGCTGTTCGGGCGCTTCGGCGAAACGGTCCACCGGCGCGAATCCGACGGCCGAGACGTTGTTTCCCAGGTGGCCAATGATGGCTTTTTTAAGGTCGCTTGGCATATCGTTTTCCTCTCCTTTCCGGTCTTGAAGCGGCTGTGGTTTTTGTTATGTCACGTCTGCGGCGAGACGGCATCCGTATTGCGCACGGCGCGCAAAAGACGCCGGAATTCCTTCTGCTCGCTGTCGCCGAGCGCGGCTAAAAAATCCCGATTGGCCTTCTCCATCTTTTTTTGAAGAAAGGGAACAATATTCCGGCCCCGATCCGTAAGCAAAATATGAATGGCCCGCCGATCACTGGGATGGCGGCGCCTTTCGATCCATCCGGACGTCTCCAGCCGGTCGAGAACACCGGTTAACGTGGCCGTGTCCAACCCCGTCCGCTCGCTTAATTCTTTTGCCGTGATCGGGTCCCGGGGGCTCAGAAAATTGAGAACCATCGCCTGAACGGCCGTCAGATTCGTATCCGCCAGCGCCTGCGTCCAGAAACGCACGCCCGACTGCTGGGCACGGGCCAGCAGAAAAAAAATGCATTCTTCGACTTTGATGGTCATGGGTGTCATTCCGTTATCTTGTAGGCTAATAATTTGTGTACAAATTATATCAAAAGTGTTATGGCGTCAACACCTATATTTCAGGAGGGTCATCATGAAAGTCTTGCGCACGCCGGACGAGCGTTTTGGTCATCTTCCCGGATTCGATTTTAAACCCCATTATCTTGACGTGGCCGACGGCGAAGGGGGGCGTCTGCGCGTTCATTACCTGGATGAAGGCCCGCCTGCGGCTCCGCCCGTCCTGCTCATGCATGGAGAGCCTTCCTGGTGCTATCTCTACCGCAACATGATCCCCGTTTTCGTCGGCGCCGGTTTGCGGATTGTCGCGCCGGATCTGGTCGGATTCGGCCGCTCCGACAAGCCGGCCGAACAAGGCGACTACACCTATCAGCGCCACGTCGACTGGATGAACGAGGCGATCGGCCGGCTCGATCTCACCGGCGTTACGCTGGTCTGCCAGGACTGGGGCGGCCTCATCGGGCTTCGGCTGGTGGCCGATCAGCCCGACCGTTTTGCCCGCGTCGTTGCGGCCAATACCGGTCTTCCCAACGGCGATCATCCCCTGTCGGAAGCGTTCATGGCCTGGCGCGAATATTCCCGGACCGTTCCCGATTTTCATGTCGGCGGAATCGTAAAGGGCGGCTGCCTTAAGCCACCGGCGGACGACATCGTCGCGGCTTACGACGCGCCGTTTCCCGATGACCGCTATAAGGCGGGCGCGCGCATTTTCCCGTCGCTCGTTCCGATTTCCCCCGATGATCCGGCGGCCGGGGCCAACCGGCGCGCCTGGGAGGTTCTGGCCCGCTTTGAAAAACCCTTCTGGACCGCCTTCAGCGACGGCGATCCCATCACCCGCGGCGGCGACCGGGTGTTTTGGAAGCACGTGCCCGGCGCGGCCAACCGCCCGCATCCCACCGTCCTGGGCGGCGGGCATTTTCTGCAGGAGGACGAGCCCCTGCAGTTTGCCCGGATTGTTCTCGATCTCATGAAAAAATAACGAATAAGGAGACAAAAGATGAACTTCATCATGCCCACGCCAGACCAGTTCAAACAGCTCATGTCGCAGAATTATCAGGGACCGATCGTCATGGTCAATCTGCTGAAATTCAAACGCGACGGGGGAAAGGAAACCTATCAGAAGTATTATGAAGCGACGAAAGCGCTTTTTTCAGGAAAAACGATCAGCCGTATCGTTTATCGCGGCAGCGGCCTGATGCCGGTGATCGGCCATGAAGAGTGGGACGCCATCGCCCTTTATGAATATCCCTCGATCGATGCCTTTATCGAAATGAACCGAAACAAGGCCTATCAGGACGTCGTACACTACCGTACGGACGCGCTTACGGATTCGCGCCTCTACTGCACGATACCGGAATAAATCAGGAAGGATGACCGCCATGAAGAATTCTGCCAATCTCGATTTTCTGTTTCATCCGCGCTCCATTGCGATCGCCGGCGTGTCGGAAAACGCCAACAAGTTCAACTTCGGCAGGCGATACCTGCAGGGCCTCATAGAGTTCGGCTTTCCGGGGAAAATCTATCCGCTCAATCCCGCCGGAGGAGAAGCGGACGGCATCACCCTCTACAAAAGCCTCCGGGAGATTCCCGACGAGGTCGATTACATCATTTCGGCCATTCCCGCTCCTTACACGCCGAAGCTGGTCGATGAAGCGGCTGAGAAAGGCGTGAAGGCCATCCATTTCTTCACCTCAGGCTTCAGCGAGATTGAAGACACCGAAGGCGAACGCCTGCAGACGGAGGTCATCGCCCGGGCGAAAAAAGGCGGCATTCGCGTGATCGGCCCCAACTGTCTGGGGCTTTACTGTCCGGCGGCGGGCCTCAGCTTCAACGGCGACTTCGCCCGGACCGCGGGGCCGGTGGCCATGATTTCCCAGAGCGGAGGCAACGCAGCGCACTGCATCCAGGAAGGCGCCGCGCGCGGCGTGTATTTCAGCAAAGTGATCAGCATGGGCAACGGCGCGGATCTCAACGAGTCCGACTTCCTGGAATATCTGGCCCGGGATGAAGAGACAAAAATCATCACGGCCTACCTGGAAGGCGTCCGCCAGGGGCCGCGGTTTTTCAAGGCGCTGCAAAAAGCCGCACAAAGCAAGCCCGTCGTGGTTCTCAAAGTCGGAACGTCCGAATCCGGCGCCGAGGCGGCGGTTTCACACACGACGGCCCTGGCCGGTTCCGACCAGGTCTGGGACGGCCTCCTGAAACAGGCGGGCGTCATTCGCGCCGGCAGCATTGAAGAGATGATGGACGTTGCCCTGGCGTTTCAGCAGATGCCCGCACCTGCGGGCAACCGGATGGTGATCGTCGGCATCGGGGGCGGGGCAAGCGTGATCCTTGCGGACGAATTTTCTCACGCGGGACTCACACTGACGCGGCTCGGCGACGACATCCGGCAAAAGCTGATCAACGTGTTTTCCACGGAAGCCGGGCGGATTTTCAAAAATCCGATCGACCTCAACAATTTTGAGACGCCCGACAAATTCTTCGGAACCATGAAAATTCTGGATGCCTGCGAGGAAGCCGACATGCTGATCCTCCACGTGGCGTTTGATCATTTCGGATTGGTTTCAAAGACGGAAAAGGAATTCTGGGTGGGATCGTACCTCAAATTGATCGGCCAGCTCAAAAAGGAGCTCACAAAACCGCTGGCGGTCATTCTGCACAGCTACAGCTCCGTGAACATGAAACCGCTGGCGCAGAAAGCGGAAACGGAACTGGCGGCTGACGGAATCACCGTCTTTCCCTCCATCGGTCGCGCGGCGCTGGCCCTGAACCGTTTCACCCGCTATCACGCAAAACGTTCCGTGAAAAATTCCGTCGGCGCCAGCTGACCGGATGAAGCAGCAAAAATCAACCGGGCTCCGGCAGCCTCCTGCAGCCCTCCGTCCGGCACGACCGACGGAGGGCCGTCATGGAATATCCATTGATGACTGTTGAATGTGCTTGGCCCCATTTTTTGCCTGTTCATCAACACTCAAATCACCGCCGTTGCCTCGATTTCAAGCAGCATGCCGTCGAAATAAAGTCTTTTAATCTCCACCAGCGTGCTTGCCGGGTAGTAATCGCCAAAATACTTTTTGTAAATCTGAGCGCACTCTCTTGCCTTCGCCAGAAAACCATCGCGATCGGTGCAATATACCGTCAGTCTGACGATATCCGTCATCTTCGCGCCCCCTGCGGCCATGACGCCCTGAATGTTTGCCAGGATCTGTTCATACTGACGGCAAACATCCCCTTCACCGACTAGGTTCCCCTGGACGTCGGAAGCTCCCTGGCCAGCGGCAAACAGGATAGATCCTCCGTTCGTTTTGATCAGATTCGAGTATCCTCGGGGCTTCTTCCAGGCAGGTGGATTCAACACCTCCTTCGAAATTTCGTTTCCCATCATTCCCTTTCCTCCTTTGATTTTAGGATAGACATGCGTTTACTTCGGCCGCGTCTTTTTTGCAAATCAGAGGACATGTCCCTCCATTCTTATCCGCAGCGGAGGGAAATTCATCATTTAGAGTTATGTCCACAGAACTTCAAAAAAAAGAGTTACGGCAATAAACCGTAACCCTCAATCCCGTTCTTCACGGGGAAAATTCCGTTTGCATTTTTTTCGGAGGCGCTATTGCGCCGGGGCGTCTTCTTTCTTTTTCTTTGGCTTCTTCGGGGCCTCTCCTTCAGCCGGAGCAGCCTTCTTTTTGGGTTCCTTTTCACCCGCTGCCGCCTTCTTCTTTGGCTTGGCTTCTTTTTCCGGCGCGGCCGGGGCTTCCTTGGGCGCATCCTTCTCCGCCAGTTTTTTTGCCTTGGCCTGTTTCAATGCTTCAATTTTTGCAATGTTTTTATCAAAAGCGGCAATGCGGATGTCTGTTTCACGAATTTGCGATCTCAGATTTTTCACCATGGGGTCTTTTTCTTTGGCAACCCCAAGCGCTTCCAGTTTCTGCAGCCGGAGTTCCAGTTTCTTTTCCAGTACCCGGCGTTGTTCCATTCTGACTTCCCTGCTTTTTG
>Ga0209097_10003047_pt1 | contig 13084 bp, 6 predicted proteins | sample AD_UKC052_MetaG_FD_184419 | JGI IMG/M metagenome (GOLD analysis project Ga0209097, IMG submission 184419) | Active sludge microbial communities of municipal wastewater-treating anaerobic digesters from USA - AD_UKC052_MetaG (SPAdes) (version 2) | ecosystem: Engineered > Bioreactor > Anaerobic >... | reverse complement strand
TATTAATAAATATTATGCGAACATTCATATTCTTATTTTGTACAACACTTTTTGCCTTGACTCCCGAAAATGTTTTGTCACAACATTCAAAAATTGTGGTAAAAGAAAATATAAAAATGTCCATAGATGAAGTTTTCGACTTAATTATGGATCAAACTGATTATAAATTCTTTTATGAAGAAGGTATTTTTGAAGGACTTCCCATGGTGAGCCTAAAGAAAGGCAGCATACAAATTAACGATCTTTTAAAACAAAGTCTTGCAGATGCTGATATAGATATTGTTATAGGCAATAATAACACGGTTATTATTAAAGAAAAACCCAAGACTACCTTGGTTTTGCAGAAAATTAAGGTGACTGGAAAAGTAACTGATCCTGCCGGAATGCCTATTCCCGGAGCTAATGTTACTGAAAAAGGCACTAAAAACAGCACACAAACTGATCTAGACGGTAAATTTACCATAGATGTAGCAAATAATGATGCCATATTAGTATTTAGCTTCATCGGGATGATATCTCAAGAAAAATTGGCTAACTCAACAATTGTAAATGCTCAATTGAAGGAAAATACTACAGAACTTGATAACATTGTAGTAACTGCATTAGGCAGAAAGAGAGAGAAAAAAGCTTTGGGCTATGCTTCACAAGAAATTAAAGGAACGGATTTATTAGCAGGGGCTGCAAGTGGAAACTTTCTTAATGATCTTTCTGGAAAAGCCTCAGGGGTTTATATTAGAAAAAATACAAATTTTGGAGGTTCTACAAATGTAGTCTCAAGTTGAGTTTAAAGTCTTACAGGAAATAATCAAATGCTTATTGTAATTGATGGTATGCCTATCAATAATTCAACTGTAAACTCAAGTACCGCTGGACAAGGAGCTAGAAACACCTATGACTATGGCAATGCTGCCATGGATATTAATCCTGACGATATCGAATCGGTAAACGTGTTAAAAGGTGCTGCAGCTGCCGCCTTATACGGATGGCAAGCTGGCAATGGTGTAATTATGATTAGCACTAAAAAAGGTAAAGCAACTAAAGGGATGGGGGTTACTGTTTCAAGTGAGTTTAGTGTAGGTACTGTTGACAAAAATACTTTTCCTGTTTACCAAAATAAATATGGACAAGGTTATGGCCCCAGTTATGATTCAGCGGGTAATCCAAAAGGCATTCCAGTAGGACCAACAGGAGCCTTTTTTACGATAGACAAAAATGGTAATCAAGTAGTAACTACAACTGATGACGCTTCTTATGGTGTTGCTTTTGATCCAAATCTTTCTGTCTATACATGGGAATCATATACTCCATATTCTTCAAAATATGGACAGAAATCAGCATGGCAAGCAGCTGGAAATGGTCCTATTAGTTTTTTTCAAACTGCTACAACATTCAATAATTCAATATCTCTTGAAGATGCTAATGACAAAACTAACTTTGTTTTAAATTACAATAATTTTATAGAGACGGGTACATTACCAAATAGTGAATTAAAGAAAAACAACGCAAGTCTAAAGTTAAATCACAAATTTACTGATAAATTATCTACGAGTGTTTTTGCAAGTTATATGACACAAAACACAGTTGGTAGAAATAGTTCTGGATACACAGGAGATAACATTACGGGGTGGTTTCGTCAATGGTGGGCTACTAATGCAGACCTTCAATCACTTAAAGATGTTTTTGAAAATTCGGGAGGAAAAAATATATCTTGGCTTATGGCTGATCCTGCTAATGGAAACACTGCGCCTAAAACCATGGATAATCCATATTTTACCAGATATAAAAATTACCAATCTGATGAAAGAAACCGTTTTATTGGTTATGGTCAATTGGATTACAAATTAACAGATTGGTTATTAGCTTCTGGAAAAGTGAGTATTGATAGTTATTCGGAATTACGTGAGGAAAGAAAAGCTACAGGATCTATTAATGGATCATTTGGTATAAGTAGGGCAAATGTTCCTTCAGGATATCAAAAATATGTTGGTATGTTTTCTGAGCAAAACTATCAGTTTATTTTAACTTTCAATAAAAAAATTGCTGAGGACTTTTCTGTAAATGCTTTGGCAGGAGTAAACGCTTTAAGAACAAAAAGTAATTCAACTCTTGCTTCAACAGATGGAGGACTTATTATACCAGGTATCTATGCTTTATCAAATTCGGTAAATCTTTCACCGTTTCCGGTAGAAACAGAAAATAATTCGGCCGTAAATAGTGCTTATGCTTCTGTTTCTTTAGGATACAAAGATTTCTTATATTTAGAAGGGACTGTTCGAAATGATGCATTTTCTACCTTACCAAAAGGGAATAATTCTTTAAATACATTCTCTACTTCTGCGAGTTATGTTTTTACAAAGCACATCAACGCGGATTGGTTGTCTTTCGGAAAATTAAGAGGAAGTTATGCTGAGAATCCACAAGGAAATATTGATTTGTATTCATTAACTGATGTTTATGATAAAAATAACCCCTTTGGTTCAAATCAAATTTATTCAATACCAAATAGAAGTACTAACCCTGATTTACGCCCTGTAAAAACGACATCTAAAGAAATTGGCTTGGAGATGCAGTTTTTGAACAAAAGAATTGGATTTGATGTAAGTGCCTACAAAAGTTTAAGTAATGATCAAATATTTCCTGTAGATTATTCTACTGCAACTGGTAATTCTTCAAGATATGTTAACGCAGGTTCAGTTGAAAATAAAGGTATTGAGGTACAATTCAATGTGACTCCAATACAAACAAAAGATTTTAATTGGGATGTTTTTGTAAACTGGTCTAAAAATGAGAATACGCTCGTGTCATTGGCTTCAGGAATTGAAACCCTTTCAATAGGTGGATTTCAAGGTATAGGTATAGTGGCAAAAGTAGGTCATCCTTATGGAGATATAGTTGGTAAAGACTATGTTTATGCTGCAGATGGACAAAAAATCACAGCGAATGGTCTTTATGTAATGACAACTACAACAAATAATGTTATCGGTAATATTACCCCTGATTGGATTGGTGGACTTCGTAATAAATTTACCTACAAACAACTTTCATTTGGTTTCTTAATCGATGTGCAACATGGAGGAGATCTTTATTCTTTGGATCAAGCATACGGACAACATACAGGTTTATATGAATCTACAGCGGGGTATAATGAATTAGGAAATCCTATAAGAAATACACTTGCAAATGGAGGTGGACTGATTCTTCCCGGAGTAAATAGAGATGGTACACCAAATACGACCAGAACACCACGTCCAGAAGTTGCCGGTAGTATTTATGGATATAAAGCTAATCCAGAAAAAGCATTTATATATGATGCAAGCTATGTTAAATTGAGAGAAGTAAACCTTACCTATACATTCCCATCAAAGGTTGTATCTAAAATGGAGTTGACTGATTTAAGAGTTTCTTTAATAGGTTCTAATTTATGGATAATTGATAAAAATCTTCCTGATGCAGATCCAGAGAGTGGGGTTAGTGCAGGTAACTTATCTTCAGGTTATTCAGGAGGTTCACTTCCTTCAACTAGAAACATTGGTTTTAATCTAACTTTAAAATTTTAATCATGAAAAAAATACTTTTATTAATATCTATTGTAAGCATAGCTTTTTCGTGTAGTTCGGATATTACAGACATAAATATTGATCCAAAAAAATCCAGCAGTGTACAACCAGAATATTTATTTACAGGTGCTCAGAAAGCATTAGTTGATCAGGTAGTCACAACTAGTCAGGTTTTCAGATTGTTTTCACAACAGTGGGCATCAACTACTATTCCTTCTTCGAGTCAATATGTTATTCCAGATGTTCCAGATGCACGTTTCACTGTATTTTACAGGGACGTTTTAAAGGATTTTTCTGTTGCAAAAACCATGATTCAAAATACACCTACTTCAACCGCTGCATCTGATATTGCTATTAAGCAAAATAAATTAGCTCTTATCGATGTTCTAGAAGTTTATTGTTATAGTATGTTGGTAGATACCTTTGGGAATGTTCCTTATTCTCAAGCTCTTGACATTAAGAATTTTCCTTTACCAGCCTATGATGATGCTAAAACTATTTATTTGGATCTTATCGCAAGATTAAAGGAAGATGCAATTATATTGAAAGCAAATTCTGCAAATCCTAACTTCGGTAGCGCGGATATTATTTACGGAGGAAATGCGGCAAGTACTGCAAAATGGGCTAAATTTGCCAACTCATTAATTATCAAATTAGCTGTAAATATTTCAGATGTTAATCCAGCTATTGCTACGACTAGCATTCAGACAGCTCTTTCATCTGGACCATTAGCGAGTAATGCTGATAATACCAAGCTAACATATTTGACTACTACAGGGAATCAAAATCCATTATATACTGCTTTAGTAACAAGCAATAGAAATGATTTTATTCCCGCTGAACCTTTTGTTGCTGCAATGGATGCTATAGTTCCTGGAGGTGACCCAAGGATGACAAAATATTTTGTTAACGCTACCGCTCCAGCACCTGTTCTTCCAGCAGGACGAACTTTTATAGGTGGTACTTATGGAGAAGCCAATGTTTTTTCAACATATTCACACATAACTGCAACATTAAACAACCCTGTGTTTCCAGGTACTTTATTTGATTATTCTGAATTACAATTTTTACTTGCTGAAGCAGCCGAGAAAAATTTAATTCCGGGAGGTTCTGCTAAAGCTAAAACGTATTATGATGCTGGGATAACCGCTTCAATGTTAGATTGGGGAGTAGATAGTAATGCCATCACGACTTATCTTTCAAGTCCTAAGGTAGCTTACACAAATGTTTTAAGTGGAGCAACGTATAAAGAAAAAATTGGTAATCAAGCTTGGTTTGCCCTTTATAATAGAGGATTTGAAGCGTGGACATCCTATAGAAGATTAGATTTTCCAATTTTAAAATCTCCTACGGCTGCAGTAAATAGAGGTATTTTAACTGTTCCTGTACGTTATCTCTATCCTGGAGCTGAGCAGACAAAAAATGAAACTAATTATAAAAAAGCCTCTAGTGATATTGGTGGAGACTTGATGAATACTAAAATATTTTGGGATAAATTTTAGTCCTGATATGATTATGTTTTAATCAATTAAGTTGATAATCGAAGATTGAATATTAATCCAAATTGGGACTATAGAAGATAAATGTTTTGAGTTTTGTTTGAAATATCCCCATTTGCTTTTTTGTAATTGGGGATATTCTTTTATTAAAGGTATCTATTGCAAATTAATATTTAGTTCTCTAAATAATCCAACCAAAACGTTGTAGTATAAAACGATTTTGATATAACTATTCAAAGTAAACATTACTAATTTAAATTTTACAGTATGAAAAGCATACTTTACGCGGCTTTGTTTTTTTTTATGGGATTCCAAAATTCTAATTCACAACAATTGAGATCTCCTAATGGAAATTTCATTATGGAGTTTGCATTACAAAATGATGGAACCCCAACTTATAATTTAACTTATAAAGGAAAAATAGTTGTAAAGCCCAGTAAATTGGGACTTGAACTTAAAGAAGATAAAAATATTAAAAAATCATTATTGAATGATTTTACTATAATAGATAAAAAAACTGATTCATTTGACGAAACTTGGAAACCAGTTTGGGGAGAAGTAACATCAATCCGTAATCAATACAATGAGCTAGCGGTAACATTAAATCAAAATGAAACTGATAGGCAAATTATCATTCGTTTTCGATTGTTTAATGATGGATTAGGTTTCCGTTATGAATTCCCAACCCAAAAAAACCTAGTCTATTTTGTTATAAAAGAAGAGAGAACACAATTTGCAATGACAGGAGATCATACAGCTTTTTGGATGCCCGGAGATTATGATACCCAAGAATATGATTATACCACTTCTAAATTATCAGAAATCAGAGCGCTTTTTGTAAAAGCAAAAAACAGAAATTTATCTCAGCCTCCCTTTTCTGTAACTGGAGTACAAACATCTCTTATGTTAAAAACAAATGATGGTTTGTATGTCAACTTACATGAAGCAGCATTAATTAATTATTCTTGTATGCACCTGAATTTGGATGACAAAAATATGATATTAGAGTCTTGGTTAACTCCAGATGCAAATGGCGATAAAGGATATATGCAAGCACCTGCACATTCACCTTGGCGTACAATTATTGTGAGTGATGATGCCAGAGAAATTTTAGCTTCTAAGATGACTTTGAATTTAAATGATTCTTGCAAAATAGAAGATACATCATGGATTAAACCTATCAAATATGTTGGTGTTTGGTGGGAAATGATTACAGGGAAAAGTTTATGGAGGTATACCGATGAATTACCATCTGTGCAATTAGGTATTACTGATTATTCTAAAGTAAAACCAAACGGAAAACATGGTGCAAATAAGGAGAATGTGAAAAAATACATTGATTTTGCCGCTACAAATGGTTTTGATGCCGTATTAGTTGAAGGCTGGAATGAGGGCTGGGAAGACTGGCTTGGTCGCTCCAAAGACTACGTTTTCGATTTTGTAACGCCATATCCTGATTTTGATGTTAAAGAGATACATGAATATGCAAAATCGAAAGGAGTAAAAATGATTATGCATCATGAAACATCTGGATCTGTTCGTAACTATGAGCGTCACATGGACAAGGCGTATCAATTCATGAAGGAAAATGGATACGATGTTGTAAAGAGCGGCTATGTAGGCAATATTCTCCCAAGAGGAGAAAATCATTATAATCAATGGATTGTAAATCATTATCAATATGCAATAGAAAAAGCAGCCGAATATAAGATTATGGTGAATGCTCATGAAGCGGTTAGACCAACAGGTATTTGCAGAACTTATCCTAATTTAATCGGTAACGAATCTGCTAGAGGAGGAGAGTGTGAAGCTTTTGGCGGTTCAAAACCAAATCATGTAACAATAATACCTTTTACCCGATTAATTGGTGGGCCAATGGATTATACTCCTGGGATTTTCGAAATGGACATAAGTAAAATGAATCCCCGCAATAAGTCATATGCTAACTGCACTATGGCAAATCAACTCGCACTGTATGTAACTCTTTACAGTCCCTTGCAAATGGCTGCCGATTTACCCGAAAATTATGATAGATTTCCGGATGCTTTCCAGTTTATTAAAGATGTGGCAGTAGATTGGAGCGAAAGCAATTATTTAGAAGCTGAACCTGGTCAATATATTACAGTTGCCCGTAAAGCAAAAGGAACGAATAACTGGTTTGTAGGGAATGTAAATGGATATGAGCCTCGGACTTCAACTATTAATTTTGCTTTTTTAGAAAAAGGAAAAAAATATACGGCCACTATTTATGCCGATGGAAAAGATGCTAATTACAAAACAAATCCGCAAGCTTACACTATTCGAAAAATAGCAGTAACTAATAAATCAAAACTTTCCCAATTAAGTGCCTCTGGAGGTGGTTACGCTATAAGTATAGTTGAAGATCAAAAACAAAAAATGTTTTAGAGTTTTAGATGTTATATGTTCTTTCAATTGTGAATTAGGACGTAGATCTGAAATTAGAATAAAAATCAATTATTTAATTAGAATCAGTAGTGGATGTTAACTACAAAAATTAAAAATCAAGAACATGGGCCTGAATACAAAATTTTTGACGGTATTATTATTTGTAAATTTTTTTGCTTTTGCACAAATAAAAGGAGATGAATGGAATTTGATAGCTAATTCAAGGGAAAATTATTTTGGAGTTGCGATGGCAAATGGTAAGATTGGAATTGTTACAGATGATACACCTCTGAAAACAAAAGAAATCATTCTTAATGGCGTTTATGATGCTAATCCTAAAAATGGAATTAGCAAAGTTGTAAGAGGAATTGAATTTTTAAATTTACACTTGTCAATTGATGATCAAATGATCGATGGTTCTAATATTGATCATTGGAGTCAACAGGTTTCTATGAAGGAAGGAACAAGTACAACTTCGTTTCAATTTAAAGATTTGGCCCAAATTAAGTATACCATTTTGGCTAATCGAGTATTGCCTTATTCGGCAATGGCTATCGTAGAGATAGTACCAATGCAAGATATTGGAATAAGTGCATTTAATTATATGAATGTTCCAGAAGAGATGAAGATTACCAAAAGTGAGTTTAGAGTGATGAAGAAAAAGAACTATGGAATACCTCTTTTTAAGACTACTGCTCAAACAAATACTGGTAAATGGAGTGTTTCAGCATCTACTACTTTTCTTTTTGACGGTCAAGCAGAATTTGTATCACAAAAGGGATCTGAAGTAGGTTTTTCGAAAAAAATACAGAAAGGAAAAAAATATCGATTTGTAATTGCTGGAGGGATTTGTAATTCTAAAGATATTTTAGATCCAATAAATGAGTCGGAACGTCAAGCAATTTATGCTTTTTTAGAAGGAATAGATAACTTACTCGATAAACATAAAAAAGCGTGGGCTAATTTGTGGGAAACAGGTGATATTCAAATAGAGGGTGATTTAGATGCACAACAAAGGGTTAGATTTGCCTTATATAATTTATATTCTTTTATTCGGGAAGGTAGCAGGCAAAGTATTTCACCGATGGGATTATCATCTCAGGGATACAATGGACATATTTTTTGGGATACAGAACTATGGATGTATCCATCACTTTTAGCGTTACAACCAGAAATGGCAAAATCTTGTTTAGACTACAGATCCGATAGATTGCAGAAAGCAAAACTGAAAGCATTTATCTATGGTTATGATGGAGCAATGTATCCTTGGGAGTCTGATGATACAGGGGAAGAAGCTACACCAACAAGTGCTTCAATGGGTGTTTTTGAACAACATATTACTGCGGATGTTTCTATTGCTTTTTGGAATTATTATGCCTTGACCCAAGACAAAAAATGGTTACGTGAAGAATGGAATGTGATAAAAGAAACTGCCGATTTTTGGATTAGTAGAGTTGTTAAAAATGGAGATGGGAGTTATTCTATTTTAAATGTGGTTGGAGCTGATGAATATGCCCTAAATGTTGATGATAATGCTTTTACAAATGCAGCTGCAATTGAATCACTCAAAAATACTATAAAAGCTGCAGACATATTGAATGAGCCAATTAATCCAAAGTGGGTTGAAGTTTCAAATAAACTAAAAATTCATAGTGAAAATGGAATAACTCAAAATTATAAAGGCTACAAAGGTCAAACAACAAAACAGGCTGATGTGAATTTGTTAGCATATCCATTGCATGTTGTTAATGATGAAAAACAAATCAAAGCAGATTTGGATTATTACGCCGCAAAGATCGATTCAAAGGATGGACCAGCGATGACTTATGGCGTGCTTTCTGTTCTCTATACACGCTTAGGAGATAGAAAGAAAGGGTATGACTATTTTGTGAAATCGTATTTACCTAATAGTCGTCCACCATTTGGAGTGTTCTCTGAATCTGCCAATAGTAATAATCCGTATTTTGCTACTGGAGCAGGCACCATGCTGCAAGCTGTAATTTATGGTTTTGGAGGTGTTGAGCAAACAGATAATGGATTGAAATTCAACAAAGGCTTACTTCCTGAAAAGTGGAAATCTTTAAAGATAATTGGTGTTGGGACAGACAATAAAACTATTTTAATAAAATAAATGGACTAAGATTGTTGTTGCATTAGGCTAAACATTCTTTTCCGTTCGGTGATAAAAGTGCTATCACTGCAAACAGGAATTGGTTTACCGATACAGAAACAAAAGTGCGAAAATCAAGAATTTTTATTAGAAAAAAAACATTTGTTTAATTTTAAGAATTTGTTTTTCATATCAAACTCATTTATCATAAAGGATTTCATTCTCAAAAATCTTCTTCTAAAAATTAAATTAAATAGTTTTGCTTTTCTAACATTTTAACCTCCAATCGGTGTTAAACCATTTTCATAGGCAATTTAAAATTCATCTTACAGAATTAGAAACTATTGAAACTTTATTTATGAGATCAATTTTAACGTATTAAACTATTATTTATAAACTTGTTTCAAACATTAAGGCTATGTGTTCTTATTGAGGATTAATAAAAAATTCCTTCCAATTGAGATAATAGATAAAAGTTTATTTGTGATGTTTTGTTTACGTTAGATTTATACCTCAGTGCCTCAAGATCTGTAAAAGCTTGTAAATAATAAGCTGCTAATTTCTCCATCGGCAAAAATAATTGATCTCTTTTGTTTCTTTGTCATTGAAGTGTTCGACTTTAGCCTTTTACTTTTAAAAAATACCTGATTACTAAAAAACGTTTAAATTCTTACCAAGAATATTTTATTCTCAAAGGCACATTTCAAAAACATAAATCATAAAATATTGATAGTAAAGCAATTACTTCATTGTTTTAAACTGTCAAAAAACGTTAAAATCGGTATAAGGTGTTCGACTGTAGCACCATCGATTCCACTATTAACCCTGTAATCTATTGATTTTCAGGGTTTTATTTTGATAGTTGCCGTTTTCGTTGCTTTTTTGATTGTTAATAATAATTTTTAAGTCAAACTATTCTTTATAATTCCATAAGAAGAAAACTAAATTTTCTAAATTAATTTAGAAATATCCTAAAAGTTTTAGATGTGAATTTATAAACAAACTGTATTACAAAATGATATTTCTGGTAAAATTCCTGGCAAAGATTATTATTACTGCGATGGAATTACTTGGCACAGATATCCTCAAGATACAAATATAAATTTGGCCTATGAAGGAATTGAAGATTTCAAAAAATCCATCATAAAATGCAAAGCCAAAGTTGATTTTGTAAATGCTAAGCACAACCGTTCTGGTAATGATGCTTTAGGATGGGGTATTGGAGAATACAATGCTAAAGGTGGTCCACAAGTACATACTTGGGAAAACGGACAAATGTTTGGTGGAGTACTTAATTTATGCATGCAATATGGGGCAACATTTGCTGCTACATGGAGTATGTTTGAAAACGATGGAAACAGAAAAGGAACTGATTTTAGTTCTATTGATGGAGCAAATATGAGTCCTAGACCAACTTACCGACACATGCAAATGATTGCCAAAAACTTTAAAGGGATATATGCCGAAGGAAAATCATCACTTTCAGACATCATTACTTTTGGTTCAGTAGATGGAACTACAATAAGTGTGATGATTATGAACAGGGCAAATAAACCATCTACTTTTACATTACATTTAAACAAAAACATAGTTTCTGACAATACTGAAACAACATTAAATATAGATGCAAACAGCGCGATAGTTCATACTGGCGCGATAGAAGCGTTGGCCACACACACCTATGTTTTCAAAAATAATGAAATAGTAAGAACAGTTTATACCAATCAACATTTCATTAATGAGAAAGCTCCTGAGGAATCTAAATTGAAAAATTTGTGAATTTTTAAAAACAAATTTTAATTGATGTAAACTAGCGAGTCACTTCCTCAATCAAATAAAAAATAGATTTAAAATCGATGCCACTCATGCTTTCTAATCCAATTTCACAAGTCCTACTCGTGGAATAACCCACTTTGCAATTGGTTGGAATTTGTTCTTTTAGTTCCCGTAATCCGTGTTCGTTGAGTTCAGGAATAAGGAAACCTCGGTCTCCGGCAAAACCACAACAATTGCTATCTATCATCGTAACCTGATTGGCGCAAAGTTGAGACAAAGCCATAAGCTGATCCATTTTTCCAATTTTTTTAACGGAACAAACTGGGAAAACAGCAACTGTTTCTTTTTTATTTTTTACAGTCAAAAGGGGCATTACGTAATCCAGCATAAATTCAATGGGGTCGACTATTTGTAAGGCTTTCGAAAACTCTTCTTTCGAATGGTAAAAACACGGACTCATATCATACAAAACGGGATATTTTCCGTTTTCTGAAGCTTTTAAAAGAGCCGTTTCCAATGCATTGGATTGGGCGTGATTGGCTTCGGCAAAACCCTTACTTGAAAAAGGCATTCCACAACACAGCGAGTCCAATGCTTCGGGATAAATTATTGTAAAACCCGCGCGAATCAATAATTGATGCGTCAATTCTGTCACTTGAAGATCGTCTGCTGCTTGAAAACTATTTTTACCCATACTTCTGTTGATGCAAGAAGGGAAATAAACTACTTTTAAATCGGATGTTGTATTCATTTTACTGCTGTTGATTCGTGTTGATTTTGTTAGCACCTTTAGGCATTTCGGGAATCCATTTTGGCACATTTCCGAAACTAATATAATGCAATCCATTAGATAAAGTCGTCATTATTTTGGTTCCAAATACCGAATGACAAAAAGAAACTATTTTCAAACCTACTCTCAAAGTTGCCGTTGTTCCAGCCATATGAGAACCAATATAAGCGGCAACTTTTTTATTTCCAGAACTCAATTCTTTGGCACGCCAAGTTTTTACAAATTTACCGGTATCAATATTCACTGGGCAAGCCAAAGCACAAAGTCCATCGGTAGCACAGGTTTCGTCCAATTGATAAGTGACATCTTTCAGAATCGCTGCCAAACGTATAGAATCCTCGTTCGTTGCCTCCAAACGGCTAATTTCTCGGGCAATCACAATCCGTTGTCTTGGTGATAAGGTCAAACCTTCGGAAACACAATGCGGTTCGCAAAAACCACATTCCATACATTTGTCAACAATGGCGTGGGATTCGGGCATTGGTTTTAAATTCTTGAGATGCGCTTTGGGATCGGGATTGATTAAAACATCCGGATTGATTTTGTTGTTTGGATCAAAAATATTTTTAATACGTTTCATAATTTCGTAGGCCGCATTTCCCCATTCTTTTTCGACAAATGGTGCCATATTTCGACCCGTTCCATGCTCGGCTTTTAGAGATCCTTTGAAACGATCTACTACTATTTTGACCAATTCCGACATTAATTTTTCGTAACGATCGACTTCGTTTTGATTCGAAAAATCTTGCGAAAACACCAAATGCAAATTTCCCTCCAAAGCGTGACCAAATAAAACGGCATCGTGGTATTCGTGTTTTTTAAATAGCTCTTTCATAGCCAAACAAGCATCGGCAAGTTGAATTAAAGGAAAAGCTACATCTTCAATAATTACGGATGTTCCATTTTTTCGAAGACCTCCAACAGTTGGCAACAAACCCTTTCGAGC
>Ga0209097_10003041_pt1 | contig 13090 bp, 12 predicted proteins | sample AD_UKC052_MetaG_FD_184419 | JGI IMG/M metagenome (GOLD analysis project Ga0209097, IMG submission 184419) | Active sludge microbial communities of municipal wastewater-treating anaerobic digesters from USA - AD_UKC052_MetaG (SPAdes) (version 2) | ecosystem: Engineered > Bioreactor > Anaerobic >... | reverse complement strand
CTTTATCAATTTCGCTGAATTCCTTAGGTGCTTTATCCACTTGGAAAGCTCCTAAATCCAGATCAAAAATGATGTTCGCCACGTAAAATTTTACTTTTTCCTTCTCTTTCTCGTCTATTAACGGTGGAGAAATAATATCGTCAAATTCTTCACGATCGGCATTTTGTGATAATTGTTGCCCAAATTTGTATAAAGTGTCTAGCATTACATGTAAATTAGGAGTGATAATATGCCACAAATATAAATGCCCTCCTCTGCAATTTTATTTCCGATCAATAATATTATTTTTGCTCCATCTTTCACGCTCTCTATGCTACTCCCTGAATTCTGTCCCCCTTTTTACCGCAGAAAAAGTAGCACATGCCAAAAGATAAGAAGCCTGCCGACCGATACCGGCGCATCCACGAAATCTTCACCCGCCGCAGCGGAAAAAATGCCGTCATCAAACTCGAATGGCTGGCCGACGAACTGGGCATCAGTCTGCGCCGGCTGAGCGACGACATGAAACACATGCGCGAAAAAGGCGCACCATTCGAGTACGTGCCGGCACTTCGGGGCTGGCGGTATGAAGAAAACAGGAATTTCGCCATTGTAGACGATCAATTGTACAGCGAAGATGAAGTGGCGAACATCCAGATGGCGATCGATTTTCTGAATAGAATGGATCCTGGAAGCACATTGAACAAGTTGCCCGGGATATTCAAAAAAATCTACAAGGCTTCCCGCAACTGGAACACACCCAAGCAGCCGCGAAAACACATCTATTTTGATCCTTTGCCCAGATATGAAGGCAACAAACACCTCGCTTTTTTCCTGAATGCCATAGAAGAGGAGCGGCGGGTATCCTTTCAGTACCGTTCATTCCGGCCCGGCGATCCGGGTAAAACGGTGTTGTTCGACCCCTGGTTTTTGCGACATTACGACCGGCGCTGGTACGTAGGCGGTTTCAGCCACGACCCGGAGGAAGAATTCGTGCGCACCTTTCCGCTGGAGCGCATAGAAGGTGTCCCCAGCCATGCCGGGTGGTTTCACGACAAACCGGCCGAGTATGATGCCGCGACGTACTGGCAGCATATCTATGGCATCACTGTTCCGAAAGAAGGTAAAAAGGTAGAAGAAGTGGTGCTGGAGTTTACACTTTTGCAGGGAAGATATTTTACCACGACGCCTTTTTTCGAACCATATAATATTGTGGAAGAAAGCAGCGAGAAACTGGTTGTTAGCATGCATTTGATTCCCAACATCGACCTGATTCGCAAACTTGCATCCATGGGAAATGATGTAAAAGTTCTGGCGCCGAAATCTCTTGGTGAAGAAATGCGGGCGTTTTTTGAACAGGCATTGGGCCGGTATGGCAGCGTTTAGCAGCGGCCCAATGCCTCCGCAGTATCTCCAATGTAGCCATTATGCTGTTTACGAAGACGGCAAACATGTGGGCGACAAGCCTGTGGGAAAACAATAAACGTCAATCATCCTCCTCTTCTCCATGCCGGCCGCCTTCTCCGCCTTCACCTTCATCGCTACTCTTGTGGCAGGACACGCAGTTGGCTAAATTGGTGATGCCTTCCTCCCTGTGCTCCTGAAGAATATTGCCCGGAGTATGTTCATGGCAACCGTAACAGGTGTAGGCGTTGTAATTGTTGTTTAAATGGCAGGTGGCGCACTTCACATTGTGGTCGCCATCCAGCACAAAGTAGTCTGTGTGGTCGAACGTGGAGGGGCTCCATTTGTTGGTGCTGTGGCATTTCGAACAATTGTCTTTCACCGTGCGGTGAAAAGCATCCACAGGCGTTTCATGGCAGCCCACGCAGTTGTTTCTATCGGCAGGCTGTACCAAATTATGGTTGAAAGCGAGTTTCAGTTCCCATTCGGAAGTGTTGTGACATTTAGCGCAGGCATCGGTCAATTGCCGGTGCAGTTTATCCGCCGGTTTCTGATGGCAATTGATGCAATCATTTATGACTGTATTGGGGAGCATATCATGCTCAAAACCTTTCATGGCTGATGCAGGGTTCAGGCCGGCATGATCCGTATGGCAGGCGGTACAGGCAAACTTGTCCAGTTTTTTGTGAAACAAAACCTGCCTGCCTACAGTAACGGCGCCTGTCGAATCCTTGCCGATATCTGCCAGGGCGTGGCAAGCGATACACTTGTCGTTTTTGATTCCTCCAAACGCCTGGTGGCAAGAGAAGCACTGTTGCTCGATGTCGTGGTGTCCCTGCGACAGGTTGCCGGGACTGATCAGGGTATGCGGATACTGCACAATTAAAAAGGTAAAAACGGCAGCTCCTATAATTCCAATGATGATCAGGTTTTTCATTTGCTAAAAATGAATACGGTGATGATATGAAGGAGCGAAATCAGGCCAAATATGAGTGCGATCGGCAAGTGTATGTTTCGCCATTGCTTCATGGCATTTACCATAATGGAGTCGAAAAAAAGATGTTTGTCCACAGATTCTTTATCCATGCCCTTATCCGCCAAAGCCTGCCTGTTTTCCTGTAAACTGTCCATAGATCGTTTTAAAAGAAACTTCCCGACCAGGCCACTTGCCACGTTGATCAGCAGCATTGCTACCGCCAGCCACGGCAAAATAGCGTTGAAATGGATACCTGCATGTACGAGCAACAGGACCGAACCGACCCATGCCAGGTACTCATGCAGTTTCAGAAGTTTTTTGGGCGAGCCTGCTTTAAGTATTTTGCGCTTCCGTAAGGAATAAATAAAGGAAAGGAGCACCAGCAAGGTGCCGACATAACCCAAATAACGCCCCACCCACGCCAATTGGTAATGATGGAGCATGTAATCGATACCGATCGTAGTCAGTATCATCAGCACATACCACTGTATAAAAGGCAGTACGTATCTTAATAGAAGGGAGTGCTTCATGAACTACAGTATTTGCCGTTGCCCGGTTTTTGACTTCGGGTGCAAGACTCACTAATTACCGGCATAGGAATGCTGATAAACATCACCGGGTGTGATGACTGTTGAGAAAGGGGTAATCCCTACCGCACATCCATCGCCACCGACAACTGATTAAAATACTGCGCCGTCGTTTCTTTCAAATAAATACCCAGCCTCAGCGCCAGTTTATCGAGCGCATTGAGGTCGAAAAACGAATAGTCGAACTGGTGGATTTTGCCGCTGGTGAGTTCCGCGCGGTTCTGCTGGAGCAGGTGAAATTCGGCGGCCGAGAGGTTGTTGATACTACCCGCGTCGATCCATTTTTTCAGGCGGCGTTCGGTGGCTTTCAGGGCATCTTCGAGTATGTCGAGGTCGCGGGTGGCTTCGCCGAGGATGCGGCGCTGCATCTGGATCTGGTCGACGGCGAATTCAATTTCCTTTTTTACCTGAAAGTCGTCTTTTTCAATGGAGTAGTACTGCTTGCTGATGTCGGCGTTGAAACGTTTCACGATGTCGAGGTGCAGCAGTGCCAGGTCTTTCATCTGGTCCATGATGTTGCGGAACTTGCCCTGCAACAGGTTGTAATGCGCTTTTTCGGAGGCCAGGCTGCTTTTGTCGTGGTCGTCGTTTACCACGAAAAAAAGTGACAGCAGCGGCCGTTCGGTATTGGCTTCCTCGCGGTGATCGACGGCGCGGGTTTTGCTCAGGAAAATAGAGAACTGCTCCCCCTGCGACTGAAATGCCTCGATTTTATGCAAGATACTGTCCAGCGGCTCTACCGTGTCTTCGGGAGCGGGCGGCTGCAATTCCGGCCGGGCAGCCGGCGGGTCGGCAGGCGTTTCCGGCTTCTTTTGATCGGAATCTTCGAACAGTTCTTCGTACGGGTTGGGCATGGCAGGGCAAAAATAATGTTTTCCCGGCTACAAATGTTGGGCTTCTCCGAAGCCGGTGGTAACGCTTGGGGATTTCTACCATCGCATAAACGTAGACGACCCCACCTTACTCCCGATCAAATCAACCCTGTTCACATGCCAAAAGCAGAGCGGTGTACTCTACGTCCTCTCACTTCTCACCCTCTCACCTTCTCACCTCTAAAAAAAAGCCCCGGCGACATCGCTGCACACCGGGGCTACCCAATCAAAATTTTGTGCGAGTAGCCGGAATCGAACCGACGCCTGCAGTTTGGAAGACTGTAACGCTGCCATTACGCCACACTCGCCATTCAATGCGGGAGCAGCCGGCGCTATACTTCGTTTTCAGAAGGTTTTTTTGGGGCTGCCCCGCATCTTCTCGTATCCTGAAAGGGAATCGAACCCTTTGAAAACCGGGCAGGATGGGGAGGCTTTTTCGCATTTTCCTGTACATATGAATGAGACAGGATATCCGGCTAAACCGACCCATGGGCCGGGAAGTTCCCTTTCCGGGAAATTTTCCTGAAAACTCATACCCTGTTTTGGTCAATTCGTCCTGCAGATTCGGCATTTCGGCGCTTTTCTTTTATGGTGCACCTGCGTTCCGGTTCACCTTTGCGGCATTGAAAACGAAAATGAAACGCCATGCACTCCTTTAAGAGTTCTTCCTACACACAATTGAGCGATGAAAAACTGATCACGCTGATCTCCATGAACCAGCAACAGGCTTTCACAGAACTGATGCGCCGCTACGAACGCCTGGTTCGCTCCGTTCTCACACGCTATCTCTCCGACCCCGAGGCCGTCAAGGAAGTGACGCAGGATACCTTTTTACGCGCTTACCGGGCCTTGCCCGATTTCCAGGGAAAAAGCAAATTCAGCACCTGGCTATATAAAATTGCCATTTCTTCGGCTATCAACCGCATGCGCATCAAACGTTACGATGCCTGGCAGCCGCTGGAAGCCGCCTCCGGTTTTTTTGCACAGGAACAGGCCGACTACGGGATGTCTTATGAAAAACAGGAAACGTACCGCCACCTCAAAAGCGCCATTCGCCGCCTCGACCGCCTGGATGCCGTAGCGCTCGAACTGTTTTACCTGCGCGAACAAAGCGTGGAGGAAATCGTGCAACTGACCGGCTGGACGACGAGTAATACCAAAAGCCGGCTGAGCCGGGCGCGGGTGCGGCTGCGGGATGTGATGGAAAGGGAAGGGGTGGTGGCGTGACCTAAAAAAGGTTTCCTCCATTTTTTCCCGGCACTGAATTACTTTCACCCCATGCAAACCACGTTCACCAACGCCCGCATTTACACCGGCGCAGAAGTGCTGGAAAACGCCCATGTGACGGTTGAAAACGGCCGCATCACCCACGTCGGCATGGGCGATGCGCCTGCCAACACCACCATTACAGATCTTCAGGGCCGCTCCATTGCCCCCGCGTTCATCGACCTGCAGGTATACGGCGGCAACGGCAAACTCTTCAACAACGAGCCCTCCGTCGAAACCATTCAGGCTACTTACGATACCGTGCGGGCCGGCGGCGCTACACATTTCCAGATTACTCTTTCCTGCTCTCCGCTGGAAACCATGTGGAAAGCCATCGATGCCTGCCGGGATTACTGGCAATCAGGCGGGAAAGGCTTGCTTGGACTGCACCTCGAAGGGCCGTATTTCAACCCGGAAAAAAGAGGCGCGCACCCGTTGCAGCATATCCGCACACCGAACCCCACGGAAATTGCCGAACTGCTTGAACGCGGCAAGGGCGTGGTGCGCTATATGACGATCGCGCCCGAGCGTTTCGATGACGCCTCGCTCGACCTGCTGCTTCAAAGCGATGTCCTGATTTCGGCGGGCCATTCCAATGCCACCTTCGACGAAGCCACACGCGCCTTCGAACGCGGCATCGGCAGAACCACCCACTTGTTCAATGCCATGAGCCAGATGCAAAGCCGCGCGCCGGGACTGGTGGGGGCTACGTACCTGCACAAACCCTGGACGAGCATCATTGCCGACGGTATCCACTGCGATTATAACTGCCTGGAAATCAGCAAGGAACTGCTGCGCGAAAAACTGTTCCTCATTTCGGATGCCGTGACGGAAAGTACCTCGGGCGACTATCGTTTTCACTTTGCCGGCGACCGCTATACCGACGAGTCGGGCGTGCTGGCCGGTTCGTCACTTTCTATGTGGCAGGCAGTCAGAAATGCCGTTCAATATGCCCATATTTCCCTGGAAGAAGCCTTGCGCATGGCCGGCACCTACCCGGCACAAGTGGTGGGAGAAAGCCACCGGCTGGGGCGCATCGCACCGGGATATGAAGCGGGTATGGTGGTGTTTGATGTGGAAGATGAGGGTTTTTGTAGAGTTATTGGTTATTAGTTATTGGTTATTAGGGTGGATACGCTTGGTCTGCCTGCATAATTTAACCTCTGTTTTCGAAATCTTCCGCATAGAATCATTGAGCAGACCAGGTATATCCACCCTAATAACCAATAACCAATAACCAATAACTAATAACCAATGTACACCCTCCTCCTCCAAAACGTCGCCCGTCACATCCACCTCGACCCCGCAGAGGAAAAGTGTTTTACCGGCATGCTGGAACCGGCGACGTATAAAAACCGGCAAATGATATTGCAGGAAGGGGATATTTGCCGTCACACGATTTTTGTGCGCGAAGGATGCCTGCGCGGATTTACGACCGACAAAAACGGATACGAACACGTGCTGCATTTTGCGCCGCCGGGCTGGTGGATGGCCGATCTGTACAGCCTGATCAGCCAGCGGCCGGGAACTTTATTTATGCAGGCGCTGGAAAAAACGGAAGTGCTCCTGCTGCCCAAAACCAGTCAGGAACAATTGTACCGCGACGTGCCGAAATTCGAACGCTTTTTCCGCATTCTGGCCGAAAACTCCCTGGTGAACAACCAACAGCGCCTGCTCGACAACATGAGTTTGTCGGCAGAAGAACGCTATGACCTGTTTTGCAAAAAATATCCGACGCTTATTCATTGCCTGCCGCAAAAACAAATTGCCTCTTACATTGGTGTGACGCCGGAGTTTTTCTCCAAAATGCGGGCAAGGGTTTTGAAACGCAAGGGTTAAAAACCATCAAATCAACTCCTGCACATGCGCCTCGATGCTCCGCGCCATGCGGCTGAGCGGCAGATCGTTTTCATCAGCGCCGAAAGGCTCTTCGATTTCCTCGGCGATGACTTCCAGACTGGCGAGCACGTAAAAAATAAATCCGACGATCGGGATGATCCAGTAGCCGAGGCTGAAAACCAGTCCGAAAGGCAGCGTCGCCACGTAGGTCATGATGAATTTTTTGATAAACACGCTGTAGGAATAAGGGATCGGCGTGTTTTTGATCCGTTCGCAGCCGCCGCAGATGTCGGTAAACGACTGTAATTCAGTATTGATCGCCATAAATTGATACCCGTCGAGCAATTGCTCGTTGCGCATGTCCTGCACGTGCCGGAACATAAAAGCGGCGATCTGGTTGGGCACGTGTTTTTCCATATCCAGTTTCTGAACGATGTGTTCCGGCAGGTTGTCGAACAGTTCGATGCGGGTGTCCTCGCTGCGCAGGTGGCTTTTCAGGGCATTGGCGTACAAGGGAATGATCTTGCGAAAAAACGTGCGGTGCCGGCTGTCTTCTGGCAGGATAGCCGCCATTTTCATAGCCAGGTTGCGGCTGGTGTTCACCAATTGGCCCCAGAGTTTGCGGCCTTCCCACCAGCGCTCGTAGGCGGTATTGGTGCGGAATACCAGCAAAAATGAGATCACGAAACCCAGCAGGGTGTGCATGATGGAAACATTGCGCAAGTGGCTGTCGGGTCCGATCCGCCAATACTCTATTTCCAGCCAGGCTACGAAGGCCGCATAACAGCACATCACAATAATCCATGGAAACAGGCGCCGCAACGTGTCGGAGCGGTGAAAATGAAAAGGCGGTGCGAGCCAGGTTTTCGGATCGTGGGCAATCATGGCGGGTGTGCGGTGTTTGGTGTGTGGTGTTTGGGGCGCCCGGCAAAATTAGGGTGAGATTTTTCAATTACAGCATATTCGAAAATCCAATCGCAAATCGTACATCATGTAATCGGCAACTGCAAATCGAAACGCCGCGCTTGCCCCAAGCCCCAACTTCTCCTATTTTTGCCTGATGCAGCCATCCTCTTCCATTGATTTCGCCCATTTGCAAACCACTACACGTCAATTCTTCCCACTTCCGGAAGAAGACTGGGATGAATTCGCCGATATCTGGCAGCCGTTCGAGGCCAAACGAAAAGTGATACTCACCTCGGAAGGTGAAGTGGAAAAATACATTTATTTCGTGCTGGATGGCGTACAACGCGCCTATGCCGTGGGCGACGACGGGCGGGAGGCCACGCTGGTTTTTACCTATCCGTTTTCGTTTTCGGGTGTGGCGGATTCCCTGCTGCTGCAACAACCCTCGCGCTATTATTTCGAAACGCTCACGCCCAGCCGTTTTTTGCGCAGCACCTTTCGCCAACTCGATGCCCTCATGCTGCGCCGGCACCCGATCGAACGTATGATCCGTCTGGCAGTGAGCCATACCCTGGCCGGCGTGCTGGTGCGCCAGATCGAGTTGCAGTCGCTAAGTGCCGAACAGCGGTTCCGCAAACTGTTCGCACGCAGTCCGCACATCCTCCAACTGGTGCCGCACAAATACCTGGCGAATTACCTGGGTATGGACCCGACGAATTTCAGCAAGTTGCTGGGATCGGTGCGACTTTGAGTGGCTGATTTCTTTTGATTACGCCCTTTTGTTTGATTCGGATAGCCGCCGTAGCAGGATGGGAAAACGGATGAAACGGATTTTTACGGATTAAAACGGATTTTTGGTGGCCTGACGGCCATTACTTATAATTGTTTAACCACGAAGTCACGGAGGGCACAACGCGTTGTGTCCTCCGTGACTTCGTGGTTAATAATGACAGGTCACATGTGGTAATTTAAAATCAGTAATAGTGAGCCGTCAGGCCACTAAAAAATCCGGTTTAATCCGCCCCAATCCGTTTCATCCGTTTTCCCATCCTCCTACGAGCGGCGTAGCCGAACAGATCAAAATGCACCGGTAAAAGGAAATTCTTGGTTTTTACCAACATTCGGCCAAAACCCAGCCCCGACCTTTGTGTCGATAAAAAATCAATCTTATGGAATCACAACTTCTTCTGGAACAACTACAAGAACGCACCGAAGCCGTCCTGCAAAAAGCCGTTTCCGAATGGCAAATGCTGTCGCCGGAACAATTATCGCATCAACCTGCGCCGGGCGCCTGGAGCGCCGCACAATGCCTGGAACACCTGAACATTTACGGCCGTTATTACCTGCCGGAAATTGAAAAAGCCATTCGTTTGGGAAAAATGAATGAGCAAGAGCCCGAAAAATTCTTCCGGTCCGGCTGGCTGGGTGCGTATTTTACCCGGCTCATGCAGCCCCAGCGGGATGGTTCCCTGAAAAGCAAAATGAAAGCGCCGAAAAACGCGGTACCCGCCGCACAACCCGACGGCCGCGCCATGCTGGCCGAATTCATCGATCAGCAGGAAACCATGCTTCGGTTGCTGGATGAGGCGTCGGAAGTCAACCTGAATACCTTGCGGGTACCCACTTCCCTGTCGCCGTGGATAAAACTGAAACTCGGCGACACCTTCGGGTTTGTGGTGGCACACATTGAGCGGCATGTGCTGCAGGCGGAACGAACAATGGAATTAGAAGTGAGAAGTGAGAGGTGAGAAGTGAGAGCCGACTTCGAGTACGCCGCTTCGCTCCCATTTACCCTGATTCAGGAAGCGCTCCTAAATATTCATCATGACCTTGGGCGAAGCGGTGTACTCTACGCATCTCACTTCTCACCTCTCACTTCTCACTTCTACATGTCAGAGGTTGTACTTCTCCAGCCGCCTGTACAACGACGCCCTGGTAAGCCCCAGTTCGGCAGCCGCTTCGGTGATATTACCGTGGTATTTCTGCAACGCCTTCATAATCAATTGTTTTTCCATGTCGTCGAGATTCATAGTCGGCAGGTCTACCTCGCGGTCACCGGAGGAATTTTGCCGGAAAAAGAAATCTTCGGGTTGCAGTTTTTCGCCTTTGGCCATGATAACGGCGCGTTCGACGGCGTGTTGGAGTTCGCGTACATTGCCGGGCCAGGGGTAGCGGTGCATTTCCTTCAGCAGGGCGGCGCTGAGCCCCGATACCGGGCGGTTGTATTTTTTGGAAAATTCTTTCAGGAAATGAGCGGCCAGCGGTTCGATGTCGTCGATGCGTTCGCGCAGGGCAGGGATCTGAATTTCAATGGTATTGATGCGGTACAGCAAATCCTGGCGGAAGGTGCGGTTTCTGACGGCTTCGAACAGGTTCTGGTTGGTGGCCGCGATGACGCGCACATTCACCGGCCGCACGCGGTTGGATCCCACGCGGGTGACCGTCCGGTTTTGCAGCACGGTGAGTAGTTTGGCTTGCAAGCCCAGGGTCAGGTTGCTGATCTCGTCGAGGAAAATGGTGCCGCCGTCGGCCGCTTCGAAACGCCCGGGCCGGTCGTCGCGCGCATCGGTAAAAGCGCCTTTCACGTGGCCGAAGAGTTCGCTTTCGAAGAGCGTTTCGGTAATAGCGCCCATATCGACCTTCACAAAATTGTCCTGGGCCCGGCGGCTTTTGGCGTGAATAGCCTGCGCGATCAGGTCCTTGCCGGTGCCGTTTTCGCCGAGCACGAGTACGTTGGCGTCCGTTTCGGCAACACGTTGGAGCGTTTCGAACACTTCTTCCATGGCGCGGCTCTGGAAAATCAGTGCCGGCATGTCGTAGGCATCCGCCAGGTTTTTACCCAGTTGTTTGGATTTCAACTGACTGGCTTCTTCCTGGCTGCTTTTCAGGCGCAGGGCCGAGTGCAGGGTAGCGAGGAGTTTATCGTTGTCCCAGGGTTTCAGCACGAAATCGGTGGCGCCGTTTTTAATGGCCCGCACGGCAAGTTCCACATCGCCGTAAGCGGTAATGAGCACCACGACGGCCGTGGGGTCGAGTTCGAGGATACGGGCCAGCCAGTCGAATCCTTCCTGGCCGGTATTTTTGGCGCTGCGCCCGTAATTCATGTCGAGCATGATGACGGCGTACCGTTTTTCTTTCAGTAGAATGGGTATATCCTCCGGATCACGTGCGGTATCCACTTCCGCGAAATGCCGCTTCAGAAACAGTTTGCCGGCGCTGAGTACACCGGGATTGTCATCCACTATGAGGATATTAGATTCGTTCATATTCATAAGGCCAGCGAGCAGTGAACGGTGGTGGTGAATGGTGAGTAGTGAGTTGTGAGTTGTGAGTGGTGAGTAGTGAATTGTCAGTTGTGAAAGAATCACATTCAACCTACAATTCACAATTCACTACTCACCACTCACAATTCACAACTCACTACTTCCCCCGTTCCTTCAACGCAGTGCTACAAAGACAGTGCCTGCCGCTAATGGTCTGCAAATCAAGTGAATTTTTTTGAAAGGGTGTTCATTTTCGGACACTTGCGTACGATATTGCACTGCACTAAATAGTTTCTAGCAGAATTGCCATGAATTCAGTTGTCGAAATTACAGAAACTGCCGGGAATGAAATGTTTTCGAGTACTTTAAAATGTTTGTCCTCGGTGCAAATGAAATGAGCATTTGCTGCAATGGCGCAATCTACAAACTTGTTGTCGTCTGGATCTGCTGTGATAAGATTCCAGAAGTAATACTTGTTTATCCGTTCCAGGTTGGGTAAAATATCCAGCAAATCCAGGGCAAGAACTGCTACCTCACGATTGGCCCTTAATTGAAATACTTCTTCGTATTCATGGAGAATATCGGTTGTTACGCATAACGTAAAATCACCTTTCAACAAGGATTTAAAAATGACGTGTGTATTTGATTTTTCCGGCAATGCGGCCAACAGCACGTTGGTGTCCAGCACTACTTTCATTGTCCTTGTTTTTGTCGGGAAGCGGAATGATAAGGTGTTCTGTCATGCTCTTTACTCCACTGTTCGATCTGGGAATCGGAGGGGTTTAAACGCTGCAATGCGGATTGAAGCCGTCGTGCCCGAAATTCAACGAGCAATTGCCGGAGTTCCAAAAGATCTTCTTCCGAAAGGTCGGCAGCGAACATTTGTAATATCTCCAGTTGAATATTGCTCAGGGGCTGTTTATTTGATGGCGCCATTTTTTTCATTTACTGCAAAAATAACCTGAAAATTCAATTTTGATGCATTGGGTTTGGCAAATAAAAGAATAGAAGGCAGGCGCTTTTTCTAAAACGGGTGTTCATTTTCGGACACTTGCGTACGCCACCGAACGACTTTCCACCATCCCAAAATCCTCTAAAATTCTGATATTCAATTTTTTAAGAAACTGGCACGGGGTTGTTATCTTTCCAACTTATTCATTACACACAACTCACAACGCACTCGTGGACAGACCCATTAAGAAAAAAAGATTTACGCCCCAACGGATTGCGCTCGGGCTCGGCATACTCGGCTTTGTGGCTTTCGTGCTTTACCTCCTGCGCAACAGCGGCCAGAGCAGCCTGAACGTAGACCGGGAGAAGATTACAGTGTCCAAAGTATCGCGCGGCGTTTTCGACGAGTTCATCGTAGTAACGGGCGTTGTTCAGCCGCTCAAAACCTACCAACTCGATGCTATCGAGGGCGGTTACGTCGCGCAGAAACTCCTCGACGGCGGCGCTACGGTGAAAAAGGGAGACCTTATCCTGAAACTCGAAAACCAGCGCCTGATGCTCGATTTTGTGAACCGGGAAACGGAAATGTACGACCTCATCAACAACCTGGAAAATACGCGTCTCCGCCTGCGGCAGGATAAATTTACCCTGAAAAAAACGCTTTCCGAACTGGACAACCAGATCCTTCAGGCTAAAGACGACTTTGAGCGGAATGCCAAACTGTTTGCCGATAAAGTGATCAGCGAACAGGAGTACAAGCGCACCCGGATTACCTACGATCGCTTGTCGCAACAGCGCGACATCGAAATAGAAAACCAGAAGTTTCAGGAAGAGAACAGCGTCACGCAGATCAAACAACTGGAAGGTACGCTCGACCGCACGCGCCTCAACCTGCATATGATGAAACAGAACCTCGAAAACCTGTCCGTCAAAGCGCCCGTATCCGGCCTGCTCTCGCGGGTCGACGTCGAAATCGGCGCCAGCATTACCGCCGGCCAGAACATCGGCCAGATCGACGATCTGAACGGATTTAAAATGCGCGTGGAA
>Ga0209097_10003039_pt1 | contig 13095 bp, 14 predicted proteins | sample AD_UKC052_MetaG_FD_184419 | JGI IMG/M metagenome (GOLD analysis project Ga0209097, IMG submission 184419) | Active sludge microbial communities of municipal wastewater-treating anaerobic digesters from USA - AD_UKC052_MetaG (SPAdes) (version 2) | ecosystem: Engineered > Bioreactor > Anaerobic >... | reverse complement strand
TTTCAAGCGTAGCAATGTGTTGTGGTTGGCGCACGGCGATAGAGGGGAGGCCTGCGGTCGCCAGCTCATGCACGGGGCATGAGGACTTGCGCGGGAGGACCAGCGTGAGCGGGCCAGGCCAGAAGCAGGCCGCGAGCGCGCGGGCGAGGGGACTGAACTCGGCGAGTGACTCAGCCATCGCGAGGTCGGCGACGTGGCAGATGAGAGGGTTGAAGGAGGGACGGCCCTTGGCTGTGTAGATCGAGGTGACGGCGGCGCCATTCGTGGCGTCGGCGGCGAGTCCATAGACGGTCTCGGTGGGCACCGCGACGAGTCCTCCGGCGAGAAGAATGCGGGCCGCTTCGGCGAGCGACGCGGGGTCCGTCGAGAGGATGCGCGCGGGCGTCCGAGGGGCGCTTTGTGAATCGGAGTTCATCGATTTTCGAGTCCGTTGAGGAGCACGATGCGGCGCCCGCGAAGGCGCCTGGAGAGGCGCGCGAGGCGCCGGGTGAGGGTCATCGCGCGCGACTCCATGATGTGCATTTCGACTTCGCGCTGTGACATCATGAACACAGTTTTTGCACCTCGCGCCGCCTCGCGAGAGTCTGTTTTCGACTCTCGAAGCGCGCTTGAGGCGGCTCGCGGAGACGAATCGCGCGCCGTGATTCTGACTCTCGCAGTGTCTCGATGCGGGACTTGCACGGCGCGCTCACTCCGCTTCGCGGTCGTGCTCGCCCTCACTGGCGCGTCGCGACGAGGTCGATGACGACGAGGACATCGTCCTGCACCCATTCGGCGTCGCCCTTCTCGGCGGTGAGCGTGCCGGCGCCGACGCCGAGGGCCATGCGCTTCAGCGTGGTCTCGGCGTGCGCGGTGGCCGTGGCGCCGTCGATTTTCAGCGTGAAGGGGAGGCGCACGGGGTGCTCTCCGCCCTTTAGCTTCAGGACTCCGGTCGCTTCATATTGAGTTTCGCTATCCTTGAAGACGCCGCCGGTAACTTCGAACACCGCCTCGGGGTATTGGGCGACGTCGAACCAGTCTCCCTGGCCTACGTTCTCGTCATAGTAGGGCTCGCCCGTGCTTGCAGAGGCCATCGGAATGGCCACGCGGATGTAGCCATCGACGGGCGTGTTGGCGTTTGCAGGCGTTGCCTCGGTGTCGAGCTGGATCTGGGCTGTCCACTTGGTGAAGCGGCCTTCGAAGGGCCGGCCCATGTAACCGCTGCGGAAGACGATGGAGCTCTTCTCATAATCCACCGCCCACGCGGGCGCGTTCGATGTTGGCGCAGCGGGCGTCTGGTTTTCTTCGGCGGTTGTGACGGGCGCGGATGCGTTGGTGGCTGTGGATAGAGTGACGGCGGCGATGGCGGCGAAGACCGCGACGGCGGCGCCGAACGCCCAGATCGCGCCTTGTCCGTTGTCGACAGGCCCCGCCGTGCGGCCGAAGAGGCCGGGCGCCATGCGCGCGAGCAGGCCATCCTTGTCGATGAACTGGTGCTTCATTGCGCCCGCGACGTGGAGAACGAGCAGACCGATGATGACCCACGCCAGATTGCCGTGAACCTGTTCGAAGCCTTCAGCGATGCCTTCGCGGGTTTCGGCAGGCAGGCCGGGGATGCCGGGCACATACATCTCGACAGTCCAGAAATAGCGGGTGTCGTGCTGGCTGATTTCCGCAGAGGCCATGATCCAGCCGGTGAGCGGCATGGCGATCATCAGCACATAGAGAAGAATGTGGACGCCGGAGGCGAGCAGGCTCTGCCATTTCGGCATGGGCGGCTCGGCGGGCGGCGGGTTCATGATGCGCCAGATGATGCGCGCGATGGTGAGCAGCAGGATGGTTATGCCCACGGATTTGTGGATCTGGATGATCGCAACCTTTGGGCTGCCGGGGCCGCCGGGCATCGCATCCATGATCCAGCCGACGGCGATCATCCCGATTATGAGCAGCGCGATAGCCCAGTGTAGGGCGATGGCGACGACGGTGTAGCGCTGTTGCCGGGTCGAGCCGGTGTCGGCGGGCGCTGCGGTCTCGGTGATGTCGGTCATGGGCAGGGTCCTTGGCTTGGCCGACTTGTACACAGGCCGCAGCGATCCATGAAGGGCCGCTAGTGTCTCGTGAATTCAGCTTCGATGATGAATTCGACCTCGTCGCCGACGAAGTCCGCATAGCGGGTGAGGCCGAAGTCGGAGCGTTTGAGTGTGCCGCGGGCGGAGAAGCCCACGGCGGGCCGGCCGGCATAGAGGGCGGCTGAGGCCATCGCGCCATTATAGGTGACGTCGAGGGTGACGGGTTTCGAGACGCCCGCAAGGGTTAGATAGCCTGACACTTTGCCGGTGAAGGGGCCGGTGGTCTCTATACTGGTGGAGTCAAAGACGATCTGCGGGAAGTCGGCGCCCTTCATCATGTCCTGACCGATGCGCTTGTCCCAGCCGGGGTCGGCGGCGTTGTCGGTGCGGACGCTGAGCGGGTTGATGATGGCTTTGACGTGGGATGCGGCGGGGGCCTTCGGGTCGAAGTCGAGCGTGGCGTCGAAATCAGCGAAGCGGGCGGTGTAATAAGAGAGACCGAGGTGCTTCACCCGGAAGGTGAGGGAGCCGTGGGGTTTCTCGAGCTGGTATGCGCCGGCCGGGAGGGATTGCAGCGCTTGCGGGGTCTGCGTCGCCGTAAGAGCGCAGGCGGAAAGCGCGAGGGGTATAAAGAGAGCGATGATGCGCATGGAATGGCTCCCTGTGCGCGGGTTGTCTCTTTATACGCCTGTTGTCGGGGTTCGGCGAGCATGGCCGCCGGCTGCCAGCTTGTTGGCCTTGTTCACTCCGGGAAAGCGCCCCATCTGTCGCCGCATGCTGCTCAACATCACCTTTCTTGACGACGCCACGCGCCCGCCCGTGCAGAAGCTCGAAGGGCTGACGGAGGCTCAGCGCGCGCCCGGCCTGCATCTGCGGATGGTTCACGACCATCTGCGCGATAATATGAAGACGCTCGGCAAGCTTATCGAGCGGGCCAACGGTGGCGGCGTCACGCGGGCAGAGATCGCGGTCGAAACCGACAATCTGGCGATGGTCTCGAACTACCGGCGGTTCGGCAATCTCTGCGGTCAGCACTGCCAGATCGTCCACACACACCATTCCATCGAGGACTACGCCATCTTCCCCGCGCTGGCGCAGCAGGGCGCGACGTTCAAAGCGATCGCCGATCGACTGCGCGCCGAGCATGTCGTGGTGCATGAACTGCTTGAACGCCTGGTCGATGCGCTCAATGCGCTGGCCGCGGAACCGACGGAAGCCCGCTTCGAGGACGCCAAGACGGTCTATCACGCGCTGGAGCGCGTGCTGCTGTCGCATCTCGGGTATGAGGAAGACGCGATGGGGGACGCGCTGGGGTATTTCGGGATCGGGGCGTAGGTGGGACGCCCTCAAGGGGCGGAGCGCATCGCTCTCTATATATAAGTGACTGCATCCCCCTTCGCGGGGAGTGCGGATACCCACGCGAAGGGGTATCCGCTTCCACTTATTACTTCTGAACCAGTTCCGAGTTGACCTCGATCTTGATCTCGTCGGCGATCGGGCCGCCGGCGGGCATGCCGAAGTCGGTGCGCTTGAGCGTTCCGGTCAGCTGGAAGCCGACCTTGTGCTTGTTGGCGCGCGGGTCGTTACGGTTGCCGATGTAGGTGATGTTCAGGGTGACGGGCTTGGTCACGCCCAGGAAGGTGAGGTTGCCGGTGACCTTGCCGGTCTTCTCGCCGGTCTTGGTGACGGCGGTGGACGCGAAGGTGATCTTCGGGAATTTGCCGGCGTTGAAGAAGCGCGCGTCAGTGGCCAGCTCGTTGTTGAAGTCCGTCGTGTTTCCGGCGGGGCGGGTGCGCGTGTAATCGGTTTCGATCGATTTCGGGTCGATGGTGGCGGTGACTTTGGACTTGGTGACGTCAGCCGGATCGAAGGTCAGCTGGATGTCGAAGTCGGTGAAGCGGGCGCTGTACCAGGACAGGCCGTTGTGGAGGCCCTGCCATTCGACAGTCGTGTGCGTCTTGTCGGAGACGTAAGCGCCGGCCGGCGCCTGGGTCGCGCCCTGTGCGAGGGCGGGGGCGGCGAGAAGGGCGGCGGCGGTAATCGCGGTCAAAAGGCGGCGCATCAGATCACTCCGGGGGCTAGGTGTTGCGTGTTCATGCAGCATGGAGCGATCCGTGTCGCCGCAGCGTGGCTGAAGGGTGGGTTGCCCAAGGCTTATCGTCCATAGCCTGTCTGCCCATCAAACCATCGATCCACACGGGTTTGACGCGAAATTGATCTTATTGTCAGTGAAGTCCCGCCGGATGCTGGAATTGCCGCGCGTGCGGCGTTAGCGTCCGGGCGACGATGGCGATGGGGCGCGCCGGATGGGACAGAGCTGAATAACGGAGGGGACGGCATGCGCGGCAGTATGTTGCCTTGCTTGATGGCGGCGACCGTGGCGCTCGCGCAGCCTGCGCTTGGGCAACAGCCTGAAGCCATCGCGGACGAGCGGGATGCGGAGCTGTATTGCGTCTATGACGTGCTGTCGCAGTCGGGAGAGATCACGGAGATCGCCGAAGCAATGGTGGCGACGGCTGCGACGGACGAGCAGGTCGAGGCGGCTGACAAGGCGCTCGACACGGCGGTCAATGATTGTTCGGACGTGTACAAGTGGAACAGCGAGGTGGCGGAATACGCCGCTGCCGTGGGAATGCATGGCTCGGTCGTTGATGTGCTTACCGGCAGGATGATGGCCGAAGGCGTGGCGGAAGAAGCGGTCGCCGTTATCTTCCATGTGCTGGATGGCCTGACAGACGAAGACATCGACGCTTTCCACGGCTCTGCATGGTCAACCGACGCCAGGTTCCAGAAGCGGATAAACCGCACGCTGATCGCGGCTGGCATGCCGGAAGAAGATGTCGTGCTGGATAACTCCCTGCTGGTGATGGAGTCGTCGGTGCTGGCCGCGCAGGCCTTGATCGACTGGCTGGCCGTCGACGACGGGACGCCAGAGGCATCGCCGGCGATAGCTGCGGCGGCAGTTCCGGCCACGCCAAAGAAATCCAACAAGTCGAAGCGCGATCCGGTTGGCAGGCTGGCTGGCAGCGGAACCGGCTTCTACGTCGCGCCGGACGGGTATCTCGTCACCAATGCGCACGTGGTTGAAGGCTGCAAGCGGATGACGCTGAAAAGCGGAGACTTGCTGCAAGTGCTGGACGTGCAGGCTGATCAGGACCTCGCGCTGCTGAAGGGGGAGGCGGCCGGGCCGGTTCTGTCGATCCGTGATGGCCGCGGCGTGCGTCTGGCGGAGGATCTTCTGGTGGCGGGCTTCCCGCTCGGCGGCATACTTTCCTCCGGCATCAATGTGACGGTGGGTACCGTGTCCGCGCTGCTCGGCATTGGCGATGACGAGAACCGCTTTCAGTTCACCGCCCCCGTGCAGCCGGGCAATAGCGGCGGCCCGGTGCTGGACATGTCTGGCAATGTGATTGGCGTGGTCGTGTCGAAGCTGGATGCTATGTCGGTCCAGAACGAAGTTGGCGATATTCCGCAGAACGTGAATTTCGGTGTGGCGCTGCCGGGCCTGAAGTCATTCCTTGAAGCGAATGATGTCGCTTATCAACCGCGCGCTTCGGGAGCGAAGATAGACAAGGTGGATCTGGCCGAGCTGGCGCGGGATTCCACGGTTTTGCTCCAATGCTATCGATAGGTTTACGGAATGCGGGCGTCGCCCGCCGGAGGACTGACATGCGTTCGTTTTTGATATCGGGGTTCCTTGCGTCCGGCATGGCCTTCCTCGGCGGCGTGGCGAGCGCGCAGGACTCAACGACGCAACAGCCACTCGGCGAAGAATACTGTGTCTATGAAAAGCTGACCTCCACGCTGGATTACGAGATCATCGCGGAAGCCTATCTGTTCGGTGACGACGACGACGCGGACATGCTGGCTACCCTGAAGAAAGCAGCCGACGCGTGCGCTGCTGAACACGGAATGAGTGAAGACCAGAAAAGCGCCGCGTCCGAGGTTGGCATCTATGGAGCCACCGCAGACTACCTGGCGGAAGAGCTTATGATGGTGGGCGTGTCCCAGGACGCAGTGGACGGCTTGTTCGGCGTGATCGAGGAGATGTCCGACCAAGACCTGGACGTGTTGTTCGAAGAGGACTGGCGCAAGAACGAAGCCATGTCCGGCCGGTTGAAAGCCGCTGTCATCGCACATGGAATTCCGGGGGATGCCGATTCAGTCGATCTGGCGACCCAGGTCGTAGAGCTTTCGGCTTTCGCGATGGATGCTGTCATCGGGTATGCGTTGGCCGAAGCGGGGGACGGCGCGTCGTGAGGGCGGCAATCGTCGCCGCATTGGCCTTCGCGCTCGTCACCCCGGGCGCTGCTCGTGCGCAAGGCCTGAGTGATGAGCAGTCGCAAGAAATCAACTGCGTTCATAACGCGCTGATCGGGCGCAGGGCGACAGCTCTGGTGGCGCAGTCCTATCTCAGCGAGACGACAGCGAACGGGTTTCGCGGGCGAGCGGATGGTGCGCTGGAAGCAGCCGCGACGGGATGCGCTCAGCTATATGAGTGGGACGACATGGTGCGCGGGCTTGGCGTGGCAATCGGCACGATGGGCGCTACGGGAGACTTTCTACGCGCACAGCTGAAAGACGCGGGCGTGGACGAGGCAACGGTCGAAAAGATCGACGAATTGAAGTCGGGTCTGTCGCAGCGCGACAAAGAGCTGCTGATGGATGGCGGCTGGAGCGACGACCGCGCCTTCATGGCGCGGATGAGAACGAAGCTGATGGGTGTTGGCGTGCCGGATGATAATGCGATCATCCTCAGTGCGGTGAAAATCCTGGAGACCAGGGTTATCGGAGCAGACTTCGTGGCGTCGTTCGTCGACGTTCAGTTCAGCTAGCGCGATCCGTTACCGGCATGCGTGCTGGAACGGGTTGTACTGAACGAACAGCCAGTCGCTGAGCGTGCTGACCTGAGTCTGGTCGTCCATGTAGGCCTTGGGCCAGATAATGGCGCGGTACGCCGCCCACGGCATCCAGTTGGGCGGACCATCCAGAGATTGTGCTGCCGCATTTACCCGCAGGTCGCCGGGAATGGTGCAGGTCGTATGTTTCCAGCGTGCATCGGTGCTGAAGCTCCACGCGGCGCAGCTGAACACGACAAGCGCCGCCGTGAGATAAAGACCAAGCACGAAGCCGATGATGTTGCGCATCCAGGTCTCCCCGCCCGGAACCTAACGCGATCGCGCCGTGTGCCAAGTGGGCAGGGCGTGCCCGACGTAGAGTCAGGCGACTGATTTGCGGAGCCGGGTGGAAGCGGGGTACGGTCGAGGCTGGATTTACGCGGGAATTCGCCATGGATGGCTTTGAAGGCAAGACCGAGCGGGCGCGTTACGACTATCCGTTCGCCGAACCGCCGGCCGTCGGAACGACGATGGAGGTTGCGCCGGGCGTGCGCTGGGTGCGGATGCCGCTGCCGTTCTCGCTGAAGTGGATCAATCTCTGGCTGCTGGAAGATGGCGACGGCTGGACCGTGGTGGACACGGGCATCCCCAACTCCGAAACCAAGAGTCACTGGCGGACGATTTTCGAAAACGAGTTGGGCGGAAAGCCGGTGAAGCGCGTGATCGTCACGCACATGCACCCCGATCATATCGGCCTGGCGGGATGGATGACGCGCAAGTGGCAGTGCGAGCTGTGGATCACGCGGCTGGAATACATCCAGTGCCGGATGCTGGTAGCGGACACGGGACGCGAGGCGCCGCAAGCGGGCATCGACTTCTTCCGCGCCGCGGGCTGGGAGCAGGAGGACCTCGACAAGTATGTCGAGCGGTTCGGCGGCTTTGGAAAAGCGGTATCGCAACTGCCGGATTCCTTCCGTCGTCTGAGCGATGGGCAGGAGATTTCGATCGGTGGACGGACGTGGCGGATTGTCACGGGATGCGGGCATTCACCTGACCACGCATGCCTGTGGCAGCCGGACCTGAACGTGTTCATCTCGGGCGATCAGATCCTGCCGCGTATCTCGTCCAACGTGAGTGTGTTCCCGACGGAACCGGAAGCGGACCCGCTGAAGGACTGGCTGGACTCGTGCCGGAAGCTGAAAAACGCTGTCCCGGCTGATGTCCTGACGCTGCCCTCGCATAACGAGCCGTTTTATGGCGCCCATAAACGGCTGGACGCGCTGATCGACGGTCATGAAACCGGCATGAAGCGCCTGCTATCGCGGCTGGATGAGCCGAAACGGGCCATAGACCTGTTCACGGCCCTGTTTGCCCGGGCCATCGAAAAAGACAGTCTGGGCATGGCCACGGGCGAAACGATCGCGCATCTGAATTGCCTGAAGGGTCGTGGATTGATCACGTCCGTACAGTCTGATGGGACAACGCTGTACAGGCGGGCGACTTGACGGCGGACGGAGACGCATAACGTATAGCCGCCGAGCCCAAAGCGGGCGGAATTGAAGGCCCCAGAGGGGCGCCAAGGGCTGGTAAATGAGTGATACCCCGACGCAGCAGCCGGTGAACGAACAGCCGGGCGTGGTGGACGAGGCGCAGGAAGCCGAGCCCAAGAAGGGACTCAAGAACAAGCTGTTCCACGAGTTCCGCGAGACGGCGATGACGATCGCCATCTTCGTTCCGTTCTGGCTGGTGTTCTCGACCTTTGTGTATGAGCTGCGCTCGATCCCGTCGGAATCGATGGTGCCCGCGTTGCAGGTTGGCGACCGCGTGGCGGTGGCGAAGTTCGCCTACGGCTACAATCGCAACTCGATCCCCTTCGGTCTTGGCGCGCTGGTGATCGGCGACAACAAGGATAATCCCAACGAGAACGTTTTTGGTTCAACGCCGAAGCGCGGCGACGTGATCGTGTTCCAGCATCCGCATTCGGATCGCGTGATGATCAAGCGGCTGATCGGCCTTCCGGGTGACCGGGTCGAGGTGAAAGGCGGCAAGCTGTTCCTCAATGGCGCGGAAGTGGCGCGTGATAAGATCCGCACCACGACCTATGTGCCCGATGACTCGAACCGGCTGGTGACGGCGACCGAATACCGCCAGACGATCGCGACAGGCGAGGGCGACAAGACCAAGTCGTTTCTGATCCACGAATTCTCCGACACAGGCGATCTCGACGAGACACCGGTGTTCACCGTTCCGGCCGGCCATGTCTTCATGATGGGCGACAACCGCGACAACTCGGAAGACAGCCGCGCACCGTCTGGCCACCGCTCTATGGCGGCGGCGTTCCCGGAAGCCTGGCCGTACCGCCCGACGAACCTTTCGGCGGACACGCGCGACGATGCGATCGGCTTCGTGCCGTTCGACTATCTGATCGGTCGCGCCGAAACCGTGCTGTTCACGCTGCATGGCTGCAAGCAGGCCGAAGGCGCAGAGTGCCCTGAAGGACGTCTCTGGAAGGGTCTGTAACGGCTGATCTTGCGCCTTTCGGGCGCGCCAGCGGTCAATTCGTAGCCGGCCTTTCCCGTATCTTAAGCGTCCCCCGCTATAACCGTCGCAGCGAGTGGGACGCTCGAGACGCCGGCCGGTTTTATGGACGTATCTCTGAAGCATCCAGGTGCGCTGACGCCTGATGAAGTCAGTGCCTGGCGCGTTCTGCGCGCGAGCGATGATCGCTACGACAGCCCTTTCCTGGCGCCCGAGTTCGCGCTGGCGGTTGGCTTGCTCCGAACGGATGCGCGTATTCTTCAGGCGCGCACCGCGCGCGGCATCGAGTTGATCCTGCCAATGCAGGTGTCACGATCCGGGCTGGCGCGTCCCCTGGGCGCCCCGATGTGTGATGTCAACGGGCCGATCGCAACGCGTGATGGCGTCGGGATGTTGGGCTGTGCGCTGGCGAAGGTCGGGATAGGCGCATATGCGTTCACGGGATGGGCTGAGCCGCACGTTGCGCGCGGCGTAAAGCTGCGTTCGCGCGAGGGGTCTGCGGTAGCGGACCTGCGCGGTGGATTTGCGGCTTGGCTCGAGGAGCAGCGCGATCTCTATCCCAGACACTTCAAGAAGATGCGCAGGCTCGCGCGGCAGGGCGAAAAGGACTTTGGCGCGGAGACCGTCACATTCGGTCCCGCCCGCGCGGAAGATCTCGCGACGCTGGTGGCCTGGAAGCGTGACCAATTTCTCGCGACGCGCCGGCATGATGTGTTGGGCGCAAAATGGACACGCGGGCTACTGGACGTGTGCGCGGCGCACACCTGCGAGAGTTTTGGCGGCGTGATGGCGACGCTGCGTTACGGCGGCAAGCTGGCGGCTGCCGAGTTCGGCTTGCGATCAGGCGGCACGCTGCATGGTTGGATCGCAGGCTATGATCCCGCCTTCGGCTCATGCTCCCCCGGCCTGGTGCTGGAAGAAAAGCTGCTCGAGCAAGCGGCGGCCGCCGGGATCACCCAGGCCGTGCTGGGGCCGGGCGAGGGGCACTACAAGAAATACTACGCCAGTTTCTTCACGCCGGTCGACGACGGGGTCGTGACAGCACGCGGCGTGCGGGCGATGGCTGCGGGCCTGCTGCACGCAACGGAACGAGGCTCATTCGGTCCTGCCGCCAGGCTAGCCGGGCGGGCGCGGCGGCGGATGGATGTGATTCTCGCCGTCGAAACCCGGATGCGCGACCAAGTGCGCGGTCTTGCCCGCGCCATCGGGGAAGATCCGGCGCTCGTCTGCACGTCGACCGCGCTGGCGGCGGCGGTTCAGGCGTCGGCCATCTGATTTCCTTCAGGATTTGCTGTGAGTTAGCAGTGGAACTCCAGAAGCGGGTTTGGATTTCCGCCGCGATGCTCTAAGCACCGGGAAGGGGATGCCTTCCGGTTCGGGGGGCCTGTATGGCTCAGGGCCGCCGAGGAATATGGACGCTGCCGTCAAACCTGAAACACGCGCAATGAATGCGGCCGTTCCCGGTCGCATCATTGTGGTGCGTCACGGACGACCTGCGGTGATCCCGAAGGAAGGCCCTCCCATGGGCTGGCGCGACTACAAGGACTGGTGGGCGCGCTACGAGTTGAGCTCGCTGAAAGAGGGGCAGAGCTGCCCCGAGGCGTTGCTGAAGCAGATCGGCGACGATGCCATCATTCTGTCCAGCGCCCGTCCGCGCGCGATCCAGACGGCGGGGCATCTCGGTCGGGGGCGCGAGGTGAAGCACGATCCGCTATTCAACGAAGCGCCGCTGCCGCCGCCGAGGATGCGCGGCACGATGCGCCCCAAGAACTGGAACAAGATTGCGCGGCTGCTCTGGATGCTGGGGCATAGCGGCGGCGAAGAACATGTCCGCGACGCGAAGCGCCGCGCAGCCAAGGCGGCGAGCGTGCTGGTCGAGACGGCAGGTGAGGGACGCGACGTGGTGCTGGCCGCGCATGGCTGGTTCAACAGGATGCTGCGGCCCGAGCTGAAGAAGCGCGGCTGGGCGAATGTGCATGACGGCGGCGACAAGTACTGGTCGTACCGTATCTATCAGAAGAAGGGTTGAGCGCTCCGCGCCGGCCAATGTCATGAAGATCAGGTTCTATGAGCCGCGCGATGCAGCGGCCGTCTGTGTTCTTTACCGACGCTCCGTGGAAGAGATTGGCCCAAAGGACTATTCGACTGAGCAGGTAGCTGCGTGGGCGGCGCTGACGCCAACCGCGGAGCAGATCGATGCTCGCGCGTCGGACGGGCGGACGACATTCGTTGCGGTAGATGACAATGACAAGCCGGTCGGCCTGATAGACTTGGAGGTCGACGGCCATATTGACCTGCTTTACTGTGCGCCTGAGGTTTCAGGCTCCGGCGTGGCTTCGCTGCTCTATCAAGCACTGGAGGCTGCGGCTCGGGCGCGGGAGATGCCGCGGCTTTATTCGGAGGCCAGTGAAGCGGCGCGGCGATTTTTCCTGAAGCGCGGCTTCGTGGAGCTTTCGCGCCGGCAGATGGAAATCGGCGGCGTTGCGATCCACAATTTTGCGGTTGAGAAAGTGTTGGGATGACGCCGTTTCAGGCCCTATAGGGCGCGCTTGCCTCCCACGTTGATGCGCCTATGTTGGCGCACTTTTTGGAGAACCGGATGCCAGAGCCAAAGGCCAGCGCCGACATTGCGTCGATGAGTTTCGAGGATGCGCTGCGCGAGCTCGAGCAGATTGTTCACAAGCTGGAAGCCGGCGACGTGCCTCTGGAAGATTCAATCCGCATCTACGAACGTGGCGCAGCGCTGAAGGCGCATTGCGAAGCCAAGCTCAAGGAAGCGGAACTGAAGGTCGAAAAGATCGTACTGGGGCCGGATGGCCCGAAGGGTGTTGAGAGAGCTGATGACCTCTAAGCTCGATCCAGACTTCGAGCAGCGCCTCAATGAGGTAGCTGACCGTATCACGGTGGCGCTTGACCAGCTGATCCCGCCGGCGTCGGGGCCTGAGGCTCAGCTGATGCGAGCGATGCGGCATGGCGCGTTGAGCAAAGGCAAACGCCTGCGTCCGTTCATCACCATCGAAGTCGGCCGTATGTTTGGCGCGCAGGAGAAGTCGCTGCTGCGCGGCGCGGCGGCGGTCGAGTGCATGCACGCCTATTCGCTGATCCACGACGATCTGCCGTGCATGGACGATGACGACTACCGGCGCGGCCAGCCGACCGTGCATAAGGCGTTCGACGAGGCGACGGCCGTGCTGGCGGGCGACGCGTTACAGGCTCTGGCTTTCGAGATCATGGTTTCGCCTGAGACGCATCGCGATGCGCTGATGCGGTGCAAGCTGGTCGAGCGGCTGGCGCTGGCGTCCGGCGCGCGGGGCATGGTCGGCGGACAGATGATCGACATGTATCCGGCGCTCGATGATGAAGAGCCGCTGCAGGTCATGACGCGGATGCAGCGGCTGAAGACCGGGGCGCTGATCACGCTGGCGGGTGAGGTCGGGGCGCTGCTGGGCGGAGCTCTGGACAGCGAGCGGCACGCGATTTCGGGGTACACCAACGATCTGGGGCTGGCGTTCCAGATCGTGGACGACCTGCTGGACGTCGAGGGCGACCCTGGCATTCTGGGCAAAGCCACGGCCAAAGACGTCGCGGCAGGGAAGAAGAACTTCGTTTCTCTTCTGGGGGTTGAAGGAGCTCAGGATCGGGTGCGCTATCTCGCCGCACAGGCGAAACAG
>Ga0209097_10003033_pt1 | contig 13110 bp, 9 predicted proteins | sample AD_UKC052_MetaG_FD_184419 | JGI IMG/M metagenome (GOLD analysis project Ga0209097, IMG submission 184419) | Active sludge microbial communities of municipal wastewater-treating anaerobic digesters from USA - AD_UKC052_MetaG (SPAdes) (version 2) | ecosystem: Engineered > Bioreactor > Anaerobic >... | reverse complement strand
GTTCTGGATCGACGCCTTGGTGCATGATCCCGCCATTCTGCGCTTGGTGGTGGACCAGATGGGTGCGAGCCGCGTGGCCATGGGTACCGATTATCCCTTCCCGCTGGGAGAACTGGTGCCCGGTGAACTGATCCGCAGCATGTCCTATGATGATGCCACCAAGCAGACGCTTCTTGGCGGTGCTGCCTTGGAATGGCTAGGTAAACAACACGAACTCTTCCGCTGATCAACGCACCAGGTTGACGTGGCCGACAGCCTCGCGTTGGCGGCCGCTCAGCTCGATGGCAGACAGCTTCCATACGTAGGTATCCACCGGTGATGGCACGCCGTTGAAGGTCCCATCCCAACGCCCATCCAAGGCTTCCGTGCTCCAAACGAGCAGGCCCCAGCGGTTGAAGACGAACAGCATGAGCTGGGCGATGTCCTTGCCCGAAGCCCCGAACAGATCATTGTACCCATCGCCGTTCGGAGTGAACGTATTGGGTACGTACAGGTCGCCGTTCACGATGATGGTGATCGCGTCTGTATTCTTGCATCCCGCACTATCCACGACGGTGACCGTGTAGGTGGTGGTCTCCTCGGGCCGAACTATGGGGCGTTCCGGATCCTCTGCATGGACCAGCTCCACCAATGACCAGCCCAAAGCACCGTTGCCTTGCGCGGTGAGGGTGACCGGGTCGCCGAAGTCGATGATGGTATCCGGACCGGCCTGTACGAATGGCCAAGGCCGGAGGACCACCATAACACTGTCCTGATCGAAGCAACCCAAACTGTCGCTAACGGTCACTCGATACGTAGTGGAATTGGATGGCGTGGCTATGGGGGACGAACTATTCGGGTCGGAAAGGCCCGCGGTCGGTGACCAACTGAACGTTTCGCTCCCGGTGGCGAACAGGGGAACCGGAACACCCGGACAGACCAGCGTATCCTGCCAGGCATCGGCATCCACGCTTCTCACCTCGATCAGTACCGTATCCCGGACCGCTCCACATGAATTCGACAGGGTCACCGTGAACATGGTGGTCTCTTGTGGGAAGAACGCCGGTTGTTGAACATTCCACGGGGTCAGGAAAGGTGAGGGATCCCATGCGTATTGGGGGGAGGTACCGGTGGCCCGCATTACGGTATCACCGCGACAGATGACCGTATCGACCAAGGCTGGCTCAGGTAGCTCAAAGAAGACCGTTACCGTCACCTGGTCTTGTATGGAACAGCCTTCGGCCGTGGTGATGGTGACCGTATAGGTGGTCGTGGTATCCGGGGATGCCTCCGGTGATCCGTTCGTATCGCTCGATAGCCCTTCGGGGGGTGTCCATTCGTAGGTTGCCCCTCCGAAGGCGGAGATGGTCACTTCCGTCCCTTGACAGATGGTGGTATCGCCACTGGTGCCTCCGGACACCGCGAAGAGGTCGATCACCACCGAAGCGGTATCCGACGAACACGCATCGGAGACGATCACATTCCAGGTTCCCTCGGAAGACGTGGTCAAGGTGGGTTCGGGAACTTCAGGGTCGCTCAGACCCGTGACCGGAAACCAGAGATAGGTCGTTCCGCCACTTGCTTGCAGGGGTATCGGGATGCCGGGACACACCGGAGCCACCGGGTCCACGTCGGCGACCACAGGAGGAAGCACCGTGACCGCGACCATGGCCGTATCGGCGGTGACACATGCATCTGGATCGCTGAGGATCATGGTAACGTCATACGTGCCCGGCTCGTCGAAGAGATGGTCCGGCTCTTCCAACGCGGAGGGGGGTGATCCATCGTCGAAGTCCCAGAGGTAGTTGGTACCTCCAATGCTGGTATTGATGAACTGCGCCGGACTGCCCAAACAGATCGTGGCGGGGCCATCGATACCGATGTTCGCCACTGGTTGTCCCAAGCTGAACTTGAACACCCCAAGGTTGCAATTGGCACTGCCGTTCGTTGCGCTCCACGCACCGGGAGTGGTGGGGAAGTCATCGTTACTACCGCAACCTGCGCACACGGCCTGGTACACCGTACCGTTCTTGTCGAATCGGCTGGTGCCGCCGTCCACGTGCTCGTTGCTTGTGCCCCCACCGAAATAAGTGCCATAATTCAAAGCCGTTGCTTCCGGCTCCAATACCATGAGGTGGAAGTCGCTCCCATCCGTCGTGGATTGGAATGCATCCGGGGTGAGCGGCATGCTTGTTATCAATTGTCCGGTCAAACCACCCCACACACTGAGGTAGATCTGCTCACAGTCGCTGACCAGGAAGGCCGTCGGAGAGAGCCTGGTATCGGTACCATTGCCGATCCGAGTGCTCCACAGTGAGGTGCTCAGGTCGTGTGAGATCTTCTGGATGAACAGGTTGCTGCCCGGGTTGGCATACTTGCCCGGCGTGATGGGATAACTTCCCGTGGTCTGTCCGATCACGAACACCTCCTGAGCCGCGTTCAATTGGATGAGATAGCTCTGGTCGAAGCCCGCCGTGCCGAGGAACGTGGCACCCAGCAGTGCCCCACCTGGAGCATACCGAGCGATGTACCCATCGGCAGTGCCTTGAGAGGACCCTTGAAAGGGTGTGCCGGCCAATGGCATATCGCCACTGATGGTGCCGCCGGTGAAGAAGAGATCCCCGCTCGAATCCACTTGCACCCCTAAGCCACTTTCGCGATTGGCGCCACCATGATAAGTGGCCCAGAGCTGGGTGGTCAGAGCAGGGTCCATCCGAAAGAAATAAGCATCCTGCACCCCGCCGAACACCGGTTGGGGCGCGTTGCCCGTGATGGGAATGTCCGCACTGGTGGTGCTGGTGGCCACGACCACGTTGCCGGCCTGATCCAATACGACCTCCCCCCGGAACTGGTCTCCGTAGTTGTTGGCAAGGATCAGCGTATTGTTCAGCCCATCGTTGCCAGAGCCACCCACGTACGTGGCACCGACAAGGGCCGTTGCCGATGCGTTCAAATGTGCCAGCACGATATCAACGCCCGAAGTGTGACCGAACCCATAATTGGATACTCCTCCCTCCCATCCGTTACCTGCAATGGCGTTCCCTCCGTTGAAACCGACATCGAACGCCCCTATAGTGACCGGGAAGTCCGAGGAACCCGAAGCACCCAGGATGAAAAGCTCTTCTGCATCGTTCACCACCAGACTGTGCGGGGTCTCGTTACTGGCTCCCCCCAGGTAGGTGCTCCAGACCAGATCCGATCCGTCCGGGGTCCACTTGGAAAGACCGATATCCACCTGACCACCCTGAAAGGCCGTGGTCACCGCGCCCAATGTGGTAGGATAACCCGGAGCGAAGACCGTACCGCCGCCATAAAGGTGACCTGCCTCATCGTAGGTCGCGGTGTAACCAAAATTGTCCCCAACACTTCCCGAATAACTGGAAAAGGACAAGGTGGGGTCGATCACCAAGGTGCGACCTGCCGGGATCGGAACGGGTGCTAGGAAACCGACCTCGGTACCCGTCACGGTGTATTGGCATTGCATGGCACCCTTCAACGGTTCACGCTGTCCGGTCGGGCCATCGCTCAAGAACGCCACCGGACGGGATTCAGTCACGGAACCATTGCTGAGCGCTATGTGCAACTCTCCCTTATCGATGGTGATCCCTTCCTGACCTTCATACCGGAACCGCACCTGTGCTGGATCCGATCCCGGGGCCACGACCACATCGTACTTGATCCCGTCCCTCCCATCGATCCGGATATCGACCCCCGGCCAGACCTCCTTCAAAAGCACCTCGCCAAAGACCTGGCATCCTGTTCCCCATTGGTCCGGGTCATTACCCAGGAAGTAGTTCTCATAGTACCCTTGGCCCGCGCCGCCGATGGCCTGTCGGGCCTCCCCCTGTACGAAGTGGACCCTGTAGGCATGCGTACGCATGGGTTCCTCCTCGTGCGCTGCATCCGGTGCATCATGGTGATGGGATGGAATGCCGCCCGTACTGAGCACCAACGTGAACGCAGATCGTTCCACGAACAATGCCCCGCCCGGCACACGGGCCCTGTACAATACGCGCTCCGGCCATTGGCCCTTGTTCTCCGTGAAGCGCGCGATAGCGCCCTCGGCCAGGAGGTCGCTGGCGAGGAGCAAAAAGGCCAAGGTCACTATCCGATGCACCGCGCGCGTATGGAGAACAGGCAAGTTACGCCTGAAAGACACGTTGGGACGCAGTTTGGTTGCTTCCCGCAGGCACTTTGCGGGACGTACCTTTACGGCCCAACCCGTTCGAACGGTCCACTATCGGAACACACTTCCTGCATGAGTGACGCGATCAAGCATGAATGTGGCATTGCGCTGATCCGCTTGCGCAAGCCACTGGAGCACTATCAGGAACGTTACGGATCGCCGCTCTATGGCCTCAAGAAGCTGTACCTCCTGATGGAGAAACAGCATAACCGTGGGCAGGATGGCGCGGGCATCGCTTCGATCAAGCTGGACCCCACACCTGGTCTGAACTACATCGATCGCGAGCGCAGCACCGACAAGCAGGCCATCCAGAAGATCTTCGGGAAGGTGAACAAGGGCTATGCAGATGCCCTGGTGGCCGACCCCTCGGTGGCGGTGGACGCACGGCGGCTAAAAGAAGCCATGCCCTTCATGGGTGAAGTGCTGCTCGGTCACCTGCGCTATGCCACATTCGGGCGCGACAGCCTGGAGAATTGCCATCCCAGGAGGCGCTTGAACAACTGGATGACCCGCAACCTCGTGGTGGCTGGCAACTTCAACATGACCAATGTGGACGAGCTCTTCGACCTGCTCGTGTCCATCGGCCAACACCCCAAGGAACGTAGCGACACGATGACCGTGCTTGAGAAGATCGGGCACTTCCTGGATATGGAGAACGACCGCTTGGCCCAGATCCATCGGCAACTGGGGTACACCGAGAAGCAGATCACCCAGGTCATCGGGGAGAAGCTCGACGTGAAGCAGATCCTGGTGAACAGTGCGTTGGACTTCGACGGAGGTTATGCGTTGGCTGGCATGATGGGTCACGGCGACGCCTTCGTGCTCCGCGATCCAGCAGGCATCCGCCCGTGCTATTGGTACGCAGACGACGAAGTGGTGGTGGTGGCCAGTGAGCGCCCTGCCATCCAGACCGCCTTCCATGTGCGCACCGAGGAGGTGCACGAACTCACTCCGGGCCATGCGCTCATCATCCGGAAGAACGGATCATACTGCGAGGAACTGGTGCGTGAACCGATCGAGAAACGCTCGTGCAGTTTCGAACGCATCTATTTCAGCCGCGGTAGCGACCGTGATGTATACCAAGAGCGATTGGCACTTGGCCGTTCCGTCTGCCCGGCCATCCTGGAGGTAGTGGACCATGATCTGGACAATACGGTGTTCTCCTTCATCCCGAACACTGCTGAAGTGGCCTGTTACGGCATGCTGAAGGAGATGGAGGACGCTCTGGACCGCGTGAAGGAGAAGCGCATCCTTGAACTGGGGCCCTCTCCCGACCCGGTCGCATTACGCGCGATCCTGGCCATGCGGCCTCGTTTGGAGAAGGTGGCGATCAAGGATGCCAAGCTGCGGACCTTCATCACCAATGACGACGACCGGGACGACATGGTGGCGCATGTCTATGACATCACTTATGGCACCGTGCGTCCAGGGGTGGACAACCTGGTGGTCATCGACGACAGCATCGTTCGGGGAACCACGCTCAAGCAGAGCATCCTGCGCATGCTGGACCGCCTGGAACCCAAGCGCATCGTGGTGGTGAGCAGTGCTCCTCAGATCAGGTACCCCGATTGTTATGGTATCGACATGGCAAAAATGGGCGACCTGGCTGCATTCCGCGCTGCGATCGCACTGCTGAAGGAGACCAAGCAGGAGAACATTATTGACGACGTGTACGATCGAGCCCGCGCCATGGTGGGCCTGCCCTTGGCCGAACAAGAGAATGTGGTGAAGGACATCTACCGGTCCTTCACCGCGCAACAGATCAGTGACAAGATCGCCGAGCTGCTGACCCCTGAGGATATGCGGGCGGAGGTGAAGCTGGTCTACCAGAGCATTGAAGGACTGCACGCCGCCTGTCCGCAACACACCGGGGATTGGTACTTCACCGGCAACTACCCCACTCCCGGAGGCAATCGGGTCGTGAACCGAGCCTTCATCAATTACTGCGAAGGGAAGAACGTCCGTGCTTATTGAGCGTTGATCAACTGCCCTTTCTTCTTGAGCTTTCTGCCCACCTTGGCCTTGGTCGTGACCCGTGCGTCGCCATGGACCACGATGCGGCAATCACGCTCCAGGGTCAAGGACGCACCATCCTCCACCTGCAAGTAGGCACCGGGCATCAGATGGATCACACTGCCCTTCCGCAGTGCAAGGGTGGAACCGGACCGCACGTGAAGGTGCGCGCCGGACAACAAGGTGAATTGTGTGACCGGTGCGAAATAGGTGATCCCGTCCACGACCTCGGGGTCGCTCAGCCGCGTTGGGGTCATCGACCGGTCGAGCAACAAGGTGGCGTTGCCCTGCACGGTGAGCGAGCGGCCATCACGTCCTCTGAGCGGTGGTAATACGATGCTATCGGAGCACCAACGCACATCCCTATCGATCACCGTGTCATCATTGCGGATATGGACCTTCAACGACCCGCCAGGAACTGCGTCCAACAGCTCGACCCGTATCCCGTTCAGGTACGTGGCCCTGACATCCGGTGCCTTACCTCCATGTTGCGCACGCGAGCCGCTACTGACCAGGGTGAGTTGCGCGGCGCTAGTGGGGTTAGTGGCCATGCCCAATACACGTTCACCGTTAAGCGTGAAGAGGTGCTCAGGCGATCCGTAGAACCCTGCGCGGTGTCGGACCACGCCATTCTCCACCCGGCTGTTCGGCACCAGGTGTTCACCACGCATGAGCTTCCCGTCGCCGTTCCGATCGAACAAGGGCAATTCCAATTCATGGTTCCCCGTGAAGGGGTTCGCCCGTTCGGGCAACAGGGCGTAGGCCATGCTCCGTTGTCCCGGGTAGGGACAATCACTCACGGCCTCCCCGAATAGCCGGAGGTCGTAGAGACCGTTCGCAGGCAAAGGGCGCAAATAGTCGGCATAGCCACCATAAAGATCCTTCCCATTGCGCTGGTCACGATCGACCTGGATGTAGGCTACCAGACCAGGCGGCACACTGTCCACGCAGGCGAGTTGCTGGTAATGGAAGACGTCCGTTGGACTACCATTGAAGGCACGACCCTGATGGTTCTCTAGCCACAGCCACTGTTGGTAACGGTCATCCGGGATGAACGGTAACCGTATTCGGATGACATCACCGGTACTGACGAAGTCGCGTATCAGATAGGTACCGGTATCCCCTGCGAACGGATCAAGGTCACCGTTGATGGGCTTGCCTAGGGCGTCGCGCGCGTTCATGCGATAGCGTGCATCCGAAGCACTCCAACCCAACCGGTCGCGGTCCCAGCCCGAAGCGGTGAGCAGTGCGCTCCCACTGGCACCCATCATGCTGTGTCCACCTTGCAGCGTAAGGAAGAAACTGTTGAATTGCGCCGCATTGCCACCACCACTGTGGAAGTTGTTGCCCCCCAGCAACAAGTGATTGAATTCGTGCTTGAGTATCTCGAAAGGCAGCCCGTTCATGGCCCCGAAACGGCTCTGGGTATCACTCTCATGACCGAACAATTTGCCGATACTTCCCGGGTCCGTACTTCCTTGTCCGTGTGTGAGACCGTTGTTGCGCACGATCACCATCACATGATCGTACCGGTAGGGATCGTCCGGTCCAGCCAACTTCGGCATCCCGGGTTGGCCACCGTCCTTCCAAAGGTCGAAGTCGGTGATGCTAAGTCCATGCCGGGTCTGCAGGTCACCCGTGCTGCTGGCCTCACGCGCAACCAGGGCACCTATTCCGTGTGCACTCGTCACCCCGGGATGATCGCTCTGTTTGATGATGATCAGTCGATCCACATAGTCCCCCAACACGCTATAGCGACCAAGCGAGATATCATGATAGTACCGGGATATCTCTGCACGCGGGGTGCTCAGCGGTCGGGGGTCGAACAGCTCGTCCTTCCAGCGCGGCAACTGGCCACTGGGCCAATGTTCCAGGTCCGGTGGGGCCGGGTCCTTGGAACGGTCCACATCCCAATCCACCTCTGCGAAAAGGACCAGGACTCGAATGGTGCCATGCGGGGACAGATGCCAACCTTGGGTGCTATTGGGTACATCCAAGTTGTCGGCCTGGGCTCTCAAGGTACCAGCGAAAACGACCAACAGGAGGAGGCAAAGTGAACGCATGCCCGAAGGTAGCGTCCTGTCTTGGGAGCTGGTCGGATGGCTACCGATCGCGGTTCCCAAGGGCCTTGGTCATCACAGCGCGCGGTATGGCACCGGGGTGATGCAAGGCACCCCGTGTCGTTCACGCCGATACCGGCCCGGAGCCTCCCAACGGCCGTGGCGCTTTGTACAGCGGCACCGTACTGCACGGCTCCCCGAACATAAGCGACTTCACCGCGGGCAGCAGCTTCGCACTAAGTTCCACATACGCGTTCAATGGCACCGGCAGCTTGCTGCATCCCTTCACCACAACGCGGGCATCGCGGTATGGTTCAACATCCAGTTGTTGTACGAAGCGGGTAAAGATGGCACGCTCCAGTTGATCGGCATCACCCTGTGTCACGAACGCTGCGAAGGGCTGCAGGTGCGTGGCCACCAGCATGTAGGCCCAGGTCGGAATGATCGCATCCGCGCTGCAATGCACGCTGACGAACTTGCCCATGTATTGCGACCAGTCATGTTCCTTGCAGAAGGCGCGCAGGTCATCCTCCTTCAGCGCGATCTCTTGCCACAGTAACGGCTTCAGGTCGAAGACGATGCGTTCACCGTTCGGGTACATCTCCTCCAGGTCGAGGGTGATGATGCCGCTGGATGCGACCTTGTTGATGATGGGGTCGGACACAGTTATTGAGGATTAAACGTCCACACGAAACTACTGTCATTGATGGCAAAGCGGAAGACCTTGGCGGAGTCCGAATCCAGCAAGATGAGACCCTCATCAGGTTGAACACCTTGTGCGTGTATCCCTTCGCCGACACCCCATCGATGTTCGAGTATTCCGTTCTTCTCAACGAGCTCCAGCCATGCAGGAGCTATAAGACCGGTCATAGTCCGGACGTCGAAACGACTGTCTGAATACTGTATGGTTGGAACATCGAGCACAACGAAGATCGGCGCTGCTACCATGGCGAAGAACATCCGATCCATCAACAAAGTGAACGCTGCGACCATGGGATAGAAGAACATGCACCCGGCAATCCACTTTGTAAGTGAAGGCAGTCGCCTCCGATAGAGAGCAAACAAAGCAATCCCTGAAATCAAAAAGAGAAATGGCGCAAATCGGTCGGCCCAAACGCCTCTGAAGGTCCGGTCAAAGCCAAGGAGTAAAACGACCTGAATGACGGTCACACATAAGGATATCCAGAACGTACCTAGGATGTACTTGCGTGACTTCGACCATTGACCGCCACTGTGAAAGGCAAAGAAGACTAGGGAAGCATAGACTAAAGCAAACAGGATGGTTGCTTCCATCAAGAACAATGTTCACATGAACCCCAATTCCAGCTGCGCTGCCTCGCTCATCATGCTCCGATCCCACGGCGGCTCGAAGGTGATCTCCACCTTGGCACTGCTCACACCTTGCACACCGGCCACCTTCTGCTCCACTTCGTTGGGCATGCTCTCCGCCACCGGGCACGAGGGACTCGTCAAGGTCATCTTGATACTCACATGTGCGCCTGGCTGTCCGTCAGGCAGCTCGTCACCGATGTTCACCTCGTAGATCAAGCCCAGCTCGTACACGTCCACGGGGATCTCGGGGTCGTAGATCGTCCGCAGCATGTCGATCACGCGGTCTTCCAGGTGTTTGCGTTCTTCTGGGGTCATGGTCGGGAAGAGTGCGAATGCGTTTTGACCGCGACGACGCAACGACGCAACGTGAAAACTAAGGCCGGTTCAACGCTCTCCAGCAGTGCGCATGCGTCGCGTCGTCGCGTCGTCGCGGTCCAATTGGCTTTCATGGCTTGGCGGAATAAGCGAGGGCATAGCGTTTCATCTGATCCAACATCGCACTCAAGCCATTGGCGCGGTTCGGGCTCAGGTGTTCCCGCAGGCCGATACGGTCTATGAACTCCGTGGATGCACCAAGGAGCTCCTGCGGCGTGCGGTCGTTGTACACACGCACCAGTAGCGCCACGATGCCCTTGGTGATCATGGCATCGCTGTCGGCGGTGAAATGGATGATGGTGCCATCGCTGAGCGAAGTCGAAGCGCGTTGTTCCGCATTCAACCACACGCGAGACTGGCAGCCCCTCACCAAGTTGTCGTCGGTCTTATGCTTCGGCGCGATCAGCGGCAGGTCCTTGCCCAGCTCGATCAGGTGCTCGTAGCGGTCCTGCCAGTCCGTGAACATGGCGAACTCGTCGATGAGCTCTTGTTGGGTTTGTGCCAATGTCATTGTCCCGCTTATCGCAACATCTTAACAGCCTTCCTCGTCGCGGCTACCATGGAGTTCACCTCCTCCACCGTATTGAAGCACGCGAAGCTCGTCCGCGTCGTTCCACTCACGCCGAAGCGCTCCATCAACGGCTGGGTGCAGTGGTGGCCCGTGCGCACGGCGATGCCTTGCTGGTCGAGCAGGGTGCCGAGGTCGTAGTGATGCACCCCTTCAATGACGAAGCTGATCACACCCACCTTCTCCTTCGCGGTGCCGATGATGCGCATTCCATCGATGGTGAGCAGCTCCTTGGTGGCGTGCTCGAGCAGCAGGTGCTCGTGCGCGGCCATGGCCTGCTTGTCGTAGTCCTCCATCCAGCGGAACGCCTCACCCAGTCCGATGATGCCCGCTATGTGCGGCGTGCCGGCCTCGAATTTGAAGGGCAGCTTGGCGTAAGTGGTCTTCTCGAAGGTGACCGTGTCGATCATCTCGCCGCCGCCTTGCCAGGGGGGCATCTCGTTAAGCAGCTCCTCGCGGCCGTACAGCACGCCGGTGCCCGTAGGACCGTAGGCCTTGTGCCCACTGAAGGCGTAGAGGTCGCAACCAAGGTCCTGCACGTCGATGTCCAGATGCGCGATCGCCTGTGCGCCATCCACCACGGTGACGCCGCCGCGCTTTTTCGCTTCGGCGATCAGCTCTTTTACCGGGTTGATCGTGCCCAGTGTGTTGCTGACGTGCGTAAGGGCCAACACCTTCGTCCGCTCCGTGAAGTATTCCGTCGCGTCGTCGCGTCGTCGCGGTTCCAATTCCCCTTCGTCCGTTACCGGGATCACCTTCAGCACTGCACCATGCCGCTCACACGCCAGTTGCCAAGGCACGATGTTGCTGTGGTGCTCCATGCCGGAGATCAGCACTTCATCACCCTTCTTCAGCAGCAGTTGCCCCAGGCTGAACGCAGCAAGGTTCAGGCTCGCCGTGGTGCCACTGGTGAAGATCACCTCGTGGGCATGCTTGGCGTTGATATGGGTGCGGATCGTCTCACGTGCGGCTTCCTGCGCCTCGGTGGCCTTGGTGCTCAGCGTATGCACGCCACGGTGCACGTTGGCGTTGATCGTGGCGTAGTACGTGCTCTCGGCCTTGATCACACGGCGCGGCTTCTGGCTCGTCGCGGCGTTGTCGAAGTACACGAGCGGCTTGCCATGCACCCTCTCCTTCAGGATCGGGAACTGCGCACGGATCTCCTCCACATCGTATCCCTTCTTTTCGACCGTGTCAGCCGTGGTGTTCATAGGGCTTCGAGCTTCGCGTCGATAAGCGATGCAAGGTGCTTCCGCCACTCCTCGTTCGTGATCCGCTCCAACACTTGTGTCATGAATGCATGTGAAAGCATGCGCCGCGCTTCAGCCTCACTAACCCCACGCGAACGCAGGTAGAACAAGCCTTTCTCGTCCAGGCGACCGATCGTGCACCCGTGGCTGCACTTCACGTCATCGGCGTAGATCTCCAGCTCGGGCTTGGTATACACCTTGGCATCGTCGTCTTGGAGGATGTTCGCGTTGCTCTGGTAGGCGCGGGTGCGCTGGGCGTCCTGCTTCACGTACACCTTGCCGTTGAACACGCCGGTGCCTTTCTCGGCCACGATGCCCTTGTAGAGCTCGTCGCTGGTGCAGTCGGGAACGTCGTGACCGATGTAGGTATGGTTGTCGCAGTGTGTGGTGCCGTTGAGCACGTACACACCGTTCAGTTCGGCATGCGCTTCCGGACCGGCGAGGGCCACGTTCACTTCGTTGCGCACCAGCGAGCCGTTCAAGGTCGTGGTGTCGATGCTGAAACGTCCCTTCGTGCCGATCGTCACGCCATCGAGACCGATGTGAACGGGACCGTTGGCTTCGTTCTGCAGCAGATGGATCGTGAGGTTCGCAGCGTCTCCGATCACGCTTTCACGGATGCCGTTGATGACGGAGGTGGAGGCATTCCCCTGCGCGATGTGCTCAATGATCACTTCCACCGTAGCGCCTTCGTGCAGCATGAACAGGTCGCGCGGCTGGATCAGCTGACCGCCATCGGTGGTGATGTGGAGTACGTGGATCGGCCTGCTGGTCTTCGTGACTTTCGTGGCGAGGATGATCAGGCCGTCGGTGGGTGCGGCGGTGTTCATTGCCGTGAAGAGGCGATCACCGATGGGTGCTATCTGTCCGTAGTGGGCCTTCACAGGGCCGTGCGACAGGTGCTGCTTCAGGCTGTCGATGACGATGCCCTTGTCTGTCTTCAGGTCATCGCTGAGGTCCGCGCGGAAGTGGCCGTTCACGAAGACGACGCGGGTGGTTTCGAAGGGCAGGCGTGCTGGAAGTGTGACGGTCGCATCACCCTTGGGCGCGGCATAGGGCTGGCTGAACAGCTTGGCCACGCGGGTGTATTTCCACGCCTCGGTCCTGGTGGTGGGGATGGGCAGCGAATGTGCCAGGGCCAGGGCTTCCGTGGCGTTGGGCCAGGTGGAGCCTTCGAGCAGCGGCAGCACGTTGGCCTTGGGGTCGGTGAGTGTGGTTGTGCTCATCGTTTCGTCAGTCGACCCAAGGGGTCGACGGTACAGGTGCGTTGATCGATGTTGTGCGTTCCATCAGGCCACCGATCAAACGGTTTCGGCTTTGATCCAATCGTAGCCCTTTGCCTCCAGC
>Ga0209097_10003030_pt1 | contig 13116 bp, 7 predicted proteins | sample AD_UKC052_MetaG_FD_184419 | JGI IMG/M metagenome (GOLD analysis project Ga0209097, IMG submission 184419) | Active sludge microbial communities of municipal wastewater-treating anaerobic digesters from USA - AD_UKC052_MetaG (SPAdes) (version 2) | ecosystem: Engineered > Bioreactor > Anaerobic >... | reverse complement strand
CTTTTTGGAAACAGGCCAAGACTAAACATAATTAAAAATATACAAAAGGTTTTGGCCCCCTAGCTCATGCTTGGTTAGAGCAGCGGACTCATAATCCGTTGGTGCTGTGTTCGACTCACAGGGGGGCCACCATTTTAAGACGACTTAGGGAGAAATCTCTAGGTTGTTTTTGTTTGTGTCCCTGGTTTTAAGAAAATCTAGTTCGATAATTGTCCGAAATTAAGGTATAGCTTCCGATGGCAGCCTATTTTCCAAATTGCATTTGGGGGATATACTTAATCAAAAAACAGAGCACTCTAATGCTGCCAGCAAATAAAGTCCGATTTAAATCTTTTTTAGGTAAATTAAAACCTTTAGTCACAGCGGCGGTCACCCCCGAATCTGTTGTTAGAGCCATCCTAGAAACCTGGATGGTTCAATTTAATCCACTTTTACCATTTCAATCTATTGCGCACAAGAGCCTACTTTCAGCCCCAGCTGTTGTCGAATTCTCAAACTGGCTCCAAAATGAGTCTGATATTTTGGAAGGTTGCTTTTGGTTAAGTTCTGCATTTGCTGTTCTTTTAGGTAAGGATTTGCAAAAAGCTAACGCCATGTATTTTACCCCCCCGTATTTGTCTAGTCGCATGCTCGACAATACAGGTGATGCGTTGTTTACGTCGAAATTGATTGATCCGGCATGTGGTGGTGGCGCATTCTTAGCCCCTGCCGCATACCGCATCTCAAATCATATGAGAGCCAATGGAGCAACAAGCACAAAAATACTCTCTCACATAGACTGCAATTTGTTTGGCGTTGAAGCTAATCCTTTTTTGGCTGAACTATCGAGAACCTTTCTAATGATGGTGCTTGCTAAAGAGATTGTTGAAGTAGGACAAATACCTAATTTCAACATCATATGTGGGGATGGACTAATGAATCCTATTAATGCTAATGGCGAGTTCGATTTGGTTTTGTCCAATCCTCCTTACAGAAAAATGACCCACATTGAGGTAAAACCTCTGCTTGATAAATACTCTTCAATAATTGATGGCCAACCAAACTTATATTCGGTATTTATTAAGCGGGCCAAAGATTTAGTCAGGAAAAATGGAAGAATTGTTCTCTTAACCCCGATGAGCTTCCTTTCAGGTAAGTCATTCTCTAAATTGAGATCGAGTTTAATAAACGATGGCAGCATTGATAGGTTAGATCTAATCCATGACAAACAGGGCGTGTTCCTTGGCGCGGAGCAGGATGCAGTCATTACTGTATGGAATAAGCTTAATTCAAAAAACAAGACAAAGATTCATGTACTATCATTAGGCGGCGCTGTCTCTTTTACTGGAGATGTTGCGTTGTCAGACTCAGGGGTGCCTTGGGTTGCACCTAGAGGGAGCGCGGATGGGGAGTTAATGAATGTCTTCTCGAATAGCTTACATTCATTAAGTTCGTACGGCTATAAGCCTAGAACCGGGTCAATTGTTATCCATCGTGACAAACGCAATAGATTTTCTACTAAGGAGAAAGCTAAGCAAGCCATTAAACCCATGCCTCTAATATGGCAAAGAGATATTGGTGTCGATGGAAAATTCAATTTTTTGGAATCCGAAACCATAAAGGATCGATATGTGGATATGGGGCTAAGTCCCACTTCGGCCATCATAGACCGCCCAGCGATTGCTATGCATAGGGTAACCTCACCTAAACAAACTAGAAGGCTAATTTGTGCACCAATACCCGAATCATTCAGTGCTAAATATGGGGGAGTGACGGGTGAAAACCATATTTGTTTCATTGTTCAGGAAAATGATACACCTTTAGTTTCTATTGAAGTACTTAGTGAAATGCTCAGAACAAAAATGCTGAATAGACTTTTTAGCTGTATTTCAGGGGTTACTAACGTATCTGCCTACGAATTGAATAGACTCCCACTTCCAAATCCAATTATTTTGCGTGAAATGATAGACTCCGGGAAAAATATGGATGAGGCTGTTCGTCTTGGTTTCGGCCTTCAAATTGAAACGGGAGGCCAAAATGGCTAAACCAACTTGGAGGCAATCTCCCGCAGAGAAGCAGCAAGAGCAACTTGCGGCCAAAAGAGTTTTGGAAGAAAAACGAAAAGCTATGGTCGAAAAACTTTCGATCAAGAAAGAAGAAAAAACAGAGCCGGTAAAAAAACATAAAATTGAAATTCCTGTATCTCCAGAAACCATCTCTGTGGTACCGGCGCAATCACCTCTGGACGACGCTCATACATCCAGAGCCGAATCAGCTCTATTTGACCGAGATCATCCGGATGCTCAACTTCATACTGAAAAATGGGCAAGAGACCTGATCAACTTGATGCTCACTGCTTCAGTGCATCCAGGCATTCATATTTGCCTGGTATGGCCTGGGCGCCCATTGGCTTTACCTTTATTTCATGCGCAAGCAACGTTGGCTAGGCTTGCCATAAAGGATCTCAAGGGAATTAGAACGCTTATGTATCCGGTTAAGCAGACTACGTATCACGCATTCCACCATTTCCTGCTTGATCGGGACCTGCTAATTAAATCTGTTAGGCAAGTGTGGGCAGATGTTAACGGCAGGACTGAGATGATTGCCTTGCGAAGCTGCGAGGGTAAGTCCGAGTTGTTAATGGCTCTAGCAAATATCAAGAACTACAAACCAGATACCCCTTACCCTACCGTATCAGAGGTCATTCCGACCTTCCATTACAAACAAGAAGCTGATAGCTGGGGAACCTATGAAGAGAGATACTTAGCTCGATCTATCACCAAATTATCTTTAGCTCACAGAAGGGCCGTTCGCGAGAAGGTTAAATCTTCTTTATCGCTACCTGAAAATGCCCCTGATGCAATATTTGGCATCCCCTATGGCACTAAAAAAGCCACTTGGGCAAAAGCCTTAAATAAGAAATTATTCAAATCTAATAAGTTTGATCTTCTTTTGCTGGACGCTACCTCAGACATGCAGAAGACCAATTACAAATCAATCCAACTGATTCCTGAGTTTATAGCTTCATACAGGGAAAGTCTGGGATCCATTCCAGGCACAGTCATTGTTACAGACAACCCGGCAACTGCCTTTCACCTAAAAAAAAGGTTGGCTGATGAATTTAGTCTACGGTCAACGATCCGTATCCATGTCACTGAGAAAAATGAAACTGGGTTTTGCATAGCTAAGCAGCCTGATGACTTCATTCCAGCTCAAAGGGGGTTACGCCACTATGGTGTTGCCATTATGGATCGGGATGCTTGTAGCTTGGCACTTACTCTACAAAAGAGTTCTAATGAGTTTGGTGCTGATGCTGAAATGCAACAAGCATGTTTAAACGTTGCACATTATTTGATGCAGTTATGCCACCTCCCGGGAGGGTATGCTGACTTAGGAAATTGGCTCGAAGAAGAAGAGAGAAATTCTTACCTTACTGCTAAGCTTACATGGCCAAACAGATTCGCAAGTCTTCAACGACTCCTAACCGCAGGTCGAGCCGGCGCATTTTCTAGATCAATCGAACAAGCCTTGGCAAAAGCCGATGGATTCATTCAGAACTGGACCGATGCTACCCCAATGGCGCTCAGGCTGCTTAAGGAAGTTTCCAAGATATCGCCTAAATCTAAGCATAACTTAGGGTTAGTCTTTTTGCAGTCGAGTTACATCCCTATAGCTGAGAGATTCCTAAGACGAAAATTGCCTGAACTAGGTAAGTCATACGAAGACTTACGGAGTCACTTGGAATACATAAATTTTCGTGAATTTCATAAACGACCCGAATCATTCTCTACTATCGAGAGGTTCATTTTTGTCGGCGCCACTGATGACTTACTGAGAATATTGTTGGCTACGGACCTAGTTCCGGCGCACTCCTCGTTATTCTTAAGTTATCGGCAAGCCTATTCTTATCAACAGCAGTTGAACATACTTAAATCTCTTGATGAATTGAGACCCTACAAAGGAAGGGTTGGAGAACTTGCTTTAGAGTTTGATCAGCGTCTATCTGAAATTCCCAACCCTATCGCCGTTGAAAAATTGAGAGTGCCCAATTTCAATTTTGATTTTGATGCGCCTCCGGCATCTTCTGGGGATGAATATGACAGCCCTTATTGGACACTCACCCTTGAAGGGAATGATATTCTTTATTCAACGAAAAGGGTCTACAAGTATAACCCTGACGAGGACCCTCCATTCAAGTCTGTGAACGTGGAATCAATTAAAATAGGTGATTCTGTTTTCTGCATGACTGAGGACCTTCGCCAGGAAGTAGAAGCCACTTTAAGGTCACTAGGCTTTACAAGTTTCTCGAGAGGCAGTTCATTTGCTGCGATGCTAGATATTTATCACCAACATGTTCGCACACAAAGTGCGACCCTTTACCCTGCTAAGAATAGGCGAGAACAGGCCCGAAAAATCCTCGAGAAAATGATCGAAATAAATGAGGATATGAAAGACTGTACGCTATCGAGGGTAGGCTACTGGCTTGATCTTGATAGCACCGAAGCAGATAGAGCGCCGCAGGCTGCTCGTGATTGGAAACATTTTGAGGCATTCGCCAAAGCTTTAGCAATTTCGGAAGTTCTGTATAAAGATTTCTGGATTTACGCTATTAACAGCACTCGTCGTGAACATCAAATTGCCGGGCGCGAACTAACTGATTTTTACACCAATATATTGTTTGCTCCAGAGTCTCTGCAGGTCTATCAAAAAGTTCCTCAAAAAACCATTGGGTACCTTATGCAGCGAGCTCTTGATTGCGTATTTTCTGTGATGAATATCGATTCACCCACGGCATCACAAATAAAAGATATGGAGGCTTAGCTATGGCAATTAGGACGGCTGTTAACCCAAGAGAAATTCATGACACTGTGAAAGAGGCAGTCGTAGACAGTTTGCTTAATAACTTAACCGCGAGATTGGCTGGACACGGTGTTAGGGGGAAGATCCTATATAACTCTAAACCACGAAACATCCTAGTCACTGAATTCCTTCTTCCTAAGCCGTTACGAGAAAGAATTGAAGACGAAGAAGCTTCGCCCATTCACATAAGTGCACATGGCATTGATTTCCAAATTGATGCCAATGCGAGAGATATCCGCATTCATGTTAAGCCAACGATTGCTGTTTACGTGCGGATTCTCCCAACAGCAGATGAGGTTAAACCTGGAGCGGTATGTAGACCTCAATTTTCATTAACTTCTAATATTCGAAAATCAATCAAACAGCGTGTTAGAGACTTAGAAGCGGGCATTAGATCAACATTGGGGGCAGATTTCAGAAAACATCCTGATTGGCAGAAATTAAGAAAAGAGGCTCAGAGCAAGGCTCACGAAGAGCATGGTGTTCCACTTGTAACTGTATTGGACGATTTCAGCCCAGATGAAGGAGAGCCTCCGCCACCAACACCAGAAAGTGCATCAGAGCAGCCAAGCGGGGAAGGGACAGAGCCTTATGTGGGTATTCTTGTAGATGGATCTAACCTGCCGGATACACATACGGAGGGTGCTTTAATGCCCATGAAATGGTTGAGACTTGATTTGGAAATACCTGAATATCAGATTTCGCCGGCCAATTTTGCTCACGATGCTGAAGCTGCCTCGATTGAATTGTCTCACCTTGTCCTAGAAAAGCTTAAGGCATGGGCCAATAGTGATGACCCTGACTTTGGAGGAAAATCTTGGGGGTACAGAAGGTTTAGAAAAATTCGTCCTTCTGATCTGGAAGATTGGAACAAGGTATTGGAGGCCCAGCGGGCAATGCCTGCTGCTGAAATCGTATTGCCAAATATTGATCTTCAGTGGGATGTTGCTGTGGTACTTGATCCAATGGACCACTCCAAATTGAGCGCACATATTGCGCTTGAAAATTGGAGCAACGAGCCATCTTCAGCACAATTCAAAGATAGTGAAGAGTCAATATTTCACACCAAGCTAGAGATAAAGCTGCCTAAGGCTGTCCACAGACCTTTGATGCTCGACAGAGTTAAACCTTCCTACAGGTATAACAAGTGGCTCAAATATCCTGGTCTTGGATTCAATGGAGGTGTGGTTGAATATGTGGAAGGTGATTTTTGTATTCTTACGTCAACATGGACTCCAAGATACACTCAACCAAGAATTATTCCAGCAGAGTTACCAGGTGTCGTCACTAAAATTGCTGAACTTGCCAAGTCTGACTCTATTGATTCTCTGTTACCGCTCGTCGAAGCGTATAAGAAATGGCTTGAGTCTGTTGAGAATTACAAAGTTGATGTTGGATTAGACCCAGTGAAAGATGCCGATCAGATATCCAGAGAGTCTGAAAAGCTGAAATTTGATATCGGAATGTGGGCACAAGAATTAACTGCAATTGAAACAGGCATTCAAATTTTGCGGGAATCTAGAGCGGCATGGTCTGGCCCGGGTCCACAAGCTAACCCCAAAGGAATTCCTTTTGAAGCGTGGTCCTCAATGAATGAGGCTATGGCGGCAATTGCCGAGAGAAAGGGGTATAGCGATTGGCGTTTATTCCAGCTGGCTTTTATTCTTGCCAATATTCCCTCTTTTGCAACACGCATTCCGGCTTTTCACAGCAGGTATGATGAGGCCACTGCGACCTATGCAAACTCCGTGACTCTTCTTTACTTTGCAACCGGTGGTGGTAAATCGGAAGCTTTCTTAGGACTTCTGTTGTTCACGCTATTCTCTGATCGACTCAGAGGTAAGGAAAGAGGTGTTTCCGCGTTAATGCGTTACCCACTTCGCTTACTAACACTTCAGCAAGCCCAAAGAACCATGAAAGTGATGGCTCAGGCTGAAAGAGTTAGATGTAGCCGTAATCATCCTGGGGAGGCTTTCTCTCTGGGCTTCTGGGTAGGAGGAAGTAACACTCCGAATTGGCTGAATGATGATGAGTTAAAGGCCGGCGTCCCATTAATATCAGATATGCCCTTAGGTTCAGAATTGGATCTGCTTGAAAAACGTAGTTACAGAAGCGCTCTGGAACGTTGGAGAAAGCTACCGGAGTGTCCGTTTTGTGGCAAATCTACTTCACTGAGAAGAATGGATTCTATTGGCGGGTTGTTGGGCCATTTGTGCTCAAAGAATGACTGCGACTGGAATAAAGGGAAAATCGAACCAACTCCATTACCTTTTTACATAGTTGATGAAGACATTTACGATTTAGCGCCGTCTGTACTGCTGGGAACGGTCGATAAGTTAGCAGTTATCGGGCAATCTCCGGGAACAATTAGAAAGTTCTTCGGCATGTTCGGATTTGCACCTTGGAGAGAATTTTCGACCGGTAGACTCCATGTTCCTTATCGGAAAGAGTGGGAAGGTGAACCTGGGAATAAATTTAAGAAGCTTTTCCCCACATATGAAGACGGTGAAAAACTTTTTTTTGACCCGTTTCCTTCTCTTCTCATCCAAGATGAAGCTCACCTGCTTGATGAGTCTTTAGGCACGTTCTCAGGCCTTTTTGAAACAGCTCTAGATTCTGCTTTGGATGAACTTGGACCATTGTTAAGCGAGATGCTTGCAGTTGATCCGGAAACAGGTAAGAGAAGGAGAATAAAGGCAATCGCTGCCTCTGCTACTGTAAATGATCCGGATCGGCAGATGAAGACGATTTATCAGCGACATACTGTTGTTCAATTCCCCTTTCCTGGGCCTGACTTATATAAGTCTTTTTATGCCGCACCCAAGGAGCCGGATTCAAGTGATTTCGATATCGAAAGGCGTTCAATATCTGAGGACCTCGTTGAAATTCGAAATCACCATGCCCGAATCTACCAATCATTGTTAACTAATGGCAGAAAACATTCTGTAATTATGGTTACAGCGTTGGCCAACTATCACTTGTTAATAACGGGGCTCTATGAGCGTCTGAGGTCAGATGATCAAACGTTACTGGATGCTGCCAGAGCTGAGTTGGTAGATCATGTTTCAGACGGAGCCACTAAATCTCAATTTACTAGAGTATTGAGCGAGGCCAGCCCTGAGCAGCTCCTAACTCTTATAGATTTACATAGAATTGCGCTGACCTATGTCACGAATAAAAAAGGTGGCGATCAGCTCATTGATGCAGAAAGAAGTGAGTTTGAGAAGGTACATGTTCAGGACGGGTTTGAGGGGCCACAACTCATGTCCGCTCTTATCACAGGTGCGGTAGATGCTGGCCAAATTCAGGATGTAGTTCGACAAGCTGAAGATAAAATTAAACCAGGAAATGAATTTCCTCCTGTTTCAGATCGACTTAGGTCAATAATCGCAACTTCTGCTGTTTCGCACGGAGTGGATGTAGAAGAACTAAACGCAATGTTCTTTGCAGGTATGCCTTCTGATATTGCTGAATACATACAGGCGTCGTCTCGCGTAGGTCGTACACACATTGGATTCAGTATTCTTGTGCCTACGCCTCAAAGAACAAGAGACAGATATATCGTGGAAGTTCATGACATATTCCATCGATTCCTCGAGCGAATGATTCTCCCGGCAGCCGTTGACCGTTGGGCCGAAAAAGCTTTGCATAGAGTAATTCCAAGCTTTTTTCAAGAATTTGTCTGCGGTGTTAAGGCGATTCAAGAGCTAACCGTTGCGGATGATGCCGATAAGCCTAAAGTTCCAACCTATCGAACAACTAAAGAGGTATTGCAAGCAATAAAGTCTGATCCGGCAACTCAGAAAAAACAAATGGCAACCTTCTTAAGAAATGCCTTTGGCCTAAAGCCTGGATTCATTCCCAGTGAAACTGGATCTGCATTCTATGCTGGGATGGTTAGTAAAGAACTTGATGAAATTCACCGAACTCTTGAGGAGCCAAGATTTTTAGGAGATACAAAGCTTGGGGATTTCTTTGAAGTAAGAAATGTTGCTCAAAGACCTATGACTTCCCTTCGAGATGTAGACGAACCAGGAATAATTGCCCCCAGTAGTAGAGATGCTAATAGCCGTACGTTTGTCAAGTCAGAAACACTTGATCAAGTGATGAGATTCATTCGAGGTGGAACTGGGTCGAATATCGACGATAGCCTAGAAGATGTAAAGAAGGGAGACGCCCAATGAGCGAAAAAGTAATGTCCAGGTCCCGCAACCAGATTGCAAGTGCCTACGCACCAGAAAGCTTTTTCACCTTTGAAGGTGGCTTGGGCGCATGTATAGCAAAAGCGATTCCAACCAAAGAGGTTGCGCTAGGGGATACATCCATAAACCAATTATACGAACGCATTGAAGAACTAGCGCGTAGTTGGTATGACCAAGCAATTACCTGTCGAGATGCCCAGCCTGAAAAGGCACCAGTCCTCCCGGTTCAATGTATTGACCGTGCATTCCTAAACGGAGATCGATCTGGATATGAGTCCCTAACTTCATCAAAAATGGTGTTGATGCAACCGAGCAAAATGGGATATGTGCCGGCGCCACTTACATTTGTTTGTGAGACGTGCAAGTTGGTTAGAACTTACGACACTCTTGCAAAATTAGAGGTCGATTTACCCATACTCACAAACTCCGATAGATGTCCTCATCCTAAGGGGAATTGTGGAAGACTTTGCGATTGGCGCCAATTGGACGTGCTTTTTGTTCATTGGTCAGGATCGTGGGTTAAAGCAATGCCGCATCAGTATCATTGGGATAGCAAGAAAAAAGAGGTAGTGCTTCGCTATGAGGAATGCTCTTGTGGATGCAAAGACTTTACCTTGGAAAAGAGCAAATCTGGCGCGATTGGAGACTGGTTCTTCCGATGCGCTTCATGCAACAAACCTGTTTCAGATAAATGGCTACAAAACGACCCTGAGACACTTGAAATGTTAGGTGACAAGATCACCTCTGCTGAAATATATACCCATGTCCGTATGGAGGTTACGCCATACAGAGCATCCAACGTTTACTCGGTTATTTCTGATCAATTCATTGACTTTAAAGACAGTTCCAATAAGTATTTAAATTTACTTTTGCCTTCTAGTCTTAATGCCTTACTTGAGTTTATAGGGAGTCAATATGGGTTTGCAGTAGAAATGCCCGACATAGCGACGTTGAAGTCGCAAGCATTGGCAGGTGGGGCTGATAAGGAGTGGACTGAGTTTGAGAGTTACGATGCATCTAAGAAGGGTTTGGAAGGTGTGGCAGCAACCTTACCGCCTGAACATCGTACCCCAATTTTGGACTCCATCCAAAAACTAGAGCAGTCTAAACAGCGAGTCCTTGAAAACTTAATGGCTAGAAAGATTATTCAGCCTCAATGCGAACTGCCGTCGGCTCTCAAGGAAAGAGTAATAAATCGTTCAAAGCTATTTGCAACGAGATATGATCCATTTCGACTAGCTGCGGAACATGCAGCTCTGAAAGAAGCAAAGCTAGAGCCAGGTCGAATGATGGGAGGAAAGCGAGCCTTTGTCTCGTTTAGAGAGTTAGATGAGGATTTGTCACCAGACGATGAAACCCAAAAAGTCGAACTTCAAGATGAGACCAAATCTCTTCTCGATCTCATGGGTGTTGAAACAATGGGATTGATAAGGGAGTTTGACTTGTGTCGATTTAGTTTCGGCTACAGTCGTATGAACTCGACTCCAGTACTTGAAGATAAACGTGGACAAAACATGCCGGTCAAGTTGAATCTGTTCCCCGGTATTGAGTTTGACGGTAAATGGAAGCACCCGATTTATGTTGTAACTCAGGCCAATGAAGCAATTTACGTCAAGTTAAAAGAAGATGTGGTTCTAGCGTGGCTGAAATCACTCAACTGTCCTGACATGTTCGAGCTGGAAGACGGAACGTCTTTGGGTGCCGGGTTGTTAATGTCAGCTCATCCCATGAATCGTTATTTGGACAAACTTCCCCAATCTAACCAACCATCTTGTTACTTGTATACGTATACGCTTCTGCATACTTTTTCACATCTCTTAATGAAGCAGATATCCGAATACTCTGGTTTAGACGTTGGATCTCTTGGGGAGTACCTATTTCCGGCTGATTTGGCTTTTGTTGTTTATAGAAATGGGACAACGATGGATCTTGGTAATTTATCAGCCATGTGGAGGAACTCTAACGTTTCTTTGCTCAGGGCAATGCTTAGGCCTAAAGCTTGTCAATGCGGATCTGGAAGCCTTTGCTCTCACAGAGGGGGTGCCTGCCCAGACTGTTTAATGATTCCGGAAACTGCTTGCTTAGCTTCAAATAAGTTGCTGTCTAGATCAGTTCTTCGCAGCATAGGCGGCAAACCAAAATTTGATACTAGAATCGACTTCACTGTGGATGGTTATCTCGACATGGCTGAAAAGGTTGCATCTTTTAGGGCGACAGATGCTTAACTCTCAAGACAAGGCCGCGATATCAGTCTTTTCTGAAAACCCAACTTTAGCTGGAGAAGTATTCCAGCTACTAAGCGGCGCATTTCCCTCACCCTTTAATGAGCAGGATATAGCGTTAAAGCTAGGGTATGCGGCAGGACAAGAAACTGGTGTTTTGCAATGCCTTCGCCATGCGGAAAGTATAGGTTTAATTAGTAGCGTTGCCTCCGGGTGGCGACTAAATGTTCAACGAGAAATATTGACTCGACTGAGCTTAATACTCGAATCGATTGGGTACTTCAAATCAGCGGCTCACCAAGATGAAAATCTTGTGAGCGTTGTATTAACGAGACCTGGGCAGCCATCGAGGTTAGAAACAGAATTAGAAAATTTAGGTTGGAAAACTGCTGCATTAGAGCTCACGGAAGAGGCATTTATCTCTTTAGCCGCAAACGCTAAGGATAGGCTAGTGATAATGACCCCTTTTCTCGATGTCGTTGGTGCAAATTGGGTTTTAGCTTTGTTTGGTAAAACGCGTCCCGATGTTAAACGAATATTAATTCTAAGATACCTGAATATGCCTTCTCACCCAAGCTATCCAACTGGGTACGATTTGGTATCTACGGAACTTTCTGCGCTTAAAGTTAAGGTCTATGATTACGCGGTAGAGAAACTGGATGCACCTGGATATGAGACTTTTCATGCAAAAGTTGTCTTGGCTGACAGGTCCACAGCTTACGTGGGGTCCTCAAATATGAATAAGGCTTCAAAGGAACGATCCATGGAAATGGGGCTAGTTGTTGAAGGGCGGGCCGCTCAACAAATTTCCCGTGTGCTTGAGTCGATTATGAAAGTTGTAAATTAGAAACCTAATACTTTCTTTAGTATCTTGTTCAGGGCTGCTTAACTTTGCGCTAAAAAGTTGAAGTTCTATTTTAGCTACCAGCAATTTCAAGCAGCGTAGAAGCCTTAATTCCAAGCGCATCAGCAATTTTCAGCAAATTCATAATTGCTAGATTGTGCTCATCTCTTTCAATACCGCCCATGTAAGAACGATCAATATCAGCAAGTTCAGCTAAGGCTTCTTGAGATAGACCTTTAGCTTTTCTTGCTGCACGAATAGCAGCGCCCAATCCAACAAGAGCGGAGTTCCCAGAGAATGATGGTGATTTTTTAGCCACGTATTCATGCTATAAGTTTGCCGTATTTTTTCCTATTTTTTTTTAAGCACCTTAGTTGAATCCGTGGTTGCGCCTTTTTACCCATCTTATATGAAAGAGAAATACTACTTTCAATATATCAACTATGGAGACGTAATCATGAAAGAAGCGACAACTAGCAATACAAAACCAATCAATTCAACGCCCATCAACTCAACACCACCAATGCGAATTATTAAAATCGCATCCTGCCCCACATGTTCTGGCAAAGCTACACTCACTTACCATTTTGGCTGTACCAAAGACAATCAAGTATATATCCGCATAGTAGAGAATTCTGGCGGTGGATTCTTTAGTGAAGAGTGGGTGCCACTTAAAGCCACTTTGGCAGCATTGGACAAAGCGCCTCATCCCGTAACTGCAGTCCCATTCATCAATCTTTTCATAGGCAAGTCAGTCAACACACCTGGATTCTTATTAGCTGTTCTGAAGCATGAAGGTCTAGCCAAACTGCTGGAAGGTAAAGTTCGTGGTTATGAAAAGCTTGATTCAGAAGCGTTCATGGCCGAAGTTAATAAGCTTGCTTCCTCAGACGTTGACCTAAAATACGAACCAGTTAAACCCATCAAAAAATCTGCAACAACACTCCCATCTAAAAAATCCAAACAGGCATAACTGCCAAAATCCACTCATATGTAGTGCTAGTCCGGC
>Ga0209097_10003028_pt1 | contig 13118 bp, 14 predicted proteins | sample AD_UKC052_MetaG_FD_184419 | JGI IMG/M metagenome (GOLD analysis project Ga0209097, IMG submission 184419) | Active sludge microbial communities of municipal wastewater-treating anaerobic digesters from USA - AD_UKC052_MetaG (SPAdes) (version 2) | ecosystem: Engineered > Bioreactor > Anaerobic >... | reverse complement strand
AATCCGGCACCCCTTTTACCAGCTCCCTCAATCATTTGCATCGCTATTTTCTATTCCCGATGACAATAAATGACAAACAAATCATCAAAAAATCATTGACTTTCAAGACAGTTGCTTGCCCTTTACAGCGCGGCCCTACGGCCTCTGCCTGCCGGGAGCCCGGCAGGGCCGGCTTTACATAACAGGTATGTTATGCAAACTTGCGCTCGTCAAAACTCAACCCCGGCGCCGCTTCGGCGGCGCACGCCCTACACAATCTCCAAAGCCTGCTCACGCGTCCTGTTGACCCGGCCAGGGCTTCGGCAGCTTCGCCGCCTCGCACCTGTCCAGGTCTCGGAAAGCCCTTCGGGCTTTCCGCAGGTCGCGGCAATGCCCACGGCTCACGACTCCATGTCATTTAATGTCATCCGAGCTGACCAGACTTTGCCTGGTCAGCTCCCGCCGCGAGCCGTGGACATTGAACGCAGGCTTTAACTCTCCCTTGATCCAGGCAAACGGTAACTCCCCGGCGCTTCCTGCCCGCCGGCCCCCAGGGGCCTCCTAAAAGCCAAGCCCGCTAAGAATATCGATGATTAGCCGGCAAATATCATTGAAATCAATACCTGCAGCATAACTGTAATCTTTCTGGTATTTTTTCCAGAATCCATGCATTTTCTCACTGGCTGCAACATCCAGCATGGCTTTTTCATAATCTTTTATGACTGTCAGACTTCCTCGTTTCGTTGCCGTTGCTTTTATGGCTTTTTCGAGAATGACCTGACTGCAATCCTTGGCATGCAGCCGATAAAGAATGTAAATATCATAAAAATCTCTTGGTCTGGTGTTGGCAACGTTGCGGCTGATAACTGTCTCAATTTTTTCGGCCAGCAAAGTTTCAAGATTATAGGCCAATACCTGTATGCTTCGCTTATCAAACAGTAGATTAAGCCTATAATCAATCGCTTCTGGTGTTATTTTATCGCCGGTTGTCACGTCCACGAACAGCGGCACACTGATCGGCGGGTAATTGGCTTTCAAACCCACACGAATCCCGGGGTAATCATCAGTTTCTCTTATATCATCAATGCTGCTGATTTCAAATGTCACATCATCATCTAACCTGACTTGGCAAACTTCTTCAAAAACGAGTCTTATAGTTGTATGCGACAATTCAAGCCCTTTTATCGTGGCATCCAGGTCCATTGTTGTTCTTGTGTCCAGGCCAACAATGGCACCGATTAAAAAGCCGCCTTTTAGAATAAAGTTTCTTTGGTATTTCGTTAGCGTAATTCTTTCCAGCAGGCGTTCAAGCATATAGTTCTGCATGACTAACTGTTCAGGAACGTGCTTCTCTGCGGATTTTTTCTTGATAATCGCTTTGAGCTGCATCGGATTCTTTGTAATCACAGTAGTATCTCCATGTAAGCAAGTATTTTAGGCTTTACCCGCAGCTGTTCTGCATATTGAAGCAGGCGTGAAATATTTTTTTCCTTCGAAAGCGCATATCGTTTCATAGCTTGATTCACAATCTGTATGTCGCAGCTATTATTACCTTTTACGATGTCGCAAAGGGTGCGCTCAAGGTTATAAAGTCGTATTTTGTTGCCAAAGGTCGTTTTTCTTTCAACGATTCCAAGCTCATATATGCTTTTAACGGTTTTTTTCATCCTGACATTTGTGCTGGCAATAGATTGAGCGTGATAACCATACGGAAAGGTCATCACAAACCTTGTCGGTGTTCTATCGGTAAATCCATGAACATAAAGTGCCGTTTCGTGCGAGAAGATTCCCTTGCTGTATTTGTATTGCAAAAGGAACATTTCATCTTCCCAGGCTTCTGGTGCAGCATAAATGCCGCGTTCAACCTTTCGTAAAAGGTTATTAGCTGTCATCTTACTTAAATAAAGCCTTGGAATCCCGGCAGCACTTACTTGAGCGGTTGTAACAATACCGCTCTGCCGCTCAAGCATGTCTGTTATTGCTTTCAAATTATCCATAAATTGTTACTCCCACATAATACAACTACACTCTAAATAATATCAAATTAGAGTGTTATTGTATATCATTGGCAACATTTTAAAGCGGCAATCCCGTAAAAACATCTTTTGTGAAGCTGATTTCCTGGCAAGATAAAAAAAGTTTATTTTTCTGAAGTGGGTGAAGACATTTTAGCGTTAGGGTGGTAACAAATGATTTCCAGAAACTCATGAGCGATGTAATAAACCTAATGAGTCGTATGTTGATGAGGTAAAAATTATGACCACCGCTGACGCGGAAGTTTTTTGGCCTCAGCCTAACTTTACCAGATAAATTTTTGAAAGGGCAAGCACATGAAACGATCTAAAAAGAATGAGAGTGTTAAAAACAGGCTGATAGCAATGGGCTCGGATCTTGTTATACTTCCCGAATCAGTGCCATTATTGATCGAATATGGCGATGGCATTGAATTATTTGCCCGGAAAGACTGTAAAAGTAGAGCAAAGACAGTTCTGAATAGTATCCGTCAGCAGATTGCTGAAAAATACGGGTTTGTGATGCCAGCCTTTAGCCTCAGGCTTAACTCATCGCTTAAGCCAGACATTTATCGCCTGGTTATTCATGGTGGAATCGTTTGCCCATTTGGCAAGCTTGAAGCCAAAGACTGTGATGCAATCATTGAAAAGCGCCTTATATCATTAATAAGCAATCATCTACACGATATTTTTGATCTGGCCGCACTCGAGAGCCTTATCGAGCAGGCCAAGAAAGAACATGGGTACATAGTCGAAGAGGCCACGGCTGTTTTAATGGGGATGGCACCATTGATGAGTCTTTTCAAAAGCATCCTTGAGGAAAAAATTTCTATCAGACGCGTCGATGCAATTCTGGCCGCAGTGGCTGGACAAAGCCGCATTTCTTGCCCCGCCCATTGTCTTTTTACTGCTGCCAGGTCAGCCATCGGCCGGCAAATTTGTTCGCCCTTCCTGGATAATTTCGGTGTGTTGAACGTGATTTCCCTAGATCCATCAGTTGAAAACGACTTGAACCAGAAAATCATTGACGAAGACCAGAAGAGCCAGTTCAATTGCACTTTAGATTATGCTCTTAAACTGCAGGAGACAATAGGTAATGCCGTTGATAATTTTACAAATACTGGTAACCGGCCGGTATTATTGGTTGGGGATAAAATCAGAGGGCCATTGAGACAACTCTCTCAGCGAAAAATCCCTGATTTAACTGTGCTGGGTTACTCGGATATTCCAGTCGACTACCCTCTCAACGCACATTTTATCATCAGTGACCTAAAACCCGACACTGTGCGTTTATCCGGAAAAGACGCCAAGGAAATTTACGACCAGGCCAAAAAAAATAGTAAATCAGTTAAATAGGCCATCTGCGCATGTTTTCCGTTAGGTCTCGTAACCCCCCTTTAAGTAATCAGAAAAGTGAGAAAAAACACATGACAAGAAAATCAAACAAACCAGAAGAAATCTTGCGATCTGGGAAAAGCGGCAATGACGAACGATCTATTTCGCGTGCGAAGAAACAGATAGAAAACGAACCAGGTGAATTAAAATGACTGATTTTCTCAGAAAGATTTTTGAATCAATTGCTGGATATAAGACATCGAGAACCCACAAGTCTGTGTTTCAGGAAATATCTGGGTATTATTACCATGAGAATTTCCATAGCGACATTCTGGCATATTACCTGAAGAACAACACAGTAAAAAGCTGTTTTATTGATTGGTTAAATCAAAAAGCGGTTGATGGCAAAGAACCATTGCGTGTCGAATACTATATCGATGGTTTAGTAGCCAGGGAGCACAATCGAGCTGATATCACTCTTTTCTCTGTTGACAATGCGCGTGCAATTATTATTGAGAACAAGTCAAACAATGCGTTGGATCAGGCGAAACAAATTCACCGCTATCACACGGACCTGTCTAACCAAGGAGTAGAGGTTGAGAGAATTTTTTATTTGAACAAAAATTCTCTAAAATCTCCATATCTCGAAGATCTGCAAGAGGCTGAAAAACGACAGCTAGAGGAGATACTAATCGTTGGGCAACTTGTTGGGTATCAAAGTTTCACAGAGAATGTCATCAACCGAGTTCTGGCAATGTCAAATGAAATTAGACTGAGCGCTCTTTCTCAAGAGATTCGCGACCTGTTTCTATCTGTAACTTATGGAGGCATCAATATGGAATACCTGAGTTCGTTTGTCGACGAACTAAAAAGGGATGGCAATCTAGATCGGCTAAGAAAGGCAATACAAGCCTATGGGGATATTCCGATTTATTTGACGAAAGTTTACGAGACTTACTTAATAAAGAAGGAAACCGGGCACAAAATATTCCTGCACAAACCAACCTGTCTGGTGATTGATAACATTTTCAGAAATGGAAAACGATTTGCCATTGACATCTGGTTCTCAAATGAGAAACTTGATTTTTCAATTCTTGTGAGAGGCGGAAGCGACTCAGATGTTGAGAAGTTGAAAGAAGAAACTGGTGAGAAGTTTCCGTTTTGCGAGTTCCTCTATGGCAGATATAGATTCTTCTTCCATGATCCACTGATGAACGATGCCGAGATCAAACAGATTCTCGACCAGTTGCTCGAAACCTTCAAAATAGCCTGACAAGGGTGGGGATGAATCGTTTTTTAAGCTGCTATGTGAACCACATTAATAATGCGCTTGTTGGGAGAGACTTTTAAATGAAGATACAAGATAAGAATCACATTGGTTCTGGCTACAACTGTAACTATCAGGCGGGCTCGCCAATATGTACCACGTCTGCGCGACATGTTTTGTCGCTTAAAGTTGATTAAGAGAGCTCATTTAAGGAGAAACAATGATCATGAAGTACGATTTTAATCTCGATAGCAGATGTCCGGTATTTAAAATTATCGGAGTCGGAAAAGGCGGAATTAGCACAGTAAACCACTTGATCAATACCACCAAAATGTCGTCGTTGGAGGGTGTTGAATTCATAACGGTTTCTACGGTTACTTCAGAAACATTGCCCAGCAATGCCAAAACTCACATTTTACTTGAAGAACAATCAACCGGATGGGTTGAGACACCGGAAAAAGACATATCCGAACCGGGATTATGCGAAAATGACCGCCGGGTAATTTCTGAAAACATCGCGAATGCCGACATGGTGGTTATTATCAGCACTTTGGGTTGTGCAATCACCACCGCCGGCGCACTCTTTGTGGCAGAAGTTGCCAGAGAACTAGAAATTTTCACGGTCGGACTGGTTTCCAGTCCGTTCGCTTTTGAAGGCCGCAGCAGGGTAAAAAACGCCGAAGCAGGCGCTATAGCTCTTGAGCAAAGAACAGATTCAATAATTGTCATCCATAATGACAAATTGATTGATCAGGCTTTAATGGGTAAAGAACCTGTCTCTGAAGCATACCGGCGGGTCGAAGAAGCTCTTGGTCTTGTATTAAAAGGCCCGATTGGCCTGGTGGCTACTCCAAGTTTAATTTGTATTGATATCTTTGACGTGAAAACAATTTTGAGCGGAGGCACCCAGGCAAGCTTTTCCTTTGGCGTGGGCCGAGGGGACAATCGGGCCGAAGAAGCTGTTCAGATGGCTCTTACCAGCCAATTGCTAGATGGTTGTGACCTGAAAGAATGTAAAGGCATTCTAATTTCAATTTTCTGTGATCGCAGACTGGTAACAGCTGAGATAAACTCCATTTGCGACCTCATTCAAAAGGAAGTTTCTGATGACGCTAACATCATTTACGGGCATGTGATTGATGATCAATTGGAAAATGAAACGGAAAAGGGCTTGTTGAAAGTGACTATTATCGCAAGTCGACGCTCTTTAACTGACGAGGATAAGATATGACCAGACAGTGTTTGTCTGAAGCTGATAAGGGTCTTACTGCAGCTATTTATGAATTGCAGGTGTTTACCTGTGAAAGCGGGAAAACCGGCTATCCGCTCAGAGCCAGTTCGCAAATAATCGGTCTTTTTTCCAGGATTGAATTTGCCGAGGCCGAGATGCACAAGTTTACAATTAAAGATGAGGGCGAGTTCATTCATCATTTCACCATTAGAACGAGGGTTCTGGATGCTGCGCAATCAATTTATGATGATTGCGAAAGACGGATTTATGACCACCAGGGCGCATTTCATGGCATCCGTTTGTCTGAAACCGAGGCATTCGCTGGTAAAAAAGCCGAAGAATGCCGCTTCAAAGAAGGCGAGATCGTCGAAGTTGTCCAAAATGGTTTGATCAAGCCCGGAATTATTTCGTTATTGCCTATAACTCCAGATATTGCCCGTAAGCTTCAGAGTGGCGACCAGACCGACAATGTCTATTGCGTCGAATTCGTCAGCAAAAGCCGAAGTCATGATCATTTGCCAGAATGTGACCTTTTCAGGCCTAGATTGCCCGTCTCTGCAATAACCAGGGCAAAGCTGCTGCGAATATATAAGCAGTTGAAGCCTTATTGAACAGTAGCCGGGTTCTCTGATTGAGTGCAGCCGAGAAAGGATTAAATATGACTGTTCTGTCAGCCGAAAAACTTAAGAAATTGCTCAGACCTGTAGAAACGGCAAAGCTGGCTGCTGCTCTGCAGAATATTATTCCGGCAATGTTTCTGAAGATTGGCCTGACAACGGTAATAAGCAGCTCGGCAGATACAAACGGCTTCTCTTTTCGCATACGCGAATTTAACCGTAACCTGCTGTTCAGTTATGATGGCCTGGGAATCGAAATGATGGTCTTTTACAGGCGCAACTGCATAGATCTGCTGCCGATGCTTGCGGTGCCACTGGTTTCAATAGACAATGGCAGATACTACGCCCACTGGCTCGAAAAACCAGGTCTGACCGGGCCTTTCAAGTCGATTGAGGCACTGATGAAGCGCTATCTGCCATTACAGCTCGCGCGCCTGATAAAAAAAATACCGCCAGACACCTCTGTGTACATCTATCTGAGCGAGACAAATGGCTGGTCACTGGCAAAAATAGTTAACTCGACCCGCCCGACCCATGCCGCTGAAGAACCCTTCCTAAAAAGCATCATCCGACTCTGGAACCCTTGATGTTAGCTGGGTAATCGCAGCGCTTTTCCCAAGCATATTTTCCTATGGTTCTGACCGGTCTTATGTCCGGTTATTCTTACTTTTAGGAGGTTTTTATGATAGAGATTTTTTGTCAGACTGACTTAGAGAAGTTCAAGGCAAGCAATTCTTATCCCCCCGCATTTGCAGAATTTTTACAAACACGATTTCTTGAGCTTAAACAATGCATGGAAAAATATTTTAAGGAAGTAAGCGAATTTAACCTCAAAGAGTTCGGTCACATGGTCGTTCTGGAAAAGTCAGACAACCTTCGCGATCTCTCTGAAGCAGGTTTGAACAATTTTTTCAATTCAGTACCGGAAGCCGTAGAAGAAATTGTCATGCCAGGATTCAACGTTTATCAGGTATCTAACATCTATAATAACGACTACATGATGATATTCTATCTGCCAAAGGGTGAATTTGAGGCCATTTACCCAGAAATGCAAGATTACCTGAAACAATGGCAGCATCAAAAAATCCAGTTCAAACCTAACGGCAACATTAAGCCATGCAAAGGGTAGCGGATACTGAACATTTCACAAAAAAGATAGAGGAATCCTGTTTTAATAAGTGATACAGTTCTGGAGATCGGTATCAAATTGAATAGATGATCAATTATAATCTGGCTGGAGGTTGTTCACAATGAATGATTTAATGTTTCTTCAGATGATTTTTAATGGCTACGTAAACTGCTACGGCCACTTGAGGTGGCACACACAAAACACGTATTCAGATATGACGCAAAAAGAGTTGAACTTTTTTTCAAATCTGTTTTAATAAGTGATACAGTTCTGGAGATCGGTATCAAATTGAATAGATGATCAATTATAATCTGGCTGGAGGTTGTTCACAATGAATGATTTAATGTTTCTTCAGATGATTTTTAATGGCTACGTAAACTGCTACGGCCACTTGAGGTGGCACACACAAAACACGTATTCAGATATGACGCAAAAAGAGTTGAACTTTTTTTCAAATCTCGGCTCAATGCTCGGCTTTTTGTCGATAAGGGAGAAATCGGAAAAGGCAAGACCTGAAAACCCAACGAGCCATATCAGCAATCCAAGGGACTTGGTATGGGTTTCTCCGGAACGTCCAGATGATGTAATTTTGCATATCGAGAGAGAGAATGATTGTGCTAAGGCCAATGCATGCTTTTTTACTGATAATAAAATTCTTGATTCTGCAAAATATGGAGGGGATCGATTTTTAGTGGCGGTTTTAGGCCATGTTCGCGACGCTGACTATCAAAATATTAAGAAAGAGATTGTTTCCAATCCTGTATATTTAGATCGCAAAGTTCTTATTATTTCATTCATCGGTCAGACTAGAGACAATGCTAGAGAATGCCGCGGATTAATAAAATTTGAGAATAGGCTTTATGAAAGAACTGCTAAAGCAGAACTGGATAAGGGTGGTTACTGGTATTTGTATTTTATGCCCGAGAGTGTTTGGCAGTTGACAGTATAAAAATGTCGGTAACGGGGTTTTACTTTCCATTGCTCACTAAAGACCAGGCTTCACAAGTTTTTAATAAAACTGACCAGCAAAATTGAAGGAATCTTTTTTAGAAAGGGTATATTTGTATGAGACCATCCCAAAGGTTAGATATCTAATGGCCAAATCAAATGTAGTTACAAATGAATTCTGTCTGTTGTGCAAACATTTTAAATACGATAAAGGCTCTCCTTACCCTTACACTTGTTGCGGTAGCACGACAGCGTTTACGAGGCGCGTTCCCCAGTGCTCGGAGTTTCGAGACCGCCAAGAAGAGGAAAAAGCTCAGAACCGTAAAGAAGAGTCACAGGCTCGTAAAGAAGAGAATAGGCGACTTGAGGAGTTAGAAAAAGAAAAAGCTCGAGCTCGTAAAGAAGAATTGCGACAAAATGAGAAACTAGAAGAGAAAAGAGCCCAAGCTCGTAAAGAAGAAAATAAGCGACTTGAGGAGTTGGAAAAAGAAAGAACTCGAGCTCGTAAAGAAGAATTGCGGGAACTCAGAGAGTTGGATGAAAAAAAGCAACGCGCCCAACAAGATTTGCAAGATGCTGCTGAACAACTTGAAATCTCGAAATCTATAATAAGTGTGTCATTTAAAGCGGTTGACGATAGAAATAAGGCAAAGCATTCACTTCAAATACTGTGGAATTCTAGTCTATTTCAAAAACGTTATGGTTTTGCGTATACAGAGATTAATAAGAATCCAGACTTATGTAACATTTTTGAGGAATTACTTGAAGAGGCTGCTTTGGCTGAGGCTGAAAATGTTGTTAATTCTCTAGATAAAGAGAATCTTCCGTATAAGCTTGCTGAGATTTATTCTAAGAGGGGTAAATATTTGCATGAGACTATCCCAACGGTTGGGGTTGTTAAGGCTATTGTTTGTAATAAGCTTCTTGAAACGAAATTGGGTTTCATTGTTAAGGAGTGTTTGCAAGAGGCAATTCAATCAAACAAAGGCGTATTAAAAAAACTCTTAAATTTATATGATCTTTTGAAGTATGAAGAAGAAACACACCCTCTTAATTTCACTCTGCAATTGTTGCCTCTAGATTTAGAAAAATTGCTCAGCGAAGAATTGGATTTCAAAACTCTTAACGACTGGGCTGTTTTTGAAATACATTATAAAATTTTTGAGGGTCTGGTTATATTTCGTCAGCAACTACTAGAAGCCATAAAAAAACGACTAGCCCTTTCGATTGAACTTACAGTGAAACATTTCAAGAGCGAGAATTCTAATGAAGTCATATCAAAATTAGTTGACGTGTTTTTCAACGAACTCATAAGTAAAGAGGATGTTTCCCGTCTACACACACTATATCGTGAGATTGCCTTACAACACAAAGTAACACACCGACCTGTTTCTGAGGTTCTTAGCTACATGTTGCTTTTATTCGTGCTCATTATAGTGGTGTCGGTGAATTTTTTTAACCCTCGCGTTGAGTATACGGGCCCATTCGTTTTATTTTATTTTACAATTACTGTTGTCTTAGCTTTGCGTGCAGCCATAAAGAGCATTATCCAATCTAGCAAGAAAAGAAAAAGTATGCAATACAAAGAGGAGCTGGAAAAATTGCTACCTTCACAGATTAGTCTGCTTTTTCTAACTTATTTTGACCAGATGGATGCGTTTGTTACTAAAAGCCATTTAGACGTCACAAATAAAATTGTGATTGCTTCTCAGCAAGCGGGGTTAGCTCAGGACCCAGATTTAGTAGCCATATTAGTTAGCGATGCTGAAAAATTTGATCAAATTAAAAAAGGCTTATCAGAAGGTATTATGGAAAAGGTTTCCCAAGAATTATGTAAAAAAATCCTTGATTAGCTGTAAAGCCTAGTAATTTTAACCAGGCATTGCCAATGCAACTTTCAACCGGGTCAGCAACACATTGATTCCGAAGGGTCCGGAGCGCTTTCCCGATTACTTTGCGGTAGGAGATTTTAGCCTCTCTCTCATTCTCTAAACCCCTCATGTCCCAGGGAAAGGGCCAGCGTATCTTTTCAGCCCGTTCGCGCCCCCCAGGGCCGTTTCAGCCTTTCTGCTTTGCGCCCAAAACCGGCATATTTACCCGCCAGTGACTTAAAAAACCCACCAGCCAGCCCCACAACACGCCCATGAGCCCATTTTTCAAAAACGGCTATAAAAATGCCGTTTTAGCGACTTTTTCCGCCAACGGGCTGTATGTTACTTGCCCGTCAACTGCCGAACTCCCTCTGGGCTCACCACAGGGGAAACCGGTTAATATCTCCTCCGTAAATCCTTTCCCCGCTGCACCGCCCGTCGAAACTTTTATATACCGCCCGGATCGACAAAGTAAAGGCCCCCACCCCAACCGGCTACGCCGGCCGGGTCCCCGCCTTGACTTTGCCGCCCCGGGCCGGTTGGCCAGGGGCATCGACGGGCGGCTCCGCAGGGGAAAGGTTTTCGGGTCAGAGTATTTTGCCGTAACGGCAAACCGCTGAAGACGCTTTTCAAATGCAGAAAATACCGCTTGAAAATGACAATAAATTACATATATTATCAATAGATGACAAATCACTTTTCCCAGGGGAGGTTCAGCATGCAGACCATGAACTACAAAGAAGCGGCCAGATACCTGAAAGTCACGGCAGGCACTCTGCGCAACTGGGTTTCAAAAGGTCGTTTAAAACCGCATAAAGTCGGGAAACACGTGCTGTTTTTCAAAGAAGAACTCGAGACCTGGATCACCAACCCGGCCCCGGCAGAACCAACCGAGAAACCGCAAAGCAAGCCGGAAGCACACAAACCAACTCCAGCTGCAGCCGAAAACCCCGCCCAACTAACGGAATGGGCTCCACAATTCAAAATCTCAATTGCCGACCAGGATAAAGATCCTTACGCCCTGCTGCAGAATCTTCCCGGCTCGAATGTGAAAATGACCCCGGAAAACATGCGCGAACTCGCCCGCTACCTGGTTGACGCTGCAGCCATGTGCGAAAAGCGGCAATACCGCGGCCTTAAACACTTCTCTATCTTCCGGGAAAATGAACGTTTCCGCAGTTCCGTTGTCCTGGTTCCATTCAACCAGATGCGTGATCTGCAGACCCTCGCGCTTGCCGCGCTCAGATCCGGCGATGTCCTGGCAGCAAACAAAGAACAATACGTTGTTCAATTCATCCGCGAAGGGCTGCAGCGCCAATTACCATTGATAAACATGCAGTTGAAAAAACAGGGAATGCGCGCGATCAGCCTCAAAAGCCTGAAGAAGTAAATCAGGCCATAGACGGCTTGATGACAATAAATGACAATCAACCTTTGGCGGGCCAGGTAGCTATGCCAATCCAGCACTAATCTTTTGCAAAGCCAATTTGTCGTTTTTTCTTCACAACAGGGTGAAGCATAGTGTTAATGGTCGCAAATATAAGCTTTATCTCACCATCTTGGCCCTTCATCTTCTTTTCCAGCTCTCCAACTTTTCTGGCCAGCTCTTCATGAGTCGATAGTAATTTTCTTAGCTTCACAAAAACCCGCATTATCTCAATGTTTACTTTAATAGCGCGGTCGCTGTGAAGAACGGTAGAAAGCATCGCCACGCCTTGTTCGGTAAATGCAAATGGGTAATATCGACGACCGCCGTATAAACTTGAGGTGCCAGATTGGCACCTCAAGTTCTGAAACTCGCTTTCAGACAATTGAAACATAAAATCATCCGGGAATCTTGCAGCATTTCTTTTTACAGCACGATTTAAAACCTTGGTTTCGACATTATATAACTCGGCTAGGTCAGCATCGAGCATCACGCGCTGGCCACGCATTAATAAGATCTTGTCTTCGATTTTGTCATTTATTGTAATCGCCTTGGTTATCATCGCCTATCTTCCGCCTATCGCCTGTAAAAGACATAAACTGGCCCTACGACCCGTGTAATCAGCAATCCATCCGATCAGTCGCCGGACCGTAAATTTCACGTATTTTTTAGCTCTTTCACGCTTTTTATAGCCGTTTCCCGGGAAACATTCGCCTGACCGCTTGTCATTTGACGTCATCGGTTACTCTTCTTCCTCAATCGCTGGCAGAAAAACTTCTGGTGGAACCTTGAACCGCCGCGCCAAAGCTCCAATATGCCGCAGATTCAACTCTCGTTTGCCGGCCAAAATCTCTGATACCACGCCCTGACTTCCCAACTCCGAAAGATCCTGTTGTCGCAAGCCGTGTTGATCCATCAGGAAGCGCAACATATCCAGGCCAGTCACATCGTCCATAGGTTGCCGCGCATCATCATATTCTCGCAGCCGCATTTCGAGAATGTCCATCAGACCGCAAAGCGGATGCTTCTTCTTCCGGCCGATCTCGGCCATGACTTCTTCCATAAATGCTGTAGCCCGATCGTAGTCTGCATCTGACCTGATTCTATCCACAGAAACAATCTTCACAACATCCAGCCATTTGCTTAGAAGATTAGGCCGCTGCGGAGTCCGATCTTTTGTTGTGTTAACGCTTGTGGTCGTTCCCTTCATGGCTTCACCTCACTTCTTTTGGCGTTTCGGTTTCCATGTGTCGCGGTCGTATTCTTCGTGAGTCATTACCGCCACAACGAAAACCTTCTGCCA
>Ga0209097_10003025_pt1 | contig 13122 bp, 11 predicted proteins | sample AD_UKC052_MetaG_FD_184419 | JGI IMG/M metagenome (GOLD analysis project Ga0209097, IMG submission 184419) | Active sludge microbial communities of municipal wastewater-treating anaerobic digesters from USA - AD_UKC052_MetaG (SPAdes) (version 2) | ecosystem: Engineered > Bioreactor > Anaerobic >... | reverse complement strand
CAAGCTGCATCAGAAGCGACGTCCCGCGCGGCAGGGGCTGCATGTCCAACACCGGAACCGGGATTCCTGTCGCTCGCTTCGCGTTGGCATCCCTGCTCACAGCATCATCGACGCTCTTGCGAATCTCGGCCAAGTCTTCCTTCTTGGGATCAAACGGCGACATCCAGTAGCCGAGCAGCGTTAGCAGGGTCTCCGTCTTGCCTCTGCCTCGCTCTCCATCGATCAGCAGCACGTTCGATTTGCGCTGCATGTCGAGTCGAACCAGCGGCGACTTGTCGCTCGTCGCCCGTTGCGGCTCCGAGACAAACTGGTCCAGGAACTGCAAGATTTTAGATACCGCGCGCTGCTGCGTCTTCGACAAATCGTCATGTTTGCGGGGCTGCGCTTCCGGACGGGGCGAAATCGTTGTCATGGCGGCTCACTGAATCGGAACGAAAAGCGGTCAAAGCGGATGGACTACGGCGGTCGGCCCGGTCAATTCGTGCAACTGGCCTGCGGTCTGCGCGAGGTCTCGTGGCTCACTGTGGTGGTCTGCTCAGAGTAGCGCCAGCGCACGCCTTGGCCTCCGCAATTTTGAGGAATCAGCTCGACGCCCGCTTTTTCTAGAGCGTCCTGCATCGCACGCAGCGTCGCAGGCTGCGGCGTTCGCGCACCCGCTTCAAAGTCCTTCCCGGCCTTCAGGTTGCCTTCCGCCGCTTCGGCCAACTCACGCTGCGAGATATCGAGCAGCCCTCGCGCCGCCCTCGACTGGTCGGGGGAAATAGCGGCCTTTATGGTTTTATCCAACCTGCTTGATTGACTACTCGCCATGGGTAGTTGCTCTCTCAGCCGTTCAGTAGGCGGCAGTATGCCACCTTTGCTGCGCGGGACTCTTAGCATGTGCTGCGGCATGTCGCTGGGCCTGTTTTGCCCCCAACGAACTCCGACTATTCGGGTCTGTTAACGCCACTCCCAAAACCACCAATAAATGCTGCAGTTGCACACAGAGCAGCACTGACCCCGCTGCACGGCCTTCTCATTTCCCAGGCAGCAAAGATCTGTTCAAAGAGCGCTCATCGCAGCCGCAGCCTGGGACGCTGGCGCATTGCTTCTAGTGCAGCGCCACCGCTACGTTGTCAGTGCGGCCCGTTTTTCTTAGCGAACAGCAGTGCAATCTCCGCAGCCCACTGACGCATCCAAGTGCTTTTTTCCGTTGCTCAGTCATCTGTCTTCGAGGTTGCGCAGCGTTTCTTTTCCGCTGTCGCCGTTGGAGCTTGCCGGGCCGAGCGCTGCACACTTAGGTCGTTTGCATGCACAGACCTCATGCGTCGCCCGCTCTTGGCCGCAAGCGTCGGAAACGTCGCGTGGTACCGCCACCGACATTGCGCATATTCCGCTGCTGGTCCCGTGATATCCAGGTCAAGGTGTGCAGCGGCTGTGACCGTGGCCAGCGTTACTGCAGCAAGGCCTGCCGCGCTCTGCTCCGCCCGGCTCAGGTGCGATGTGCGGGGCGGATCTACCAGTCGCGGCCAGCAGGACGAGCCTTGCATGCTGCTCGTCAGCGCGCCTACTAAGCTCGACGCAGCGCGGCTAAAGCCGCCAGCCTGTGCAGTTCCACGGCACTGGCTACCAGTTCGCAGTCCGTGCTGATTCCTCCCTCTCCGCGTGCTCAGCGGCCCGGTCAGAGCATCCCGGATACCAAGCTGCCGATGCAGACTTGCGCGGCCCGCAAGCGGCACGAGGACGCTGAAATGGACCACATCCGGAGCTTGCGTCTCATGCCTTGGCCGCTCACTGGCCTGGTGCCGCTGTGCTCAACCTGTGGGCGCAGCAGCAACGGATTCCTCCTTGTGGGTCCCCGCATGATCAAGCGCGAGCGGCTCCGAAGCCGCAAGGAACGCAGGCAGCGGCTCCGCCAACACTGAGCGCACAGCTCGACGCAAATACAGCCTCCCTTCGCTGCTAGAGAGTCCCCATCCTGGGTTTAGGAGGCGGGCACATGCCTGCTTACTGACTACCTCGCCGCACCTTTGCAAAACAGACCTTTCGGAATTCCTCGACTGCTTGCTGGACGCGTAGTTTCGTGCAGCGGGGTCAGTGCCAATCGTTGCAATTGCAGCGTTTATTGGCGGTTTTGGGGTGGCGGTAACAACCAAGCGTAGCCGATGATGCCAGCGAAACGGAGTTGCTCGATGAAGAAGATGAACAAGGCAGATTCTGAGGCGTTCGCGCGGCTGGCCGTCGAGGTTTGGCAGAAGCTTGTCTGGCCCTTCGTTAAGACCCTCATCGATGACACGCGAGGTGCTGCCAACCCGGTCGAGGCGCTCACGACTTCATTGAAACTGCGGAAGATCGAGGCGTCAGCCGTCACGGCCGCAATCGGTGGGATCGGAGGCGCCGCTGGTGCCGCAGCAATCTGGACAGCTTCCCTCGGATTTTGGGGCAGCATCGGCTACTGGCTAGGGATCGTCGCGCTCCCCCTGTATGCCCCGATCGCTGGCGGCCTCGCCGGGGCCATCGGTATCGGAGGCGGCGTCTACGCTCTGCTTGCGAAGCTCTCCGCAGACGACAGACGACGACTCGCAACTCTCTACGTCCACACGCTCAACGTGTTGGTGCACGCGGACGGCACTGTCACCGACGAGGAGTCTGGCGAGGTCGCGAAGATGAAGGATCGCCTTGCGGCCATCGGTGTGAAGCCGGAGGAGGCGGCTGCCCTGTTCGCGGGAGCGCCGACGCGGGTCGACGACTTTTCCGTGGACGGATCGAAGTTCGATAAGACACTGGTCGAGGCGGTGCTCGGCGAGGCGTGGTTCGCCATGACCACGGCTGGCAGCGGAGGTCCTGCTGAGACTGGGGCGTTCGACCGTCTCTGCGCTCGCCTCGGCCAGGCGGACAAATCCGACGGTCTCCGAGAGCGCGTGTCGAAGCTCCGCGAGGAGGGTGCCAAGACCGCGGCGGCTGTCGCGACCGCCGCCGCCTACAGCATCCCAAGCGAGTTCTGGGACCATGCAGGCTCGCTGTTCGATGCCGTGCTCGCCGTCGACTTCTCGGGCAACGCACGCCGTCGTCGCAACGAAGTGCTGACCTACGGGGTCAACCTCGCGGCTGCGGCTGCGGCTATCGGAGCGGTAGCCACTGGCAACCCGGCTTTGCTCGGCGTCATCAGCAAGGGGTACTCGACCGCGCGGTGGGCGCTCATCGCGAAGCCTGACGGGAAGAAGGTGGCCCGCGGTCGATCGATGGAACTCGCAGCCCGCTTAGGTCTCGACGCGAAGAAGACGGCCGCGTACCTCGACCAACTCGACGGCGTGCTCGACACCGCCCAGCGCGGCACCGAGGACAAGCAGAAGACGATGGCGAAGGCCGCCACGGACGCCTAACTTGCTGTGCGTTGAAAAGCTCATCTTGCCGCGCGGCAGCTCGGTTCCCGTTCCTGCACTGTAACTTCTGCAACTCGATCGGTTGTTTGCGGAATCTACTTGGCCCGCCAGCGACGATGGGGTCCTCGCAACCACTAATAGGATGGCACGCATACTGATGCTGGATGCGGCTCCCCGTCGCGAACGTGGACCAATTCGCAGTTCAGTTGGTCCGGATCAGCGCCCTCGCCAGAAGACTTGGCACGGGCTGGAGCGCTTGGCAGGTAGCCTGAGTGCTTGCGTGGGCCCCCCGCGGACGCTCAACCAGAGACGTCCAAGCCCTTCCACCCAGGTGCCATAGCGAGCAGCGCTTCCTTGGCACCAGCGCAGCGGTAGATTGGATTTTCAGAGCGAAGTCGTCGGAGATTTAGGTGCGCGTGTAGCGTCCATGCGGCCCCCTGTTTGACGTGGACCCAGTATCGAGGTCCATCGGTCAAGATGAGACGCTGGCAACTCGGTCGCTTCTTGGCGTAACGGATTGCTTGGTGCAAAGCGCCAAGGCAAGAGCGCCCCAGCCGCTTTGCCTCAACAATTGCGGCAAGGTGGTCGGTGTGCCTTGGAAGCTTCTCAAACAATGCGATATCCATGCTCTTCCACTCTATCGCTAACTGCCGAGTGGACCACCCGAGCAGCGTGAGCAGTGGTAGCGCGAGATGGGCGACAGCCTCATGCTCTGTTGGGTCCTCGTCAGTCTGCCTGTACCAGTTCGCAAGCTCGTTGAGGGTTTGAAGCTGCTGACGGACCGGGGCAGTCGGTAGGTTGGTGAGAGTGTTCTCGCTCATGAACGCCGCGAGTTCCTCCAGGGATAGCTCCTCAGCGCTGGTCACGGGCAATTCGGCCAGCGGTCGGGCCTGAACCCCTTCGGGGATCGGGAGCCGCGCCAACCACTCTTTGACTCTGCCGTCGTTCAGCGGCTGAGTCGTGTCGCCAAGTTTCATGCTGTAGGGCTCGAATATTTGGGGTTGGCGAACCGTGAACTGTATCCGTTCGTCAATCTGCTTTGACGGTGCCGTCCATAACCAGCGCACACGACGTACGTGCTCTAAGTCCCAGCCATCTACGTCACCGAACTCCGGATGATACAGGTAGTCCCCAACGACCTGTCCCACCGCATGAACCTCCGAGGTACCAAGGCGTAGGACGACCAAGTCACCGTCTTTGATGCTCTCGGAGAACCGCCGTAGGTCGGTCAGCTTTCGTTTCCCAATCTTTCCTTTTAGCTTCTGCGCCGTGCTGCATTCAGGCCAGCGGCCATGTCGTCCGGGACCGTTCAGAATTACATCAAAGCGTATGCAGACATCGACGTAGTCTCGGTTCTTATCACCGGCGGCCTGCTGCCAAATCGTCCTGCAGTCTATCTTCATGCGGCCCCCGGCTGCACGTGCCCACTCCCTGTTCACCTGGGATAGAGCACAAACTGTGTTTTCAAAGATATATTTTCGCGCGAAATAAAGTTAATGAGTGGTAATTCTCGTCAGCATAGGGCAGTCAGCCAATTCCCGGGTACTGTTCCTCCAGCGGTGTCTCAGCAATGGCGGCATTCTCGATGTTGTTCAATCGCGACGCGTCTCGCTAGCAGCCTTGATCCGGCCCTGGCTGATATACGTATGCTGCGCCGATGGCGAACACGACACGAGCGAAACCCGGCGATGGAAAGAAATCACAACGACGGGACGGGGCTAAGTTCCCCCCCTGCGCTGCCGCAGATAACGCTGCCGCTGCCGCTGCGCGCTGCAGCGGCAGCCCCCCGGCCCCCCCCTACGCAGATGCCGGCCATGTCAGAGCGATCGGCTATGCTGCCAACATGTCACTCTCCTCTATGAGTAGCCAGTTCGCGAGCATCGCCACCGAAATGCAGCAGCCACGCCTCCTGCCGGACCAGGCATACGCAGTACTCGACCGGGAGCTCCGAAAGCACACTCGCGCGGAAGTCATAAAAGCGGCAGAGGTAGTCCCGGCGGATCAAACGGTCATCGCCTACGGACCTCTCTTCCCTGGCCAACTGACTCTGCGCGATTGGCTCATCGCCAGGAAGGAAAGCATCGACGAGACCAGCACGCCAACCCAGTAGGTTGGCGCCAACCTCTTCGCTCACGCCCTTCGCAAAAGCGCCAAGCGCACCAGTTCCCGCACCGCTGGCGGAACTGGTGACTCTGCCCTGCGACCCCGGCCATCAGGTCAGGGGGCCGGAGTCGCCGCTAGTTGACCAGCTTCGGGATGGCGTCGTGGATGCGAGGACTCAGTAAGACTTGTTGGGACAAAGATGGTCGAGATTTGGATTGTTCTCACTGCAGAGAAGAAACCGAGCACAAACTTCCCGAGCAAGTTCATGCTCCCGCCGTTTTCTCGTCTGTCCTGCGGGTGGTTTGATCCTTCCGCATAGTCACGCAGCAACCGATTGTCTCTGACACGAACACACAAAGCCGACGCGCCCGTACATGCGCAGTAGGCCCAAGCGTGCAGCTATGCGGTGCGCAGTGGTCGCGCTGATGCCGAGAGCACCAGCAATGCGGCCCAGCATGCCGTAAGAGCCGTGCTCAAAGCGTCGGGCATGTCTAGCATGGTAGCGCTGTTTGTGCGCTGTTCTGGTTCGCATAGCGGCGTATGCGAGCAGGTCAGCACCCCAACGCAACCATGGGCTCGAGAGGTATGTATGAGCAGTGTGCAGAGAAGGACTGCGGCGACAGGGCGAGGACATCTGCGCGCATGACCATCCAGCGACAAGGAACTTCCCTGCATGCTCAACACCGGTGGCTCACACCGAACTGCCAACAGCACGCCTCATCAGCTACGCGGCACAAGCAGCGGCAGTGCTGGCTTGCTAGTGCCAGCGAACGCCGATGAGCTCCAGCAGCACTTGCTGTACGTCGTCTGCACCTGCGCCTGCGACCACTTGCTTCTCAGCAGTGTTGAGCCGTCCTGTGAGTTTCTGGCTGATCTGGAGAGCTAGAGGTGATGTGGGCGTGCCGCTTTCGCGCGCGGCGCTGTCGCTCCATGTGCCCCCAGAGCAGCAGCCCGCTGTGCTGGCCGCGCTGACCGAGCTGGTCAGTGATGGCATGGCCCCGCGCCACATCGCCCGCGCCCTGCTGCTGCTCGGAGAAGAGCGCGAGGCGGGGCAGCGGATGTCGGATCGGGTGCAGCTGGTGTGGTCGCCGCCCGATCTGGATGCGGTGGACGCTAGGGACACGGCGGTGGTCGTCCAGGAACTGTTCCGGCGGGCTCAGTCTTCCGTGCTGATCTCTACCTTTGCGCTGGATGAGAGGAAGAAGGCCGAGGTGCTGTTCGGAGAGCTGGCAACGCGCATGGATGAGACGCCGAGCCTGTCGGTGCGGGTGTTTGCCAACATTCATCGCAAGCACCTGGATGCGACTCCTGCTGCCGTGCTGGTGCGCGAGTTTGCCGCGCGTATCCGTCGCCAAGTGTGGCCAGGGAAGCGCTTGCCAGAGGTCTTTTATGATCCACGCTCGCTGGATACCGACCTACAACAGCGCGCCGTGCTGCATGCCAAGGCAGTGGTGGTCGATGGCCGCTTTACGCTGCTGACCTCTGCCAACTTTACCGAGGCGGCGCAGGAGCGAAACATCGAAGCCGGCGTGCTGCTGGATGACCCACGACTGGCAGCGCGAGTGACGCGCCAACTCGACCACTTTGTGCAGACGCAGGTGCTGCGAAGAGTGCCGCTGTGAGTGGCTTGGGCGGTGAGTTGACTCGGCTCCCAATACTGTAGGCAGCTGCCAAGCTGGGAGCATCGGTTGCTACTCCAGACCTTGGGCCATGCGGAAGACTTGCTCCGTACGCGCTGCGGCAAAGTGGAGTGTTGATAGAAGAAAGCCAACAGCCCAAGAGGGACGCCCCTGGGGAGGCAGCTCTGTTAGCAGATCAATTAGTGGACCGCGAATCGATATCGATCTTGGGGCTTCTGTAAACCAGTATTGAAGCGACTCCTTGTCCGACCTGTCCTTCCAGAGCTTGGATGCTGTCTCCAGAGCATGGGTCGGACAGTGTGTGTAGAAGTTCCTCGGTAACATCCAGGACTTCTCGGCTCGATAAAGCGCAAGCTCGGTTAGGAGGCGCTCCTTGACACTCCAGGTTCCCTGCTGCGGCGAGTTATCGAGGGCACTGCGTAGGATTTGGTCGACGGTAAGCGTCTCCGACTTCACTACCATCTGGATGGTCCTGTCGATGACCGGGGGCGGCAGCATCCCTAGGTACCGCAGCAAGCTCTGAAGATCAGGTTCAGTCAAGCTGTCGCAGACAGCAGTCCAGTCCGCGCATCGGAGCAAGAACGTGTAAAAGTCCGGCGAGCGCTCGGCATACGTTCGCCATGAATCGAACAGTGAGCTGCTTCGCGTTTTAGAAACACGTGCAACCAGGGTTGCCAGGTGTTGCCGCTTAGCATCGCTAAAGCTTGCGATGCCTTGCAGCAGGACCTGACACTGCCAGCTTTGCAGCGGCATGTCAGACGCCCAAAGTCCTATCGGCCAATCGTTATCCACCGCATGAAGCAAGACGAAAGGCAGGGGCCAGTGGTGATAGCTTTCCGGAATCGAAGCCACAACACAGCTCGTTAGGAACCGCGGAACCAGCGCTGCCAGTCGATCGTCAGACGACTCACAGCGCCGGTGTTGCATCCACGCTTGCGATGGTTCGTTCCCAACAAGACTTAGTTGTTCCAAGTCAGCGAGGCTTACTTGATTCCAGCCTGGCCAGAGCCACGGGGGATCTTGCTTAGGCGTCTCTGCTGGCTTGGGTCCGAAGAAACTCCAGGACCAGCACGCCGCGACAAATTCATTCCAACGCTCCCAATAGCCGTCCACTCTGGTTATGGGAACGCGCAAGGCATCCGGACCAGGAAGGCGCTGGCGTCGAATCCGATCAGTCACACTCCACAGCGCCTGGAGCTGGTCGATGGCATCGCGCGCGGTGTGCTGAAAGCTCGGTGAGTCTTGCAGACGCCGACCAACCGCAGCAAACAGCGCCTCGACCGCACCGACCAGTCCCATGTCGCCGCTTTGAAAGGCTGATACTGCCTGATGGATGCAATCAAGCAGCTCTTGCTCCGTAAGATCGTCTAGCGCCCGATCCAGCACATCGCGGCGCTGCGGCTCTGCACACCAGCGACCCCAAAGCTGCGGCTCCTTGGTCCTAATGGCATCAGCTGCGCAGGACATCAGAAGCTGCTCATAGGTCAAGCGGGGACGCAGCGACAGTCCTCCATTTTCATCGGTCTGAAGTACCCCTGCTTGCTTCAGTAGGAGGAGCGACTCTCGTGGGTCAGGGGCTGTAACCCGAAGACGCAGAGCCGCTTCCTCTTTCCTCTTCGCGCTCCCTTTTTTCCGCCGAATTCTCGACAGCGCGGAATCAATTTCTTGCTCACTTAGACGATGCTGGGTGTTCTTGCTAGGAAATCCCAGCAGCCAAGCGTCCAGGGTCAAGCCTCCACGTAGCGGGTACTGCAGCGCAGACAGTCGCCACTGCAGCATCTTCCGCACCACATCATAGCTATCCGCAGTCAGCCACAGCTGACCATCGCGGTCTGCCGGGAATCGATCTGTCACGGCACCAAGGAGCCGCTCTCCAAGCGATTGGGGCGTCTGCTTCCTTAGCCAGTGCGGACCATGCTCAGATAGCAGCGCACAGACCGGCATGAGATCACCCGGGGTTGGAAAGCGAACGCGCGAGGGGTCCATCTTGTCAAGCCAGGTCAAGAGCTGGTCTGGGTCAAAAAGACACTCCTGTTCCCTTAATCGCTCCGCTATCCAGTGAGCAAACGTAGCTCTCCAGCCAGCATCTAGTGTCCACTTGTGAATCCGCCAGCCATCACGGACAACCGACTGCTGCTGAGCTGACATCTGCGAGCTCGCACTCTGCTGGGTCTCTTGCTGCATCGATGGATGCACAAATGACGCAACAACGGTGAGTCCCTGGTACCTGGACAGCGCCTTCGCTGCCTCACGATCCTTGACTGCATCCGATTCGTCGACCAAAAGAAACAGTCGTCCTTGGTTGGTGGTCAGCTCGTTGCGTCCAAGCGCCTCCGATAAGTGACGGATGCTGATAACGGTTCCATTTCCAGTCGCAGCCAACCAGTGCGCAAAGAGCCGAGCGCCTGAGCCTGGTGCTGCCACTACCCACTGGGCCGAGACTGGCTGCTGTGAATTGAGAGCGCTGAGCTCAACACCAAGTAGTTGGCCCGTTGATGCCCGAGCGTTCACCAACATGCATGGGCTCTCGCTACGCAGATCTAGTGGATCTAGCTGCGGAAAGTCAGCAAACACCCAATCGATGGGCGACAACTCGGGCCGCCTAAGCAAATCCTCCTTTGTGACTTCGAGGATCTCGCACAGCGCTTCAAGCACAGCTGGTCGATTGCGAAACCACGTGTCGTCGCCGCTTGCCAGCTTGCCTAGATATGCAGCCAGACTCCGCTGAGCAGGCAGCGTAGGCAGCCTGGGTCTGCGCCCAAGCAGCTTTGCCAAATCGTCGAATGAAGCCACGCTCTTGCTTTGCATGGCACGCCGAAGCTCGCTCATTTTCATGCGATCGAGCATGCAACATCAAACTAATCGTCTGCAATATTGCAGCAACAATTTCCAATATTGCACTCCGAGTTGAAGTCGAATCGGGCCGATGACAGCCTAGTGGTGTTCCAGACAACGAATTCCGAACCCCAAAAAGGAAGCAGTCATGCCCAAGCAAATCGTCTCAGCTAGAGCGGAATATGAGCCCTGGCAAGTTGAGTTTGTCAGCAATGAACAGGAGACTAACGAGGAAGGCCTGCTACTTCGCAGCGATGATGACTACAGGATGGTGATGTGCGACTGCCGTCAAAGTCGTGACGACCAGGGGTCACCGAGTCTCCCTGGTCGTGCGAGACAACAGCGACCTCTACGAGCGCGGAGGATGTAGCCGCCTTAAAGCTCTCTTGAGCAGCTCATCGAGGCTGGACAGTGGAAGTGGATTGCGCGGATTGTTAACACGCTGCAGCGCAGCAACGTCTGTCTTGCTGAGCCGCACCTCACCTAGTACAGCAAGAGGGGGCCCCGACTGCACTAGGAGAAGCGCCCCTTTGGGTTTTGTGTACTCGACGTACAGATAGCCATCCTCGATTCGGCCTTCTGGTAGTAGGCCAATGAGACGTGCCCAGTAGTCAGCGCGCACGGCGATAACACGCATCCGTTTCCGTTCCTGCGCTGCGGGAGTGTGACTAGCCGTGACAGGGAAGGCGGAGAGAGACTGCCCTTGAACGTCCTTCAAGAAAGGTATGCTCCATTGTGGCGCCAGTCTGTGTAAGAGCCCCGCAGCTACATGGTCGGCATGTAGATCACAGTGAAGTAGAGTGTGCTCGCCTCCAGTACCACGAAGCAGTCGCACCATCGACTTCTGACCAATCCCCTGTGCGCGGTGCGTGAGCTCGTGAAGAAAGTAGAGGATGCAGTCCACTCGCCGTCGCTCGTCCGCTGGGTTGTAAGCAGCTCCTACATAGCGCGAATCCAGCAAGATCTCAGTGCTGCGGATCTGGACCTTGTCCTGATGTGGCAGTACCGCTAGCTCGACTTTCCGAGCAGCGCCTAGCAGCTTTGGTAGTCGAACACCGCACACGATGCGCGGCATGCGAGAGCACCGTAGTAGCTGGGTAAGTTCCTGGCAGAGCTGTGATAAATGACTGTTGGCGGGTCGGAATGCTCGCTTGGTCATATGACTTCTCCCGATTGGGTTCGGCCAGGAAGACGGCGAGACTGCAGGTTGGTGTAAAAATAGTTTAGGGAAATGGCATAGCCTGGATAACAGCGCGCAAGTATTGGTGTGGGGGTCAACGGCAGGCTGACACCAGCTTGCTACGGATCTTTTTGATCGCGTTTTGGTAGGTATCTTTGGCGCGTGATGGACTCATGTGATGGTTGGCTGCGATCTCCACATCATCCAGCTCGAGCACGGCCTTTTCCAGAATGACGGCTTTTTGCAGGTCTTTGAGCTCGCTCCACTTGACGCGTGCTAGCTCTTGCTCAGCTGCCATACGCTGATCAGGTGCCTCAAACGGGCTGGGACAACGGTCAAAATAGCCTTCGTCCTGCGTACCTGTGACAACACGCTTGCGTCGGCGCGTGACGTCAATCGCGCCGTTGAGCACTGCACGCTCCAGTACTTGTGCGACGTTGTCGTAAGCGCGCCGAAAAGCGTGATTTTCGCAGACCTGCAGTACCGCGCCGAGCAGTACATCGTGCGCAGTGTCGCTATCCAGTCGAAACGACCGGAATGTCGGCAGCTCTTTTACGCGTGCGACCTCACTTGGAAACAGCGTCTTTACGCAGACCTCGAACGGCGGCTCAACTGCTTTATCGACAACGACAAAGCCACCATACTGCACGAGACGCGGTAGTCCATCTACACTGACCCATGAAAGCTCATAGGCACTTACGTGCGCTGTCCGCGCTAGCAACGGAGCTATTATACGTCGGGCTCCTTCCTGGGTAGCTCTCTGCGGCCAAAGCACCTCGGACGAATGAAAAAGTGCGGCACGAATCCGGCCCGACGCAGTGAAAGAACGAGGGCCGATTGACGATTCTTGTTCTGCCTGTACCGTCAGCGCTGATTCAATCTTGTGCGCGTTGCGCCAGCACACCCTTCCAGCCCCCAGGCTTCCAACCAGGAACAAACCGGACAACAGCCCAGCGCAGTATTCGCTGCGGCACGCAAACCGGTAAAGCTCCCAAGCCGCCCGGCCACCAGGCAGCAAGATCTTGGTCACCACCAAGAGCGAAAGCGATGCGAGGCTGCCGACAACCAGGCCGACCGTACCAGGCCCCGCATTGGGCCACCGAAAGAGCCAAGCCTGAGCCATGACAAAGAGAGCAGCGACAAGAACCAGTGTCGCCCGCTCAGGCAGCCAGCGCACAAGTCCAGGCTGAGTCTCTGTGGAACTGCGTCGCACAACGCGCAAGATTCTGCCCCCAGGACTGATTACGCGCTCGCGGTCCTCCTTCGGACTCAGCACAAGCCGCAGAACTGACCCTACCGCAACGGCTGCAGCCATCGCCAAGCCAAGCGAAACGCCAGTTTCGAAGGACTCATCCGTGGCTGCAAATGCACCGCTGCATAGCAGTGCGTAGCTTGCCAGGCAAGCCAACAGCAACAGTGCACTGCCCAGCAATGTGAGCAAAACGGGAAGCCAAACTAGCCCAACGAATCCAAGCCAGCTTGCCCCCAGGAATAAGCGCGCACGGACATCGCTGGGAACTCTAACAAGGGAGGTGGCTGCAAGTGGAGGCTCACTCTCTGACTGAATCGGCGGGTCGTTGGCGGTCTCAGCAGTTACAACGACAGGCTCATTCGTAGTCATTAACCTATTCTATTTCGGTGCAGCCCTCCACTGTGCGGCTCAGTGCTGTAGCTCCATGACTTGGCACCCTTAGCGCGAAAAAAGCTCGGTGACGCTGCTGACAGTGGCGACGCGCTGAAGCCATGTTGCGAGCAAGGCTGGGTCTGAGCAACTCATGATCAGGTGTTCGTCGTCTGATCGCACAGGAACACCGCGAGATCGCAGTACAAGCAGCAATGCTATGGCCTCGCCACGCATCTCACCTTGCACGCGCTCCGCCTGTACGCGCTGCTCCGACAGTTCCACAAGGCTCTGCGCCCACTGCCCAAACTCCTGCGGGTCAGTCGGTGGCGGCGACAGATTCGCAAGCACCGCCTCTCCCATCTGCGGCACGGTCGGTAG
>Ga0209097_10003016_pt1 | contig 13160 bp, 10 predicted proteins | sample AD_UKC052_MetaG_FD_184419 | JGI IMG/M metagenome (GOLD analysis project Ga0209097, IMG submission 184419) | Active sludge microbial communities of municipal wastewater-treating anaerobic digesters from USA - AD_UKC052_MetaG (SPAdes) (version 2) | ecosystem: Engineered > Bioreactor > Anaerobic >... | reverse complement strand
ACTCGATCTCGTTGAGCGCGCCGCCCCGGTTGGCCAACTGCACGCCGGCCTGGAACTCGCTGTAGCGCTGGCCGGCCGCGGGCGGCTCCCATTCGCGCGTGAAGACGTTCAGGCCTTCGATGAAGAAGGGCTTGTTGCCGGCCCGTCGTGTGGGCGGCAGGTGCGAAATCGCCATCTCGCCGCTGACCTGCACCTCGATGGCCAGCATCGCGATCGCATCGATCAGCGAATCGATGCGCGGCACCATGCGGCGGGGTGCACGCACTTCCGCTGGATCGGCCACGGCCAGTTCGGCGCTCGGCGCCGCGTCGAAGCTGGGTTCGACGGCGCCTTCGGCGAGCCCCGGATCGCGGGCCTCAACCGGCCTGGCCTGAGCCACGCGGCGAGGCTGCGCACGGCGCGACTGCCACACGGCATGCGCAGCCATCGCCGCCAGCACCACCGCGCCGAAGAGTGCGAGCGCGACGGTCAGGCTCATGGTCATCGGTCCGGGTTCAGGCCGCTTCGGCCAGGCTGACCGCGGCTTCCATGTCCACCGCGACGATGCGCGAGACGCCCTGCTCCTGCATGGTCACGCCGATGAGCTGCTCGGCCATCTCCATGGCGATCTTGTTGTGGCTGATGAACAGGAACTGCGTGCCCTGCGCCATTTCCTTGACCAGCTTGGCGTAGCGCTCGGTGTTGGCGTCGTCCAGCGGCGCATCGACCTCGTCGAGCAGGCAGAACGGCGCTGGGTTGAGCTGGAAGATCGCGAACACCAGTGCGATCGCGGTGAGCGCCTTCTCGCCGCCCGAGAGCAGGTGGATGGTGCTGTTCTTCTTGCCCGGGGGCTGCGCCATCACCTGCACGCCGGCGTCGAGGATCTCGTCGCCGGTCATCACCAGCTTGGCCTGGCCGCCGCCGAACAGCGTCGGGAACATGCGGCCGAAATGTTCGTTGACCTGGTTGAAGGTGTTGCCCAGCAGGTCGCGCGTTTCCAGGTCGATCTTGTGGATGGCGTCTTCGAGCGTGTTGATGGCTTCGGACAGGTCGGCGTTCTGCGCGTCGAGGAAGGTCTTGCGTTCGCGCGCGGCCGTCAGCTCGTCGAGCGCAGCCAGGTTGACCGCCCCGAGCGCATTGATGTCGCGATTGATGCGGTCGATCTCGCCCTGCAGGCCGTAGAGCTTGACGCCGTTCGCCTCGATGCCGGCCGACAGCGCCTCGAAGTCGACGCTGGCGGCGACCAGCTGCTCGAGGTACTGCGCGCCGCCGAGCTGCGCAGCCTGCTCCTCGAGCTGCAGCTTGGTGATGCGATCGCGCAGCGGCTGCAGGCTCTGCTCGTGCGTCAGGCGTTGCTCCTCCGAGCGGCGCATGCGCAGCGTCAGGTCGTCGTATTCGCTGCGCTTGGCGCCCAGCGCCGCCTCGCGCTCCAGCTTGAGCGCGAGCGCCGTCTGCAGGCCGGCCTGCGCGGCGGCATCGGTCAGCCGCTCCAGCTCCTCCTGCAGTTGCTGGACCGAGGATTCGTTGGCCGCCACCTGCTGCACCGCCGTCTCGATGCTGCGCTGCAGTTCGCCGCGCCGCGCCGCCAGCGAGCGTGCATGGAACTGCGCCTCCTGCGACTGCCGCTCCAGCGCACGCAGCTGCTCGCGCGCCTCGGCCAGCTTGCGCTCGGCGCCGATCACGCCCTCGTCGAGCTCGGCGTGGCGCTCCTGCGTGGTGGCGAGCTGCATGTCCAGCTCCTCGAACTTCGCCTCGCCGGTGGTTCGGCGCTCGTCGAGTTCTTCGAGCTGGCCATCGAGCTCCGCCAGTTCCTCGTCGAGCTGGGCGCGGCGGCTGCTCGTCTGCTCGGCCAGCTGGCTCAGGCGCAGCAGTTCCACCTGCAGCTGGTGGGCCCGCGTCTGCGCCTCGGTGGCGTCGCGGCGTACCGTCAGCAGGCGCTGCGAGGCCTCGGTGTAGGCCGCCTCGGCGCGCACCAGCGCGCCACGCGATTCGTCGGCGATCAGCGTCTGCGCACGCAGCTGGCGCTCCAGATTCTCGATCTCCTGCGCGCGGGCCAGCATGCCGGCCTGCTCGGAGTCTGGCGCGTAGAAAGCCACCGCGAACTGGCTGACCTGGTGGCCCTCGCGGGTCATGATGATTTCGCCGTGCGTCAACTTGCCGCGTGCGGCGAGCGCCTCGTCGATGCTGGCGGCGGTGTAGACACCCTCGAGCCAGTCGTTGAGCAGGGCTTTCAGGCCCGCATCGCCCAGGCGCAGCAGGTCGCTCAGGCGCGGCAGCGTCTGGTGCGTGTTGGCGATGGCGGCCTGCGGCGGCGTGTAGAAGGCCAGCTTGGCCGGCGGCGCGTCGTCGGCGAAGGCGCGCACGGTCTCGATGCGGCCGACCTCCAGCGCGTTCAGGCGCTCGCGCAGCGCGGATTCGAGCGCGGTTTCCCAGCCGGCTTCGATGTGCACCTTGGTCCACAGGCCCTGCAGTCCTTCGAGGCCATGGCGCGCCAGCCAGGGCTTGAGCTTGCCTTCGGTCTGCACCTTCTCCTGCAGTGCGCGCAGCGCGTCCAGGCGGGCGCTCAGGTCGGCATGCTTGCCGCTCTCGGCGTTGACCTGCTCCTGCTTGGCGCGGCGATCCTCGTCGAGCGCGGGCACCTGCTCGCCCAATTCGTGCAGGCGCGCATCGGCCACGCCCTGCGCCTCTTCGGCGGCGGCGAACTGCTGCTTGAGCTCGCCCAGGCGCTGCATGTCGGGCGAGGCGAGCTGCTGCTTCTCGGCCGCCAGGCGGTCGCGGCGCGAATTGAACTGGCGGCGCTGCTCGTCGATGTTGCGGCTCTCGGCGGCGAGCAGCTGGATCTGCTGCTGCACCTGCGCCACCACGTTGCGCTGCTCGTTGCTCTTGCCCTGCGCGGCACGCACGGCGTCTTCCAGCGAGGGCAGGTTGCCGGACTGCTCTTCGGCCTGCGCCGCGAGCACCTCGCCCTGCTCCTCGGCGGCGGCGATCTGCTCGGCGATCTGGCCGAGCTCGTCGTCGGCCTGCTGGCGGCGCTCGGCCCACTGCTCGCTCTGCACCTTCAGCTCCACCAGGCGCTGCTCGACGCGCGCACGGCCTTCGACCACGTAGCGGATGCGCTCCTCCAGCCGGCTCACCTCGAGCGCGGCTTCGGCAAGCAGCCCCTGCGCGCCGTGCAACTCGTCGCTGGCGGCGTAGTGCGCCTGGCGGATCGTCTCCAGCTCGGCCTCGCCGTGGCGCAGCTCGGCCATGCGCGCCTCCAGCGCGTTGGTGGCCTCGAGCACGGCCTTCTTGACGCGTTCTTCCTCGCTGGCCGCGTCGCGGTGCTTGAGGAACCACAGCTGGTGCAGCTTGAGTTCGCCGCTTTGCTGCAGGCCGCGGTACTGCTGGGCCACCTCGGCCTGCTTCTCCAGCTTGTCGAGGTTGGCGTTCAGCTCGCGCAGGATGTCTTCGACCCGCACCAGGTTCTCGCGCGTGTCCTTGAGCCGGTTCTCGGTCTCGCGGCGGCGCTCCTTGTACTTGGAGACGCCGGCGGCCTCTTCGAGGAACAGGCGCAGTTCCTCGGGCTTGGACTCGATGATTCGGCTGATCGTGCCCTGGCCGATGATGGCGTAGGCACGCGGGCCCAGGCCGGTGCCGAGGAACACGTCCTGCACGTCGCGGCGACGCACCGGCTGGTTGTTGATGTAGTAGCTGCTGGTGCCGTCGCGCGTCAGCACGCGCTTGACGGCGATCTCGGTGAACTGGTTCCACTGGCCGCCGGCGCGCGCGTCTTCGTTGCTGAACACCAGTTCCACGCTCGCGCGGCTGGCCGGCTTGCGGTTGCCCGAGCCGTTGAAGATGACGTCCTGCATGGACTCGCCACGCAGTTCGCTGGCCTTGCTTTCGCCGAGCACCCAGCGCACGGCGTCCATGATGTTGGACTTTCCGCAGCCGTTGGGGCCCACCACGCCAACCAGTTGCCCGGGCAACTGGAAGTTGGTGGGCTCGGCAAACGACTTGAAGCCGGAGAGCTTGATGGAGTTCAGGCGCATGGGAGAGCGGGGACTGTGGCCTGGCTCGAGGGCCCACGGGCCTTTGCCAAGTCCTTGATTCATATGAGAAAACCCGCGCTGACGCGGGCTCTCTTCGGGGCGGGATGATACCATCGCGCCCCCGCCGAAACCCTCTCCAGACGTGACCGCCATGGCCAAGAAAGCTGCCAGCCCGAGCGCGCCCAAGCAGCGCCCGATGCCGCCGAACCCGCCCACCGCCCCGAGCAGGGAACTGCATGTGTTCCCGAATCCGGCGCCGCAGCGGGACTACGTGATCCAGTTCCAGGTGCCCGAATTCACCTGCCACTGCCCGCTGACGGGCCAGCCCGACTTCGCGCACTTCACGATCGACATGATCGCGGACGAGCTCTGCGTCGAGCTGAAGAGCCTGAAGATGTACTTCTGGAGCTACCGCAACGAAGGTGCGTTCCACGAGAAGGTGACCAACACCATCCTCGACGACATCGTCAAGGCCACGCAGCCGCGCTTCATCCGCATCACCGCCAAGTGGTACGTGCGCGGTGGCATCTACACCAACGTGGTGGCCGAGCACCGCAAGAAGGGCTGGAAGCCGCCAGCGCTCGTCGAGCTGCCGCAGCATGCGGCGCAGACCGGCCTCCTGTAGGCCGCACCCGATAATCCGCCGATGAATCCGCTGCTCGCGCGCCTGCACCCCTACCCGTTCGAACGACTGCGTGCACTGACGCGCGAGATCACGCCGAACCCGGCCTACAAGCCCATCGGCCTGGGCATCGGCGAGCCCAAGCATGCGACGCCGGAACTCATCAAGCGCGCGCTGAGCGACAACCTGCAAGGCCTGGCCAGCTACCCGGCCACCGCCGGCGAACCGGCGCTGCGCGAGGCCTGCGCCACCTGGGTGCAGCGCCGCTACGGCGTCACGCTCGATGCCGCCACGCAGGTGCTGCCGGTGAACGGCTCGCGCGAAGCGCTCTTCGCACTGGCGCAGACGGTGATCGACCCGACCCAGCCGGGCGCCACGGTGGTCTGCCCGAATCCGTTCTATCAGATCTACGAGGGTGCGGCCCTGCTCGCCGGGGCGCAGACGGCCTTCGTCAACAGCGACCCGGCGCGCAACTTCGCGTCGGACTGGGCCAGCGTGCCCGAGGCCGTGTGGGCGCGCACGCAACTGCTGTACGTCTGCTCGCCGGGCAACCCGACCGGCGCCGTGATGCCGCTGGCGGAATGGCAGAAGCTCTTCAAGCTGAGCGATCGCCACGGTTTCGTGATCGCATCCGACGAGTGTTACTCCGAGATCTACTTCCGCGACGAGCCGCCGCTGGGCTCGCTGGAAGCCGCGCTGCAGCTCGGCCGCAAGGACTTCCGCAACCTCATCGCTTTGACGAGCCTCTCGAAGCGCTCCAACGTGCCGGGCATGCGCTCGGGCTTCGTGGCCGGCGATGCGGCGATCCTGAAGCAGTTCCTGCTCTACCGCACCTACCACGGCAGCGCCATGAGCCCGGTGGTGCAGTCGGCCAGCATCGCCGCCTGGAACGACGAGGCGCACGTGGTCGACAACCGCAGCCTGTACCGCGCCAAGTTCGCCCAGGTCACGCCGCTGCTGGCCAGCGTGATGGATGTCGCGCTGCCCGACGCCGGCTTCTACCTCTGGGCGCGCGTGGCCGGTGGCGACGACGTAGCCTTCGCGCTGGACCTGCTGGCTCAATACAATGTGGCGGTGCTGCCCGGCAGCCTGCTGGCGCGCGAGTCCGGCGGCATCAACCCCGGCGCCGGCCGCGTGCGTCTGGCGCTGGTCGCCGGTGTCGACGAATGTGTCGAGGCCGCCCAGCGCATCGTTTCCTTCATCCAATCCCGCTGACCCATGAGCCAAGACCTGCAAGCCATCATCGACCTCGCCTGGGAAGGCCGCGCCAGTCTGACCGCCGCCAACAGCCCGCAAGTGCGCGAGGCGGTCGATCAGGTGATCGCCGACCTGAACGCCGGCCGCCTGCGCGTGGCCGAGCGCCAGGGCGTGGGCCAGTGGACCGTCAACCAGTGGGTGAAGAAGGCGGTGCTGCTGAGCTTCCGCCTGAACGAGAACCACGTGATGCGGGCCGGCGACCTGAGCTTCTTCGACAAGGTGGACACCAAGTTCACCCACGTCAGCGACGACGCGATGCGCGAGACCGGCATCCGCGTGGTGCCGCCGGCCGTGGCGCGCCGCGGCTCCTATCTGGCAAAGAACGTCATCCTGATGCCCAGCTTCGTGAACATCGGCGCCTACGTCGACGAAGGCACGATGGTGGACACCTGGGCCACCGTCGGTTCCTGCGCGCAGATCGGCAAGAACGTGCACCTGTCGGGCGGCGTCGGCATCGGCGGCGTGCTCGAGCCGCTGCAGGCCAACCCGACCATCATCGAGGACAACTGCTTCATCGGCGCGCGCTCCGAGGTGGTCGAAGGCGTGATCGTCGAGGAGAACTCGGTGATCTCGATGGGCGTGTTCATCGGCCAGAGCACCAAGATCTATGACCGCACCACCGGTGAAGTGACGTACGGCCGCGTGCCGTCGGGTTCTGTGGTGGTCAGCGGCAGCCTGCCCAGCGCCGACGGCAAGTACAGCCTGAACTGCGCAGTGATCGTCAAGCGGGTCGATGCGCAGACGCGCTCCAAGACCAGCATCAACGACCTGCTGCGCGCCTGATCGACGGCCACGACAAACCAACTCGAGGGGGATTCGCATGAGCTCTGCGGGCGGAAACATGGAACGCGTGCTGCGGCTGATGGCCGAGAAGAACGCGTCCGACGTGTACCTGTCGGCAAACTCGCCGATCCTCATCAAGATCAACGGCCAGCTGCTGCAGCTGTCGGATCAGCCTCTCACCCACGCGCAGCCGCGCCAGCTGCTCGCCGAGCTGCTGACACCCACGCAGCTCGAGGAGCTCGAGGACAGCGGCGAGCTGAACATGAGCGTGGGCATCGCCGGCGTCGGCAGCTTCCGGCTCTCGGCCTTCCGCCAGCGCGGCTCGATCGCGGCGGTGTTCCGCTGCATCCCGGTGGTGATCCCGTCGCTGGAGAGCCTGAACGTCCCGACCATCCTCAACAACCTGATTCTCGAGAAGCGCGGCCTGATCCTGATGGTGGGCGCCACCGGCACCGGCAAGAGCACCACGCTCGCGTCGATGCTGGAGCAGCGCAACCAGCAGATGGCCGGCCACATCCTTACCATCGAGGACCCGATCGAGTTCCTGTTCACCAACAAGAAGTCGGTGGTCAACCAGCGCGAGGTGGGCCGCGACACGCAGTCGCTGCAGGTCGGCCTGAAGAACGCGCTGCGCCAGGCGCCGGACTGCATCATGATCGGCGAGATCCGCGACCGCGAGACCATGACCTCGGCGATCTCGTATGCGCTGTCGGGCCACCTGGTGCTGTCGACGCTGCACGCCAACAACAGCTACCACGCGCTCGGCCGGATCCTGTCGTTCTATTCGCCGGAATCGCGCCCCGCCCTGCTCGCCGACCTGGCCGCCGGCCTGAAGGCGGTGATCTCGCAGCGCCTGGTGCGTGCCGTCGCCGGCGGCCGCGTGCCGGCGGTGGAGGTGATGCTCAACACCAAGCTGGTCTCCGAACTGATCGAACAGGGCGATTTCACCGGCGTCAAGGAAGCGATGGAGAAGTCGCTGGCCGAGGGCTCGCAGACCTTCGAGCAAGACCTGGCGCGCCTGATCACCACCGACATGATCACCCGCGACGAAGGCCTGGCCTACGCCGATTCGCCGACCAACCTGATGTGGCGGCTGCAGAACGACATGTCGCCGGTGTCGCGCATCCAGCCGAAGAAGGAAGAGAACGACGACCAGCCGACGTTCACCGAGATCCAGCTCGACGTGCGCGACGATTCGAGCACGATGTCGGGCATGCTGCGCCCGAATTGAATGAGCCGGACGCTGCATCTAGCCGAACAGCTGATCGCCCGCCGCTCCGTGACGCCGGACGACGGCGGCTGCCAGCAGGTCATCCGCGAGCGGCTGGTGCCGCTGGGCTTCGGCTTCGAGACGATCGTCTCGGGCCCGGACGATTTCCGCGTCACCAACCTGTGGGCCCTGCGCCGCGGCACCGATGCGCGGGCCCCGCTGCTCGCATTCGCCGGCCACACCGACGTGGTGCCCACCGGCCCCTTGGAACAATGGGCCAGCGATCCCTTCGTGCCCACGCACCGTGCCGGCCGGCTCTACGGCCGAGGCGCCGCCGACATGAAGAGCTCGCTGGCGGCGATGGTCGTTGCCACGGAAGAGTTCGTCGCCGCGCATCCCGCCCACCGCGGCTCGGTCGCCTTCCTGCTCACCAGCGACGAAGAAGGCCCGGCGCACGACGGCACGGTGAAGGTCTGCGAGTGGCTGCAGGCGCAACGCATCCAGCTCGATGCCTGCATCGTCGGTGAGCCGACGTCGGTGGACCGCCTGGGCGACATGGTGAAGAACGGGCGCCGCGGCTCGCTGTCGGGCAGGCTGAAGGTGAAGGGCGTGCAAGGCCACATCGCCTACCCGCACCTGGCGAAGAACCCCATCCATGCCGCCGCGCCGGCGCTGGCCGAACTGGTGGCTATCGAATGGGATCGCGGCAACCGCTACTTCCCGCCGACCAGCTGGCAGGTGTCGAACGTGCACGCCGGCACCGGAGCGAGCAACGTGATCCCCGGCGAGATGGTCGTGGACTTCAACTTCCGCTTCTCGACCGAGTCCACGCCCGAGCAGTTGAAGCAGCGTGTGCATGCGGTGCTCGACCACCACGGCCTGGACTACGCGCTCGACTGGACGCTGGGCGGCGAGCCCTTCCTGACGCCGGTGGGATCACTGAGCGAAGCGCTGGTCGGCGCCATCCGCGAGGAGACCGGCATCGACACCGAGCTCTCGACCACGGGCGGCACGTCCGACGGGCGCTTCATCGCGAAGATCTGCCCGCAGGTGATCGAGTTCGGGCCGCTCAACGCGAGCATCCACAAGATCGACGAGTGGGTCGAGGTGGCCAGCCTCGAGCCCCTGAAGAACATCTACCGACGAACACTGCACACGCTGCTCGCATGAAGCTCATCGACCTCATCACTGCGCAAAGCGCCCGCCTCAAACAGGCGGGCGTTTCGTTTGGCCACGGCACCACCAACGCCTTCGACGAGGCGGCCTGGCTGGTGCTGTTCTCGCTCGGCCTGCCGCTCGATGCGCTGGAAGAGCGCGCGCAGCGCGAACTGCCCGCTGATGACCAGGCGAAGGCCGAAGCGCTGGTCACCAAGCGCATCGAGACTCGCCAGCCCGCTGCCTACCTCACGAAAGAAGCCTGGCTGCAGAACGTACCGTTCTACGTCGACGAGCGCACGATCGTGCCGCGCTCCTTCATTGCCGAACTGCTCGCCGACGCCGAAGGCGACGGCACGCTTGACGCCTGGCTGACCGACCACACGACCCACGTGCTCGACCTGTGCACCGGCAACGGCAGCCTGGCGGTGATTGCGGCGATGGCCTTCCCCGAGGTGCAGGTGGACGCCGCCGACCTCTCGCAGGACGCGCTCGACGTGGCCCGCATCAATGTCGACAAGCACAAGCTCGGCACTCGCATCCGGCTGATGCAGTCCGACCTGCTGAACGCCGTGCGCGGCCCCTACGACCTGATCCTGTGCAACCCGCCCTACGTCAACAGCGCCAGCATGGCGGCGCTGCCGGCCGAGTACCGCGCCGAACCGACGCTGGCGCTGGCCGGCGGCGACGACGGCATGGACCTGGTGCGGCGCATCCTGCGCGACGCGCCGGCCCACCTGAACGCCGACGGCGTGCTGGTGCTCGAGATCGGCAACGAACGCTGGAACTTCGAGCGCGCCTTCCCGCGCGCCGAGGTCGCCTGGCTGCCCACCAGCGCCGGCGACGACGAGGTGCTGCTGATGACGCGCGAGGCGCTCGTCAAGCTCGCCCGGACTACCGAGACCTGATTCCATGCTGGTACTGAACGACATCTCGCTGCGACGCGGCGTCAAGCTGGTGCTGGACCACACCAGCGTCACGCTGCAGCCCGGCGAGAAGATCGGCCTGGTCGGCCGCAACGGCGCCGGCAAGTCCTCGCTGTTCGCGCTGCTCACCGGCCGGCTGCACGCCGATGGCGGCGAGGTGCAGATGCCGCCGCGCTGGCAGCAGCGCGGCGGCATGGCCGAGGTGGCGCAGGACATGCCCGAAACCGAGGACGGTGCCACCGACTTCGTGCTTCAGGGCGACACGCCTTTGATGCTGGCGCAGCAGCGCCTGGCCGCCGCCGAAGCCGCCGACGACGGCCACGAAATCGCCGAGGCGCACCATGCCATCCAGGACGCCGGCGGCTTCGACGCCCGCGCCCGCGCGCAGTCGATGTTGATGGGCCTGGGTTTCCGCAGCGAGCAGCTCGACGCGCCGGTGAACAGCTTCTCCGGCGGCTGGCGCATGCGATTGCAGCTGGCCCGCGCGCTGATGTGCCCGGCCGACCTGATGCTGCTCGACGAGCCGACCAACCACCTGGACCTCGACGCGCTCGTCTGGCTCGAGGCCTGGCTGCAGCGCTACCAGGGCATGCTGATCGTCATCAGCCACGACCGCGAATTCCTCGACGCGATCACCAAGGTCACGCTGCACCTCGACGAGACCAAGCTGACGCGCTACGGCGGCAACTACACCACCTTCGAAGAGATGCGCGCCGAACGCATGGCGCTGCAGCAGGCCAGCTACGCCAAGCAGCAGGAACGCATGGCGCACCTGCAGAAGTTCATCGACCGCTTCAAGGCGAAGGCGAGCAAGGCCAAGCAGGCGCAAAGCCGCGTCAAGGCGCTGGCGCGCATGGAGAAGCTCGCGCCGGTGCTCACGGCGAGCGATTTCCAGTTCGAGTTCCGCGAGCCGCTGTCGCTGCCGAATCCGATGCTGGCCTTCAGCGACCTCGCCTGCGGGTATCGCGCCGACGATGGCAAGGAGACGCGCATCGTCTCCGGGATCGATCGCTCGGTGCTCGCCGGCCAGCGCATCGGCATCCTCGGTGCCAACGGCCAGGGCAAGTCGACCTTCGTGAAGACGATCTCGCACGAACTGCCGGCGCTCGCCGGCACGATGACCGAGGGCAAGGGCCTGGTGATCGGCTACTTCGCGCAGCAGGAACTCGACGTGCTCTCGCCCGCCGACGGCCCGCTGATGCACATGGTACGGCTGGCGCGCGACGTCGGCCCGGCCGCGCGCGAGCAGGAACTGCGCGACTTCCTCGGCTCCTTCCGCTTCGTCGGCGAGATGGTCACGCAGCCGGTCGGCACGCTGTCCGGCGGCGAGAAGGCGCGCCTGGTGCTGGCCATGCTCGTGTGGCAGCGCCCCAACCTGCTGCTGATGGACGAGCCGACCAACCACCTGGACCTGACCACCCGCGAGGCGCTGTCGATGGCGCTCAACGAGTTCGAGGGCACGGTGATGCTGGTCAGCCACGACCGCGCGCTGCTGCGCGAGGTCTGCGACGAGTTCTGGCTGGTCGCCGGCGGCGCACTCAAGCCCTTCGACGGTGACCTCGACGACTACCAGAAGTGGCTGCTGGAGCAATCGCGCGAGGCCTCCAAGGCCGCATCGGCACAGTCGCGCAAGCTGCGCGAGGACGCGGCGCCCAAACGCAAGGAGGACCGCAAGGCCGCCGCCGCCGCGCGCCAGGCGCGCGCCGACGAGGCCAAGCCGCTGAAGAAGGAGCTGACGCTGACCGACCACCGCATGCACGTGCTGTTCGGCGAGCGTGACAAGCTCGAGGCCACGCTCGCGGATGCGGCATCCACGCCGGAGAAGCTGGTCGAGGCCGGCAAGCGCCTGAAGGCGGTCAACGACGAGATCGAGCGGCTCGAAGCGCGCTGGCTCGATCTGAGCACCCGCATCGACGAGATGACGGCGGCGGGCTGAACGCCCCGCTGCCAATCCATGTGCTGCTCAGGGTCATTAGATTGCACACAATTCAATTGCTCGCTTTCAACTACAGTTCACCCATGGCACGCGCACACACCCCCGCCAAAGCCCAGCGTCCGATCGACTGGCTGCAGCTCGACAACCAGCTCTGCTTTGCGCTCTATTCCGCCTCGCTGGCGATGACCAGGGTCTACAAGCCCTTGCTCGAGCCGCTGGGCCTGACCTACCCGCAGTACCTGGCCCTGCTGGTGCTGTGGGAGCGCGACGGCCTGGCCGTGAACGAGCTCGGCGAACGCCTCTTCCTCGACTCCGGCACGCTGACGCCGCTGCTCAAGCGCATGGAGGCCGCCGGCTGGCTGAGCCGCCAACGCGCCAGCGACGACGAGCGGCGCGTGCTCGTGAGCCTCACGGCCGACGGCCAGGCGCTCAAGCGGCGCGCCCAGTCCGTGCCGCGCGCGCTGGCCGCCGCCACCGGCTGCAGTGCCGACGAACTCGTCGCGCTCACCCAGAGACTCCAGCATCTGCGCACGCAGCTGCTCGATGCCCAGCCCCTGTCCCCCACCCACTGAAGGAAGCACCATGGCCCTCGAGAAAGTGATCTACACCGCGCACGCCACCACCACCGGCGGCCGCGAAGGCACGTCCAAGTCCGACGATGGCAAGCTCAGCGTCACGCTGGCCCCCCCGAAGGAAATGGGCGGCAGCGGCAACGGCACCAACCCCGAGCAGATGTTCGCCGCCGGCTACTCGGCCTGCTTCATGGGCGCGATGAAGTTCGTCGCCGGCACGCAGAAGAAGGTCGTCCCGGCCGATGCGAGCATCACCGCGGACGTGGGCATCGGCCCGATCCCGGCCGGCTTCGGCATCCAGGTCGCGATGCAGATCAGCGTGCCGGGCTGGTCGAAGGCCGACACGCAGGCGCTGGTCGATGCGGCGCACAAGGTGTGCCCGTACTCGAACGCCACCCGCGGCAACATCGACGTGACGCTGACGGTGGTTTGAGCCCCCTCCCCGACGCCGCTCAGGCCAGGGCGACGGCCCTGCGAAGCTGGCCAGCGACGGCCTGAGTTGAGTCGCCTGCGCTGCGCACTTTCAGAGGCGCTTCGCTTCGGCGACTCAGGCCAGAGCGAAGGCCCTGCGAAGCTGGCCAGCGACGGCCTGAGTTGAGTCGCCTGCGCTGCGCACTTTCAGAGGCGCTTCGCTTCGGCGACTCAGGCCAGAGCGAAGGCCCTGCGAAGCTGGCCAGCGACGGCCTGAG
>Ga0209097_10003015_pt1 | contig 13161 bp, 10 predicted proteins | sample AD_UKC052_MetaG_FD_184419 | JGI IMG/M metagenome (GOLD analysis project Ga0209097, IMG submission 184419) | Active sludge microbial communities of municipal wastewater-treating anaerobic digesters from USA - AD_UKC052_MetaG (SPAdes) (version 2) | ecosystem: Engineered > Bioreactor > Anaerobic >... | reverse complement strand
CAAATATGAAAGTAAAAACAATTTTGGTGTCACAGCCCGAGCCTAAAGTGGAAAATTCCCCTTACTTTGAACTTCAAAATAAGCATAAAGTAAAAGTTGACTTTAGACCTTTTATCCACGTAGAAGGGGTCAATGCTAAAGAGATTAGACTTCAAAAAATCGATCTAAATCATTTTACAGCCATCATTTTGACGAGTAAAAACGCTGTAGATCACTTCTTTAGAGTGGCAGATGAAATGCGCTATAAAGTCCCTGAAGGATTAAAATATTTTTGTCAATCGGAAGCTATTGCATTTTATTTGCAAAAATATGTGGTGTATCGTAAACGTAAAATTTATGTCGGACCAAAAGATTTTGCAGATTTATCTCCACTGATAAAAAAGTACAAAGACGAAAAATTTTTATTGCCTGCCTCAGACCAATTAAATGCTGATGCTCCAATAACACTTAACGCTTTGAAAGTAGACTGGACTCCAGCTGTTTTTTACAAAACGGTTATCAGTGATTTATCCGATTTGGCCGATGTTTATTATGACGTTTTGGCTTTCTTTAGTCCTTCTGGAATAAAATCATTGTTTAGCAATTTTCCGGATTTCGAACAAAACAACACCAGAATTGCAGTTTTCGGAAGCACAACTCAAAAAGCAGCTTTAGAAAAAGGACTAAGAATAGACATTCTTGCTCCAACTCCCGAAACACCGTCAATGACAATGGCATTAGAAAAATATATTTCAGAAGCCAATAAAGGAAAATAAACAAACCTAAATCCAAAATATTTTAAATTCCAAATCCAACTGATAAAGTTGCGATTTGGAATTTTTGTTTTAGCTTCAAAAAAAAAATCAAAAGCAATTTCAAAAAATAAAGGCATAAAAAATCCAAACCCCAATGTGCCGAAAAGATATTGGAATTTGGAATTTTATGAGATTGTAATTTTTACTCTCTCCTTCCTCCCATATAGATAGAAACGTAATACAACAAAGTGGCGATTGAGCCCAAAGCAGCAACTACATAGGTTCTTGCAGCCCATTTCAAAGCGTCTTTTGCACCAGCTTGTTCTTGTTGTGTCAACATTCTTTTGTTTTCTAACCAAGCCAAGGCGCGATTACTTGCATCGTATTCTACAGGCAAAGTAACAATCGAAAATAAAGTCGTGGCTGCAAAAATCACGATTCCTATCAACAAAAGTGACGGAAATGTTTTAATCATCAAAATTCCAGCTAGCAAAATCCATTGCATATAAGAAGAAGCCACATTCACTATTGGAACCAACTGAGAACGCAAAGTCAACCAGCTATAAGCTGTCGCGTGTTGCACTGCGTGACCACATTCGTGAGCCGCAACCGCTGCTGCAGCTGCATTACGTTGGTTATAAACAGCTTCACTCAAGTTGACTGTTTTATCTGCAGGATTGTAATGGTCGGTCAATTGTCCCTCAACCGAGATTACTTTTACATCACGAATTCCGTGATCGGCGAGCATTTTTTCGGCAATTTCACGTCCTGACATTCCGTTTTGCAAATGTAGTTTCGAATACTCTTCAAATTTACTTTTCAATCTTGAACTGACTAACCAACTGGCTAGCATAATTAAACCTGCTAAAAGCATATATCCCATTCCCATAATTTTATTTTTTAAGTGTTTGAAAGTAAATCATCAAATTATGAACCAAATTTAGAAAATGCCAATTTGACATCCGTTAAATTGATGCTAAATTTATTCTTGTTATTTGTCACGCTAGAAGCGTCTATAATAGATTGCCCTCGAATGTTGAGACCCTTTCAGGGTGACAAATTGGAGTAGAATGTGTTGACCACTACAATCGAACCAATTTACACAAATCGGAATTATACTAATTAATTCTTGCTAACGACTAAAAAAAAAACCACAAATTACACGGATTTCCGCAAATCAATTTGTGGAAATCCGTGTAATTTGTGGTTGAAAAATAGGGTTTTTATTTATCCTACTAAATTAATCACTTTCCCGGGAACGATGATAATTTTATTTGGCGTTTTTCCGTCCAATTGTTTTAAAGTTCTTTCGTCTTTCATAATGATTTCCTGAATTTCAGGAACGGTCAAATCCAATGACAATTCGATGGTGAAACGCATTTTTCCATTGAAAGAAACTGGATATTCCTTGCTGCTTTCCACCAAATGTTTTTCGTCCAATGTTGGAAAAGCTACCGTCGAAATCGAACCTGAATTTCCTAATTGAGACCATAATTCCTCAGCAATGTGTGGCGCATAAGGCGAAATGACAATTGCCAAAGGTTCTAAAATGGCACGAGAATGACAATTTTGGGTTGACAATTCATTCACGCAAATCATAAACTGCGAAACCGAAGTGTTAAAAGAAAAACCTTCAATATCTTCTGCCACTTTTTTGATGGTTTTGTGTAAGGTTTTTAAATTGTCTTTTGTTGGTTCGTCATTGGTGACAATCAAACCATTTTCGTCAAAATACAAACGCCATAATTTTTTCAAGAAACCAAAAACTCCCGAAATTCCTGCCGTGTTCCAAGGTTTGGCTTGTTCCAATGGTCCTAAAAACATTTCATACAAACGCAAAGTATCGGCTCCGTATTCGTTGCAAATATCATCAGGAGTTACCACATTATACTTGGATTTCGACATTTTTTCGATTTCACGACCTACTATGTATTTTCCGTTTTCTTCGGTGATGAATTCAGCATCCTTATAATCTTCTCTCCAAGCTTTGAATTTTTCGATATCTAATTCATCCGATGTATTTACCATTGATACATCAACGTGAATTGGATTATAATTTGTTTTTTCAAAATTCCATTCAACAATAAAATCTTGTGCCTTATATTCATTTTCTACTTCATCAATAATTGATTTTATTTCTTTAAAATCACCTGATAAAACGTTTGAATAAATATTTTTTGAAATGAAATATTTTTTAAGTTTAACATTCTCCATATTACCAAACTCAAATAATTTTTTAACAGTCACAGATGGCATAACGCGATACACAAACGCACTCATCCCCAAAATCATTCCCTGATTAATCAGTTTTTTGAATGGTTCTTCGGTTGGTGCAAAACCTTTGTCTTTTAGGAATTTGTTCCAAAAACGGGAATACAATAAATGTCCAGTTGCGTGTTCGCTTCCGCCAATGTATAAATCTACGCTTTCCCAATATTTCAAGGCTTCTTGACTGGCAAATTCGTTTTCGTTATGCGCATCCATATAACGCATCCAATACCAAGAACTTCCTGCCCAGCCTGGCATTGTGTTTAATTCCAAAGGAAAAATAGTTTTGTTCTCGACTGCGCTCGAACTGACAACTTTGTTGTTTACACTATCCCAAGCCCAAACCAAAGCATTCCCTAATGGAGGCAATCCGTCTTCGGTTGGTAAATACTTTTCTACTTCCGGCAACACGATTGGCAAATGTTTCGCATCAATCATTTGTGGCAAACCATTCACATAATACACTGGAAACGGTTCGCCCCAATATCTTTGGCGAGAGAAAACCGCATCACGCAAACGGTAATTTATTTTCCCTTTTCCTTGATTGATTTTTTCTAATGCTTCAATTACTTTTTTGGTTGCTTCTTTGTAACCCAATCCATTTAAGAAATCGGAATCTACTAATTTGAAACCTTCTTTCGCTCCAAAAGCGCTTTCTGAAATGTCTTTATCGAAAATGTTTTTGATGGGTTGCATTCCGTTTTGACCTTTGAAGAAATTGGCGAAAGCATAATCTCTTTCGTCACCGCAAGGAACCGCCATCACAGCACCAGTTCCGTAGCCTGCCAATACATAATCACCAATCCAAACCGGAATCGGTTCTTTGGTAAAAGGATGTTCGGCATAAACTCCTGTGAAAACTCCCGAAATGGTTTTTACATCAGCCATACGCTCTCTTTCGGAACGTTTTGCGGTTTTTTCGATATAGGCTTCAACTGCTGATTTTTGTTCCGGAGTTGTAATTTGAGCCACCAATTCGTGTTCTGGTGCCAAAGTCATAAACGTAACTCCAAAAATGGTATCAGGACGAGTGGTGAAAACATCAATAGTGTTTTTGTTATCTTTTAAATTAAAAGAAACCATTGCTCCAACTGATTTTCCAATCCAGTTTCTTTGTGATTCTTTTATAGACTCGCTCCAGTCAATATCGTTTAATCCTTGAAGCAAACGCTCTGCATAAGCAGAAATTCGCATACTCCATTGGGTCATTTTTTTACGAATCACAGGAAAACCGCCACGTTCAGAAACACCGTTTACGATTTCGTCATTCGCCAAAACCGTTCCTAATCCCGGACACCAGTTTACTTCGGTTTCTGCTAAATAGGTTAATCTGTATTGTAACAAGATTTTCTCTTGTTGTTCTTTTGTGAAAGCATTCCATTCGCTTGACGAAAAAACTTCGATGTTATCATCTGAAACTGCATTTACATTCACATTTCCATCTGTTTCAAAAATGGAAATCAAGGTCGAAATATCTTCGGCTTTATCTGAATCTTTATTGTACCAAGAATTGAATAACTGAATAAAAATCCACTGCGTATGCTTGTAATAATCAGGATTTGAAGTACGTACTTCACGACTCCAATCGAAAGAAAATCCAATTTTGTCCAATTGTTTGCGATAACCCGCAATTTTGTTTCCTTCTTTATCAACTCCTCCGTCAATATTTACCGAAGTCGTATCTTCCGGACGCTGACCTGTTTGTATCGCATATTGTTCAGCTGGCAATCCAAAACTGTCGTAACCCATTGGATGCAAAACATTGAATCCGCGATGTCTTTTGTATCTCGAATACACATCCGAAGCGATGTAACCCAGCGGATGCCCAACGTGCAATCCCGCTCCTGACGGATAAGGAAACATATCCAAAACATAATATTTTGGCTTTTCGGAAGTATTTGAGGCTGCAAAAGTTTGATTTTCGGCCCAATAGTTTTGCCATTTGGCTTCGATTTCGTTCGGATTGTATTTCATATTATTAACAGGGTTCAAAGTCACTAAGACTTTTACGGTATGATTATTTTAGACGCCAAATTTACATTTATTGTACGAAAGTTGAAAGTTTGAGCGTTATTAACTTTAAATAAAGAAATACTTTGTTATTTTTACCCCATAATTCCAATAAACTATGGCTTCTTCATTTGATAAATTTCAAAAACGCAGGTTAATTTCCTCTTATTTTTCAGTTGTGCTAAGTGTTTTCTTAGTTTTGTTCCTTTTAGGAATACTAGGTTTTTTTATTATTAATTCTAAAAAATTGGCTGACAATTTTAGGGAAGAGATTGCTATGACCGTATTTTTTAAGAACGATGCAAATGACACTATTCTTAAAGCTTTTGCAAAAGATTTAAAAGTGGCCAAGTTCACCAAATCGTTTGTTTATGTTTCTAAAGAACAAGCTGCAAAGGAACATACTGATATTATTGGCGAAGATTTTATGACCTTCTTGGGGACAAATCCTTTACAAAATTCCTATGACATTCATTTGAAAGCCGATTATGTCGAAAAAGATAGTATTTCAAAAATTGAAAGTCAATTGCACAAAAACCCAATGGTTTCAGATATTGTTTATGACAAACAATTGGTAAATTTGGTCAATGACAACATCAAAAAAGTAAGTATGTGGATTTTAATCATCAGCGGCTTCTTGACCGTTATTGCTGTATTATTGATTAATAGTTCCTTGCGTTTATCGATTTATTCACACCGATTTATCATCAAAACGATGCAAATGGTTGGCGCTACAAAAGCATTTATAAGAAAACCATTTGTAATGCGAAGTATAAAACTAGGTATGATTGGTGCGGGATTGGCTATCATTGCGCTAATTGGCGTTTTAGTTTATCTTCAAACAAATTTTCCTGATTTAGGAATTCTTGAAGACAAATTGCTTGTTGCTTTAGTGTTATTACTAGTTTTTGGAATGGGTGTTTTGATCACTTGGATTAGCACTTATTTTGCAACTCAACGATTTTTGAATTTAAGAACTGACGATTTATATTAAAATAATAATTGGAATGAAATTGCTTCATTCCTCGCAATGACAAAATGAAAAAACAAGAACAGAAACAAGAGCAAAAACACGAATTCCTTTTTGAGAAAACAAATTATATTTTTCTACTTATTGGTATTGCCGTAATTACACTAGGTTTTATATTGATGTCTGGTGGCGGTAGCGATGATCCAAATGTATTTAACGAAGAAATCTTTAATTTCAGAAGAATTCGATTGGCTCCAACAACCGTTTTAATTGGTTTTGGAATCACCATTTATGCCATTCTTAAAAACCCTAAAAAATAGTTGGCAGTAGTGAGTTTGCAGTTTGCAGTCAAACCGAGAACTAATCTTTGCAATCTAAATTCTAACCCGAGCGTCAGCATACTGGCGAAGCAAATCTGCCATCTAAAATGAATACAATCCAAGCTATTATTATTGCAATTGTTGAAGGATTAACAGAATATCTTCCTGTTTCCTCAACAGCTCATATGATTTTTACCAGTTCTTATTTTGGAATTCAAGAAGACGATTTTGTAAAACTTTTTCAAGTTTCGATTCAATTTGGTGCCATTTTAGCTGTTGTAGCTTTGTATTGGAAGAAATTCTTGGCTTTCCCAACACTAAAAATTGGAATGAATTTTTATACTAAATTGGCTTTTGCAGTAATCCCAGCCTTGATTTTAGGAAAATTATTCGACGACAAAATAGAGGCCGTTCTTGGAGACCCAATTCCAATTGCTATTGTATTAATTATTGGCGGTTTCATTTTACTTTTTGTCGACCAATATTTCAAAGACAAAACGACTATTGTAAATGAAGAAGACATTACTATAAAAAAAGCCGTTGCCATAGGTTTTTGGCAATGTTTGGCAATGATGCCTGGGACAAGTCGTTCTGCAGCTTCTATAATTGGTGGAATGCAACAAGGATTATCGCGCAATACAGCTGCTGAATTTTCGTTTTTTCTGGCAGTTCCAACGATGTTAGCTGTTACTTGCTATTCTGTGTTTCTAAAAACTTATGAAACCTCACAAATGAAAGGTTATGAACTGATTTTAAAATCTAATGATAACATTATGATGTTTTTAATGGGTAATGTAGTGGCCTTTATTGTTGCTGTTTTAGCCATCAAATTTTTTATTGGAATCATAAACAAATTTGGTTTCAAACCTTGGGGTTGGTACCGAATTATTATGGGCACCTTTTTGTTGATTTACTTTTCATACATAAAATAAATCGCATTGAAAACCACCGAAGATTATTTAAACGGACAAATCATTTTGATTGATAAGCCATTGCATTGGACCTCTTTTCAGGCTGTTAATAAAATGAAATATGCTCTAATTAACAAGGTTGGGCTTCCTAAAAAATTTAAAATTGGTCACGCTGGAACTTTAGACCCTTTGGCAAGTGGATTATTATTAGTTTGCACTGGAAAATTTACCAAAAAAATTAGTGAACTTCAAGGTCAACCCAAAGAATATACTGGAACTTTCTTCATCGGAGCCACTACTCCATCTTACGATTTAGAAACTGAAATAGACGAAAAATTCGACATCTCGCATATTGACGAAGATTTAATTCACAAAGCGGTGAAAGAATTTTTAGGAGAAATAGACCAAAAACCACCTATATTTTCGGCCATAAAAAAAGACGGAATCCGTCTTTATGAACATGCACGCTCTGGAGAATCTGTAGAAATTTCAAGCCGTAAAACAACCATATACGAATTCGAAATTACTCGAATTTCGCTTCCAGAAGTCGATTTTAGAGTCGTTTGTAGCAAAGGAACTTACATTCGCTCCTTAGCTTACGATTTTGGCAAAGCAATAAATTCTGGTTCGCACTTAATAGCGTTGCGAAGAACAAAAATTGGCAACTATAATGTTGACAAAGCAATTGACATAACTTTATTCGAACAAAGTTTGTCTAGCTAAACTGCAATCCAAAATATAAAACACATACTATATTACAATGCGTTTTAATAGAATCAAAGTATTTTTATGCCATACTTTTACTGATTAATTTCAGTCATTAATTAATAATGACTTGTGTTTTTACCTCCAAAAAGAATGGTAGAAACATAATCGTAGAATTTTTCAAATAGATATTTCATTTGGATGTTTTTTAAATTGTTAAACAATATTTAAACACCAATAATAAAAGTAAATCGAAACAGTAGATTTGGTTGAGATAACAAAATTACAATTTATTTTATAAAAAAAAAATATTTCACCTTATTTGACAAAAAAATATCAAGATTTTTTTTAAAAAACATTATTTTAAAAAAACAGATTATAGCTATATTTGCACAACTCAATAAACAATGGTTTGAAATTGCTTTAGCATTTCTAAAAAATTAAATTATACCTAAAATGAAATATAAAAGAATTCTTCTAAAATTAAGCGGCGAAGCTTTAATGGGCGAGAGACAATATGGTATTGATCCTGCTAGATTGGCTGAATATGCCGATGATATTAAAAAAATTCATGACAAAGGAGTAGAAATTGCCATTGTGATTGGCGGAGGAAATATTTTTAGAGGAGTTGCCGGAGCAAGTAACGGCATGGATCGTGTTCAAGGCGATTATATGGGAATGCTGGCGACGGTAATAAATGGAATGGCTTTACAAGGCGCACTCGAAGACAAAGGAATGAAAACGCGTTTGCAAACCGCTTTAAAAATGGAATCTATTGCAGAACCTTATATCAAAAGAAGAGCTGATCGTCATCTCGAAAAAGGGAGAATTGTAATTTTTGGAGCAGGTACTGGAAACCCATATTTTACAACCGATACTGCTGCTGTTTTGCGTGGAGTAGAGATTAATGCTGACGTAATTCTGAAAGGGACACGTGTTGATGGTGTTTATACAGCCGATCCTGAAAAAGATCCGACAGCGACCAAATTCGATTATATTACTTTTGATGACGTGCTGAAAAAAGGATTGAATGTTATGGACACAACAGCCTTTACCTTGAGTCAAGAAAACAAACTTCCCATTGTAATTTTTGATATGAATAAAGAAGGAAATTTATTGAAAATTTGCGAAGGAAAAAACGTAGGAACTGAAGTAAATATATAAATAGTAGATCGCAGTTTGCAGATAGCAGGAAATCTGAAATCTGAAATCTGAAATCTGAAATCTGAGAATTATGACTGAAGAAATTGAATTTATTTTAGATAGTACCCAAGAATCTATGGCGGGTTCTATAGCACATTTAGAGAAATCATTTTTGAATATTCGTGCTGGAAAAGCTTCTCCGGCAATGCTAGGAAGCGTTTTTGTTGATTATTACGGATCTGCAACACCCCTTTCACAAGTGTCTAAAATTAGTGTTCCCGATGCTAGAACCATTACACTGCAACCTTTCGAAAAAAACATGTTGCACACCATCGAAAAAGCGATTATGATTGCCAATCTTGGTTTTAATCCTATGAATAACGGTGATGTAATCATCATCAGTGTTCCTCCTTTGACTGAAGACCGAAGACGCGAATTGGCAAAGCAAGCAAAATCGGAAGCTGAAGACGCAAAAATAGGAATCAGAAATGCACGTAAGGATGCTAATACTGAAATTAAAAAACTAGAAAAAGAAGGCACTTCCGAAGACATTTGTAAAAGTGCAGAAGAAGAAGTTCAAAATTTAACTAACAACTATATCAAAAAAATTGACGAGCATCTTGTTATTAAAGAAGCAGAAATAATGAAAGTATAACTTTCAAAAAACCAATAAAAAATTCCGCTACATTGAGCGGATTTTTTTTGCTTAATGTTTTAATATCAATACTGACGGAACTCTACTAAGCCAAATACTATACTTATCTAGAAGCAGTTTCCAGCTTTCGACACTGATAATCAACAGATCTAATCTTGCTATGAATTCTTTTTTAATGATTTTATCATCAATTAATGAGATGTTTTGTGGGTGTTTTTGTTCCAAAGAATTGATAGCACTTTTGAGAACAAAATTAGTACTGCTATTTCCGTTTACATCCAAAAGCATGATTTTAGAATCGTTATTGTAAATCAATTTCTGCGCATAATCCAATAAAAAAACATCGTCTGGACTAAAAATCGGAATAATAACTTGATTTACTTGATGCAAATCCTTGTCAATCAAAATACCCAGCGGAGTTTTAGTTTTTGCAATGATTTGCCTTGTTCTTTCGTCAAAAGGAGAATTTTCGAATAAGCCTTCTTTTCCAGTAAACTTATCAATTAAACGGTCGGGGTTCATAATTCTTGTAGTGAATCCTAACACTTTTCCGAGTAAGGAACCTTCAAAAATAGACTTTCCTAATCCTATTAAAAGTAAATCGTAATCACCATTATTGGCCACTTCGGCAATATTCGATTCAATATCAACAGTAGCTTGAAATAGTGTTGATATTTCTTGTTTCAGAATCTTGGATTCGTCGATTATTGGCAAAAATTTATCTTTTTCATATTCTTCTAAGTTATAGGCATGTACTTCATCGCTCAATGTAAGATGCATCGCTGTTATAGACGACTCTTCATTTTGTTTTTTGACTAAACTATTGGCCAATCTTAAAAGCGATTTACCTTTTTCATTATTTCCAAAAGAAATCAAAACCTTATACTTTTTGATATTCTTAATAGAAATTTCTTCTAATTCAGTATCATCTTTTGTCTTGAAAATATAATTTATAACATTCAGTGTCGGCCCAGTCATAAAAGTGGTGACCAATGCCATAATAACCATCATCGTAAACACTTCGGCAGTAAGCACCCCTAATTCGAAACCAATATTCAAAACTATCAATTCCATCAAACCTCGTGTATTCATCAAAGCACCAATTGTCAAGCTATCACGCCAACTTTGACCCACGAATTTGGCTGCCAAAGCACTTCCCAAAAACTTTCCTATTACGGCAACAAGAATGATAAAACCAGTAATTTTTAAAAGATATGGATCATTAAGTAACCCTATTTCTGTTCGCAAGCCTGTAAAAACAAAAAACAAAGGAAGTAATAAAATCAACGAAACATCTTCGACTTTTTCTATAAAAAGATTCCTGAATTTGGTTATATCTGGCATAATTACACCTGTCATAAAAGCACCAAAAAGGGCGTGAATACCAATAATTTCAGTAGTATATGAAGAAATAATCAATGTTAAAAAGAATATGGCTACTACAGGTTTGTTCAAACTATCTTTCGTTGCATATAATTCCCCGATTTTCTTTAGAAACGGTTTTACAACATACAACATGGCTAGAACATAAGCCATTGCCATTCCTATAATATATAATGAACTTACAAATGTTCCTGCTTTTACAATGGCAATTACTGCAGCAAGAATACACCAAGCCGTAATATCATCGGCAGCAGCGCAGGTAATAACTATAGCCCCTAATTTGGTTTTATGAATCCCTCTTTCTTGTACAATTCTTGCCAAAACAGGAAAGGCAGTGATACTCATTGCAATTCCCATAAATAAAGCAAAAGGCATGAAAGCGACACCTTCAGGAGCAAATCTGAAATAAACAAAATAAGCCAAACCAATTCCGAGCGCGAAAGGAAATATGATACTAGCATGACTAATAACAACGGCGTCTTTAGCTCTATTTTGCAAAACTTTCAAATCGAGTTCCATGCCAATGACGAACATAAAAAGAATAAGCCCTATTTGACTTAAGAACTGCAAATTTCCTAACGAGGCAACTGGAAATAAAGTCAAAGAAAATTCAGGAAAATACAAGCCCAGCAAAGATGGTCCAAGTACAATTCCTGCAATTATTTCCCCAATTACGGATGGCTGTCCAATTTTTCTAAAAACCCAGCCAAAGAATCGAGCGACTAGTATTATGGTTATAATTTGTGCCAATAGTATGGCCAGAGGATGATGCAAATTTTGCGACATCGAATCTACAAAATCATTCCAATGTCCATTTTCTATCACAGGGCGCAAGAATTTTTTGTGTACTTCCAATCCTTTTCCCATACTCAATATCCAATAGATCAAAGCTGTAAAACCGCCTGTAACTACTAAATAAAATATGGTGTTTTTGTAATTTTTCATAAGTTAACGCCCCGTTAATTTTCGTACAAAGATGCAAAATCCAAATATATAAATTACATCCCATAAATTTATTTTATTGTAAAATAAAAACAAAAATTAACACTTAAATTAACAAAAAGGTTCTATTAAAACCAATATATAATAGGTCTATTACCTACCTTTGCAGCATTTAAAAATGGATAATGATTAAGTGGTTTAGTTTAGGATTTTGGGAATTAATCGCCCGAGTAGTCCTTAGAAATAGAATTTTAATGTTATCGATTATTGTAGCGATAACCGTTTTATTGGCATTGCAATGGAAAAACATCCGTTTTACCCAAACAGAAGCCAATATGTTGCCTGACGACAACATTGTCAATATTGAATACAATGCTTTTTTAAATAAATTTGGCGAAGAAGGAAATCTAGTTATCATAGGCGTAAAGGACAAAACATTTTTTACTCCAAAAGCTTATGGTGCTTGGGTGAAATTAATGAACGGTCTCAAAGGAGACAAAGCCGTTGACTTAGTCCTATCAATCAACGATTTAAAAAAACTACAAAAAAACGAAGCTCTCGAAAAATTTGAATTAGTTCCTTTTGTGGACGCATCCAAAACTACCGACAAATTTTATCTGGAGAAAATAAAAAAAGAACTCTTCAATGATTTGCCTTTTTATGAAGGTTTACTTTTTAACAAAAAATCAGGAACAATTCGCTCTGCCATTTATCTCGATAAAAAAATTGTAAATACACCTGCCCGAAAAGATTTTATCCTTAATAAATTAGTTCCCGCAGTAAAAGCATTCGAAGAAGAAACCAAAATTGACCTTCGTGTTTCGGGAATGCCCTACATTCGAACGCTTAATGCGCAAACTATCATTGGAGAAATAAGTATTTTTATTGGAGCTTCATTACTGGTAACTTCCTTGCTTTTCTTTTTCTTTTTTAGAAGTTTTAGAGCTACTTTAATTTCGATAATTATTGTGATTATTGGCGTTATGTGGTCTTTTGGTTTCCTAGGTTTATTGAATTATGAAATTACGGTTTTAACCGCCTTGGTACCTTCGTTAATCATTGTCATCGGGATTCCTAATTGTATTTTCTTGACCAACAAATACCATCAGGAATACAAAGT
>Ga0209097_10003013_pt1 | contig 13167 bp, 9 predicted proteins | sample AD_UKC052_MetaG_FD_184419 | JGI IMG/M metagenome (GOLD analysis project Ga0209097, IMG submission 184419) | Active sludge microbial communities of municipal wastewater-treating anaerobic digesters from USA - AD_UKC052_MetaG (SPAdes) (version 2) | ecosystem: Engineered > Bioreactor > Anaerobic >... | reverse complement strand
CCGCCCGTTCAGTACGGCAAAGTTCGGTTGAATCATGTGGAAGTACCCATTCATTTCGACTGGCTGATTGGCGTTTTTGAAAAAGACCAATATTACGACTGGAACTTAAATGTTGGGGTAGCCTATACCCGTTTGATCAGCTATAATATTGAAAACATTGAAAAGGAAAATATTAACTACCAGGTTGTTTATGGAAATATGGAAGCTATCTTATTGCAGGCTGGAACCACCTATCATTTCACAAAAAACATCGGCCTAAACCTGAAAGCATCATTACCGGTAAAAAGTGAAGGATTAGGCTGGACTTTGGCGGCAAGATTCATTTATAAGTTTAATGGCTGAAAAAACTTTGATCTATTAAGAAGATTTATAACTATCAAGCTCGGCCTTCGGGTTGCAGCCCCTAAAAAACTATCCCGGGTGAATTATTTCAAAATATAATTACCCTCCCTCTGTGATATTCTGGCTTACCATGCGTATAATTACTAAATCAGTAATATAATCGGCAAATTCTATCATCAGGGAAAATGACTTTACATAACCAATACGATGTGTTCCTCTCCATTATTGAAACCCACAAGGGTATTATTTATAAAATAGCCCATTCATTTTGCAGGGATCCGGATGATCAAAAAGACCTCGCCCAGGAGATCATTTTAAAATTATGGAAATCGTTTGAAACCTATAACCAACAATCCAAACATTCAACCTGGTTTTACCAGATTGCCTTAAATGTTGCCATTTCATATTACCGGAAAGAAAAGTCAAGAAGTAATTTAAATGTTCCGCTTTCGGAAAATATTTTAAATATTGCCGATTTTGACCATAACACCCAGGCAGAGCAAAAAGCATTCTTCTTAACCCAATTCCTTTTAGAGTTAAAAGAGCTCGACAGGGCATTAATGATCCTTTACCTGGAAGAAAGAAGCCACAAAGAAATATCCGGGATTATGGGTATATCTGAAACAAACGTAGCTACCAAAATAGGCAGAATTAAAGTGATTTTAAAACAAAAATTTTCAAAAACAGAAATATAATGATGGAAGAAACAAACTTTGTCCTTTTATGGAAGGAACACTACGATAAAATTGACGAATCATTAGCCATTAACAGGCAACTTCTTAAAGAAAACATTACGCAAAAAGCGGAGCATGCACTGCAATCTCTAGCAAAATTTAAAACCAGGGGGATTATTGCAGCCATTATCTATTTGATTTTATTGGGCACTATACTGTTCTATGCAATTTCAAACTATACTTCCGCGGCAAATTATTTTATCGTTTCAATAGGTGCAATATTTCTGATCAATGTAAAAGCGCTGTACGACTACATCAAACACCTGGTTTGGATAAACAATATTGATTATTGCGGGAGTATTGTAGAAATACAGGGAAAACTTACCCAACTGCAGGTTTCTATCCTACACCACAGCCGGTTTATGGTTTTACAGTTTCCTTTCTGGACAACCTTTTATTTAAGCGATAATTGGTTTCCCCATGCTGCAGGCTCGGGATATATTGCTTTTCAATTTGTACTTACGGCATCTTTTACCTTGCTGGCTTATTGGCTATACAAAAACCAAACGATGGAGAATGCTCAAAAAAAGTGGGCAAAGCTTTTTATTGAAGGCTCGGGAGGAAAGACGGTTATTAAAGCGATTAAATTCTACCAGGAGATTGAAAGTTTTAAACAAAGCCACTAAACAACGAAAACCTTCAATTACAAGTTTTTTTTCGGTGGTTTTATACCTGCCATTTTAATTTTGCCCAAAGCAGTTCAAATATTACCGGCAAAAAAAATACCAGTCCATATGTCATGGATACAATTATAAGCTGGGGTAAATAAGGGGCCATTCTGCCACTTCTTTAAGTTTCGTAGCTATTTAACTGTTGATATATTTTAATGGAAATGGAAGGACCTTTTTCGTAATTTTGCTCACCATCCCCCGCAGCCGGAATGGTGATATTTACCATGCAACCTGGCCACAATTCAGGCAACTTTAAAAAGATATTCCTTTACTTTTTTTCAGGCACGGGAAATGCCAAACGTGTTGCCTTATGGATATCTGCCCTGGCAAAAGAGCAGGGCATTGAATGCCACCTGTACAACATCGCCCATTACCACCCGGAGAAATCCAATATCCCGGATAGGGATGCGTTGATCATTTTTATTTCCCCCATCCACGGGTTTAATTACCCAAAAATCACCCTCGATTTTATTCGCCATTTTCCTGCAGGCGAAAAAAGGGTGTTGCTGATGAACACAAGGGCGGGTATGAAGATCGGAAGCTGGATTACCCCGGGCTTAACCGGCATGGCGTTTTTGCTCAGTTCGTTCTTGCTGAGGCAAAAGGGGTATCGTATAATCGGGCAGATCCCGTACGATATGCCCTCCAACTGGCTTTCGCTGCATCCGGCATTAAATGACCATACGGTTGCCTGTATCCATGAGGCCATGCAGGCAAGGGTGCAAAAGCATTTTGGTATGCTGCTTGAAGGAAAAAACCTGTTTCTGTCGCGAAAGGAATTGTTGCAGGATATCCTGGTTTCACCTATCAGCCTGCTTTACTATTTTATTGGCCGGTTTATAATTGCCAAAACATTTTACGCCGATCAGCATTGCGATAACTGTGGTATTTGCATAAAGGAATGCCCGGTGGATGCCATTCAGCAAATAGATAACCGGCCTTTCTGGACCATTCACTGCGAAAGCTGCATGCGGTGTATGAATTTTTGCCCTAAAAAGGCCATCCAAACATCCCATGGCCTTCTTGCAATCACCATCATTTTATATTCCATCCTGATTTCGCTGGTGTATAACTATGGTTTTCAGGATATTGCCATTCACCCCATTATCAGGTTTGTGGTCAGCAACCTCGTTTTTTTTCTTGTACTTTTGATTTTGTACAGGGTTCAGCACATCGCATTAAAAAACCGGTTGCTTTCTGGCTTCATTGCGCGCACTTCGCTTACCTGGTACAAGTTTTGGGGCAGGTACAAATCCATTGCGGATAAAGTTTGGAAAAAGGGTAGTCCCTCACCACCTACCCTCTCCAAAGGAGAAGGGTGCCCAAACGCAAAGAGGTTGATTAATTTTGATAGGTTCAATCATTGGGGCCATGTGCGGCAGATATTCATTCATCCACCTATCGGAATGAGCTACCTTTGATTCAGGTAATTATATTTTTACCTACCAAAGATTCTTTATACTACTGCAATAACCTTAATAGCTTTTATGCCAGGAAAACTTTCTTTCATTGTAGTATTATTTTGTATTTGTTTATCGGCAAATGCCCAATCCATCCGATATACCCGGCAAATACAACCTTTGAAGGATCATGAAAAGATGCAACTGATACCCGATGTGGCGGGAAACCACCACCTGTTGTTTTTTACAAAGAATGAACCTGTTACCGTTTTTTGTTACGATAACGAATTACAATACATAAGTAAGAAAGAATGGCCTTTTTTGTCGAGGGACTCCTGCGATACACGGTTCATTCCTTTTAAAAACTTTTACCTGCTTTATTTCCATAAAAGGGGAAGCAAATTTCATGAGTTGTGGCAGGTAAATGCGGATGGCGGAGCCCTATCACTCACCGGATTATTTCAAAACTTCATTGAAACTACCTTCAAAGAAAAAACATCCACGCTGCAACTGCTTAACCAGGATGAAAAGTTGGTTTTTATAACGCATACCTACTATGATGAACTGAAATTGTTGGCTAGTTCCGTTATAAAGGTTGATGAGCGTTTTAAGACGCTTTCTTCGTATAGTATTACCCACCCATTCAACCGTGAGGCGGATCAATTAACACAGGTAATGCTGTTAGGGAAAAGTTTATTTATGCTTGAATCAAGCGGAACAGATCAGGATTATGCGCTGCAGTTAATAAAGGCCGATTTAACAACCGGTAAGTTGTTTCGCAAAACTTTTAACAGCACCCAAAATTTTACCCGCGATGCTACATTCAGGTATATTTCAGTTGAACCAGGTATCCTGATTTATTCAAAAGTGGGGTCGCAGGTGTTTTTCTGTAAGCTTGATACTTCTTTGCTTGAAAGAGTGCCTGCCACATTGGTAAAACCGCGGTATGGCAATAATGTGGCTTTCAATTTCCTGTTACTCGGCGGCAAGGTTCAGCAATGGCTCGCCATGAATCTTCCTGTTTCCCGTTCCGTTAACGGTTCCGCCTCCCGCAGGGCTTCTTCAATGCCAGCCACTACCAATGAAATGACGGCGGGGAGTTCGTACAACCCCAACGACCGTAGCGCAACCAGCAATATTGATTACCAGGTAGAGCAATACAGGAGCTCCGCCACAGGTTTTGGCTCCCGGGTAGTGGACCCAGGCAACATGGGTAATTACCAAACTGTTCCTGTTGACAATGCTAATCCGCCGATCTGCTTTTCGGTATTGGATGAAGACCTTACCCTATTAAAAGACAGTGTGGTTAACTACAAAAAAGGCCCTGCTATACTGGGCGCGACGGAGTATGCCAATCTTTGGGTTGGAAGTCAATCGTACCTCATTTTAAGGCAGGAATTTTCCCCAAGGGTAAAAGGGTTATTGCTTGTGACTGTGGATAGTAACTATCAGATTTATACGAAAGACATTTCCGTTATTGCAAAGTATCAATACCTGTTAAAGGATGCGCGAATCACCCGAAAAGAAGCCCTCGTGATGCCCTACCTGCAGAAGTCTGAAGTTGGGTTGGTGCAACTTTCATTTGCAAATGCCGAAAAGTAATTTTTGCGTGCAGATTCGGATGGCAAATTAATGCAGCCTGTTTGTGCTGAATCCCTTTATTTGCATCCTAAACAGTTTTTCTTGAAATCTACTACCATTAAATTCTCTATTTACCTGGCATGCTTTGGCATTGGCCTTTTTGCGGCAACAGTTAAAGGTCAGGAAAATAAAGATAACCCGGTAAGGGTGAATGACCACAAAACCATTTTTGAAACCCCGGCCGTTTATGAACTGATGCATATAGCTTTTGCCCTTACCGATACCGGAAAATATTCAGGAAGTCTCAATATTTATTATAATGTAGTCGACACCTCAACAACCTATTATAAACAGGTAATCAGCCATTTTTCGGCACATAAAAACCACCCGCTGATCATTCATTTAAACAAACATCTCGATAAAAGTTTGATGCATTATTTATACAACCTGCAAAAGGCCTATAACTCCAGGTTGGATGGCAATACAATCAAAAGAGACTTTTATTTTCCTTTTTTTCAGCGGCTGCTGCATAGTTCCAAAAGCGTTTCCCGAAACCTGATGGAAGCTTTTGCCCAGGAATCTGATTTTAAATCCTTTTATCAAAATCACCGGTCTGCTTATCAACAAACTTTGGAAGATGCAAAAGGCAAATTGAATATGCCTGCTATTGAAAGTTGGTTATCCGCCGAGTTCCCGGCCGATTATGATACATTCCGCATTGTTATCAGCCCTTTGATGAACGCAACCCATTTCACCAAACGCTTCAGGTTCAAAGGAAACAAAACCTCCATTATGTGGGTTAAGGATGGTTTGGGTTACAACCCGGCCCTTTATTCGCAAACACAAATAGCGGGGCTTTATACCGGGGTGGTATTTACCGAAATTGACCATAATTATGTAAACAAGGTCAGCGATACATATAAGAAGAAAATCAGCCGGATAATGGGGGAAAATAACAGGCCAAAATGGATAAGAATGGATGGTGACGGAAAGTATTACAGTAACGGGTATAAAATATTTAATGAATATATGACGCATGCCGCATTCCTGGTTTACACCGGTACTATTTATGCCAAAGGAGACCAATTGGTACTTGAACACTCGCGGATTAAACTAATGGAAGAAAGAAGAGGCTATCTGCGTTTTGAAGAATTTTATAAGCAACTAAGCCATTTTTATCAAACCCGAAAAGAAGGAGAAACAATAACCCATCTTTATCCGAAAATGCTGGATTGGTGCAGCAGGCAGAACGGAGAATAGCAACCAGACCATTCCGTTCAAACTTCTTAGTTTTCGTATTTTTCGCCTTGCCTTTCTTACTTTCACGGTCCTATGCGCCAAATACAAACATTGACGGCCGTAATTTGCTTTTGTTTTGCCATAATTTGTTTTACAGCAAAAGCCCAGTCGGTTATCCGAATCAACCAGCTTGGTTATACACCTTTTGGCATAAAAGTAGCCGTATTTGGCAGCAAAAATGGCCAGGTGCCTGCCGCTTTTCAGCTGCTGGATGCTTCTTCCGGTAAGGTTGTTTTTTCATCGCCTGTAGGGCAGGCTTATGGCGCTTACGGGCCTTTTGCCAGCACCTTCCGGCTCGATTTTTCGGGCTTCAGCACACAGGGGCGCTATGTATTGAAAGCAGGAGAAATACTTTCGCCTGCATTCCGCATTGGCCACGATGTGTACCGTGGCACCGCCGATTTCTGCCTGCGCTATATGCGGCAGCAGCGAACCGGTTTTAACCCTTCGCTTAATGATAGCTGCCATACGCAGGATGGGTACACCCTTTATGGCCCAATGCCCGACAGCACCCATGCAGACGTATGGGGTGGCTGGCACGATGCAAGCGATTATTTGCAATACGTAACCACAAGTGCCAACGCCACTTATCAGTTGCTGGCAGCCTGGCGCGATTTTCCGCAGGTGTTTGACGATAAACATGCCGCAAACGGACTGCCAGGGCACAACGGTACACCCGATGTAGCCGACGAAGCCCGGTGGGGCCTGCAATGGCTGGCCAAAATGCACCCCACCAAAAATGTGATGTTTCACCAGATTGCCGACGACCGCGATCATATCAGCATGCGGCGCCCCGGGCTCGACAGCCAGTATGGAAGGGGTTACGAACGCCCTGTGTATTTTGTTACGGGTAAGCCGCAGGGCAGCGCAAAGCACCTCAACCGGAGCACAGGCGCGGCCAATATTGCGGGAAAATTTTCCTCTGCTTTTGCCCTCGGTTCTACCATGTTTGCCAAAAAAGAAGGCATGCTTGCTACCCGTTTGCGCGAGCGCGCTTTTAACGCCTATGAGTGGGGGCTTAAAAACCCCGGCGTTTGCCAGACCGCACCCAACAGGGCGCCCTATTTTTACGAAGAAGATAACTGGGCTGATGATATGGAACTGGCGGCAAGTCAACTGCTGAACCTTACCCAGAAAACGCAGTATGCAAATGATGCCCTGCGCTTTGCCAATATGGAACCGGTAACCCCCTGGATGGGCGCCGATACCATGCGCCATTACCAGTATTATCCGTTTGCCAATGCAGGGCATTACGAAATGGCTACTGCCACCGGCAAGCTGAACCCCAAAAGCAGCGGGTATGCGCTGCTGATGAAGGCCGGGCTGGAAATGGTTTGGCAAAAAGGTAAAACAAATGCTTTTTACCGGGGTGTACCCTTTATCTGGTGCAGCAATAACCTGACGGTGGCCATTGCCAACCAGGCGCAATGGTACCGCATGGCAACTGCCGACAGCAGCTATGCCGCTTTTGAACAGGCCAACTTCGACTGGCTGTTTGGCTGCAACCCCTGGGGTACCAGCATGGTGTACGGGCTGCCTGCACGCGGCGATACCCCCGAGGATCCGCATAGCTGGTTTACCCACGGTGGCGCCATGCCCATTGACGGCGGTTTGATTGACGGCCCGGTGTATACTTCCATATACAGCAACCTGATTGGCATTAGCCTGACCAAACCCGATGCCTACGCCGAATGGCAGAGCGGGCTTGCCGTGTACCATGATGATTACGGCGACTACAGCACCAACGAGCCCACCATGGACGGAACGGCCTCGCTGATATACCTGCTTGCTGCCAAAGAGGCCGAAGCGCTTAAAAAGACTCCCAACGGACAACAGGTGTACAAAGGCGCTATCATCAGGGGCGACAGTTCCGAAAAAAAGATCGCGCTGGTGTTTACCGGTCATGATTATAATGATGGCCTGAAAAAAATAGGCGAAACCCTTACCCGCGAAAAAGTGAAAGCCAGTTTTTTTGCTACCGGCTATTTTATTGATAAAAACCTCAGCACCTTGAAAAGTTTGCGTGCAAAGGGTCATTACATTGGTGCCCACAGCAACGAACACCTGTTATACGCCGACTGGGCCAAACGCGATAGCCTGTTTGTTACCAGGGGCGAATTTGAAACAGACCTGATGGCCAATTATGAAAAGCTGGCAAAACTGGGTATTAAAAAAGAAGCCGCCCCGGTTTTTTTACCCCCTTACGAGTGGTACAACGACAGTATTGCCACATGGACAAACGGACTCGGGCTAACACTGATTAACAATACACCCGGAACCCTGAGCGCGGCCGATTATACCACGCCTTCTATGCTGAATTACCGCGACAGCGATACCATTTACCAGAGCATCATTACAAAGGCTATGCACATGCCCTATGGACTGAACGGCTATTTTCTGCTGCTGCATACCGGCTCCGACCCGGAAAGGATGGACCGGTTTTACCAGGTGCTGCCGTTGCTGATTGAGGAGCTGAAAGAAATGGGTTACAGCTTTGTGCGGGCGGATGAAATGATTGGGCTTACACCGGAGGTGCTGCCGAAGCCGGTTCTTAAAAAATCCGGAAGAAAGAAAAGGAAGCGTTGAATGTTTGCCAAAAATTTTCCTTTTCCCCACCAATTTGTACTTTTAATTTTATAATTTCAGATTTATAGATTAAAAACTTTCATAAGTCTGCCAGCAAGCAAGGGAATCCCCGGATATTATAAGTGGCTCACTGGTAGCCGGGCCGTACAGGCGGATATGCCCGTTTACCCGGATTTTAATTAAACAGGTTGCTTATGTTTAAAAAAAACATCATTCCATCAATCCTTTTCCTGACCAGCATTACGTTTGCCGGCAGAACGCAAATTCCCGAACTTTTAAAGGATATCAGGAGCTTAAACAACAGCTCTGCCATTAGTTTTTTGGCAAACCTTGGGCCGCTCACCATTTTTGCCGCCACCAATGGTCTGAATGGACAGGAGATGTGGCGTACCGATGGCACAGAAGCCGGTACTTTCATGCTTAAAGATATCACACCCGGCTCAGGAGATGGGGTTTATGGCAGCTATTTTGGTGGCCACGCCTTAAATGGCATTTTCTATTTTAGCCTTCCCGGTGGAATATGGAAAACCGATGGCAGCATGGAAGGTACCCAATTGGTTACTTCAACTCCCGTATCTGCTGATTTAAGAAATAGCCCTAATCTTTCCATTGTTTTTGGTAATACTATCCTTTTTAGTGCAAATGCCCCCGGAACCAATCGCCGCGAACTCTGGCGTACCGATGGCACCGAAGCCGGCACCTACCTGCTCAGGGATATTGGTGCAACTGTTTCAGGAGGCAGTTATCCACTTAATTTTACTGTTGCCAATGGTTCGGCATTCTTTTCTGCCAATGCTGCCGCAGGGGGTAATGAACTTTGGAAAACAGACGGTACCAATGCAGGAACGGTGCCGGTGAAAGATATTAATCCAGGTACCACGGGCTCATCTCCCGGTGGCCTCACCACAGTTGGCAATACCTTTTATTTTACGGCCGATGATGGGGTTAACGGAAGGGAACTCTGGAAATCGGACGGTACCGAAGCGGGAACCGTACTATTAAAAGATATCAGGTCCGGTGCACCCTCCTCTTCACCCGGAATGATGATAAAATTAGGAGACGCATTAATTTTTACTGCCAATGATGGTAATACCGGACAAGAAATATGGCGAACGGACGGTACAGTAGAAGGAACCAATATAATAACAGAAATAATTTCGGGGACCAGCGGTATCGTAATGTCGAAACCCACAGTTGCGGGCAGCAACCTGTTTTTTTTAGCCAATAACGGCGCTACCGGTGATGAACTCTGGAAAACGGATGGCACCGCGTTAGGAACCCTGCTGATGAAAGATATTTATCCGGGTGTATTTGGAGCTAGCTACAGTAATATTGTAAACATTGGGAACAATGTATATTTTACCGCTGCATTCTCGGGAAGCAGTACTTATTTATGGCAAAGTAATGGCACGCCGGATGGTACCCTTCCATTGGAAACCAACGTTTATCCGGCCTCAGCCAGCCTTAGTTCTCTTTGGGTTACAACCAACCAACAGCTGCTGACCTACAGTTATGGTCCTAATACTACCATTGGTTTGGAGTTGTGGAAAACTACGCTTCAACCAGGTGGCAATGCACTGGTAAAAGATATCAATACGGTATCTGCAGGATCGTCGCCCAATTACCTGACCGTGGTGGGTAACCTGGCATTTTTCAGGGCCACCGATGGGGTGAATGGGGAAACCCTATGGAAAACGGATGGTACTACCTCGGGTACGGTAATGGTAGTTCCTCCGGGAACGGGCACCGTGCCGCTTAACCCGCGCGAAATGCTTGCAGTTGGCAACCTTTTGTATTTCAATGCATCTTCTGCCGCTGGCCAGGAACTGTGGAGAAGCGATGGGACAATTGCAGGAACCTACATGCTTAAAGATGTAAACCCAGGCACAGCAGGCACTGTGGATGAACCTTGTGATGTAAATGGAACAGTGTATTACAGGGGTACTACAACCGGAACCGGTCTCGAATTGTTTAAAAGTGATGGCACAACCGAAGGGACCGGATTGGTGAAAGATATTCAGGCCGGAACCGGTTCTTCGCAGCCGGGTAGTTTTATTAATTACAATAACACACTGCTTTTTTCAGCAGCCGGTGCCGGCACCAATTTTGAGCTTTGGAAAAGTAATGGCACCGCCGAAGGAACCTTGTTTGTAAAAGACATTAACCCCGGGGTGGGTGCAGGAAGCACGCCATCGGATTTAACTTTATTAAACAACGAAGTAATTTTCAGGGCGAATACGGCCACCCAGGGTTCAGAACTATGGAAGACCAATGGTACCGGGGTTGGTACTGTTATGGTTAAGGATATTAATCCAAATGCAGCAAGCAGCAACCCGCAAAACCTATATGCGCTCAATGGATTGGTCTATTTTTCGGCAGCAGATGGCAATGGAAATGAACTTTGGAAGACCGATGGATCAGAAGCCGGTACTACTTTGGTAAAAAATATTTACAGCGGCAGCACAGGCAGCAACCCACGCGATCTTTCTTCCCTCGGCAGTTCGCTTATATTTATTGCCAGCACATCGGGTAGCGGGGCTGAACTCTGGAGGAGCGACGGAACTCCGGATGGTACGGTTTTGGTAAAAGATATAAATCCCGGTTCCTCTTCGTCATCCTCTTCCACGGTTTATTTTACTCCATTTGGTAACAAACTGTATTTTGCTGCCAGTGGCGGCACCAATATCAACACGGAACTTTATCAAACTGATGGCCCTGCTGATGGTACAACGCTTGTTGCTGAACTTAATCCGGGAAGCGGGGGATCATTTCCTGAACAATTGGTGATACTGGGTGATAAATTATTGTTTTTTGCAACCACGCCGCAGTACGGGAAGGAAATCTGGAAATTAAACCTGGGCAGTTCCCCAGCATTGCTTACCTGGACAGGAAATATAAGTACCGCCTGGGAAAATGCCGCCAATTGGGAACCCATGGCAATTCCTGGCAGCAATACCGAAGTCGTTATTCCTACGGGCCGGGCAAGGTACCCCATATTAAATGCAAGCACCACTGTTCGTAAACTAAGTGTGGCAACAGGGGCCTCCGTACAGGTAAGTAATAACCTGGTATTAATTGTTTTGGAATAGGGAGAAAATTACTTTTGTTTTATTTTTCCGCTTCCATGGCAAACAAAACAAGCTGAAAAATACGAAGGACCTGTATGCGTGGTAATTTCATATTCATCGTATAGCGTTCCATTATAGGTTTTCTTCGACGATTTCCAGGAATGCTGCACCAAATCGCCCCCACTGCCATTGCAGCCGCGGCAGGTGCGCATGCTTGCTCTTTCTTTGGCGGCTATCTTTTCCTTTTCCTCCACAATGTTGCGCACGGTGGTAATGGTGTTATCTTTAATGGAAACTTCGTCGCCTTCGGCATTCAATTTGTACTTACCTGTTTTTGGTGTTCCGTTAGGGTTAAAAGAGCCGGTAAAGCTTTCGCCGCCTTCGTAATAAAAAGTGCCGCTAACTAATTGACCATCAGCAAATTTACCATCAGCAACATTGCCCGATGCAAATTGGTAGCGACCCTCGCCATGTGGCTTAAAATTGCTGAACTCCCCGGTGTATTTATCGCCATTGGGCAGTAGCAAGGTGCTGCGTTGGTTTTGGCAATCACCCGAAGCACAGCCATCCACCACGATGTTACCGCCAACATAAATAATTTTTTCAGCAGTTTGAAGTCTTCCTTCCTTATAAGTTACTACTTCGTAACTGCCATTTTTTCGGTACAAAAGCCCCTTTCCATCTTCCTTGCCTTCGGTAAATTCACCCATGTATTTTTCGCCGCCACCATAGTCCATGGTGCCGCTGCCATGTGGTTCGCCATTTTTAAACCTGCCATAATAGGTAGCATATCCAAAATCGTATTTGCCTACGCCATTGGTGCAATCGCCACTGAGGCATTGCGCCTGTACGGTACTGTGGCATGCTAATATAAACAGTAATTTTATGCGGCAGATTTTAAGGCAGATCTGGATATTGATGTGATTGTACATATATTTTTAATCGAATTTTTGCATTGAACCGGTTTTAATAATACAAATAATTTCCATTGGTATCATAAGTGCCCTTGTATTTATAATCCCGCAAATCCCAGGTTTTGGTTATTGCCGACATTTCCTGATTGGGTTTCCAGGTATAGTTTTTAAAATTGCCATCGTGCAGGGTCTTAACCAGTAAATTAAACATCCGCTGTTCGTCAACAGGGCCATTTCCCTTTACATGAAACAGGTAAGGAAAATTGACCCCGCCGTAACTGCTGTACACAATAAAGGTTCCCAAAAATGGTAATGAAGGAACCGGTTTGGGTTTTGCGGCTTCAATGGCCGCCTGTTTGTCGCGTTGCCACCCCAATGCATCAATGGCAGATGCGGTCATATCGTAGTTTGAGTAACCTGCTGATAAGGAAGTTAAATTTACCTTTGCATCTCCTTCAAAATGAAAAGCTACCTGTGCGAGCTCGTTAATTTCTCTGAACCTGATAAGGGGCAACAACTTTACTACGTTACCATTTACTATAAAGGCGATTTCCAGATTTTTAGATACTACC
>Ga0209097_10003011_pt1 | contig 13168 bp, 9 predicted proteins | sample AD_UKC052_MetaG_FD_184419 | JGI IMG/M metagenome (GOLD analysis project Ga0209097, IMG submission 184419) | Active sludge microbial communities of municipal wastewater-treating anaerobic digesters from USA - AD_UKC052_MetaG (SPAdes) (version 2) | ecosystem: Engineered > Bioreactor > Anaerobic >... | reverse complement strand
GAGGCCCATGGCGTCTGAGAGTTCGCCGAGTTGCGTGATGAATTGCGCGGCCTGTGCGCCTGGCTTGCCGGCCCAGATATGCGGGCCGCCAGCGATGGCTTCGGCCAGGCGGGCAATGGCTTCGGCGGCGGCTTTGCCGTCGATCCGGTCATCGAAGAAAGCAGCGCGGGCGGGATAGTGCAGCTTGTCGATGTCGCGGATGAGGGCGGCGCAGTGGGGGCGGGGCTTCTTCTTGCGTTCTTCGTCTTCGTTGTCGTTGCGCGGGTTCTCGAGGCGGTCTGCGAGGTCTTCCAGCGTGGAGTGGCGGCGCGGGCCGCGCAGGGATTCGCGTTCGATCTCGCTGACGAGTTTGTGGAGATGATCGGGGTTGCGGCCGATGCTGGCGAACTGGTGTTTCAGGACGGCGAGAAGGCTGACGGGTTCGGCCGGATCGCGGACCCAGCGGCAGAGTAGCAGCAGGAACGCGCCGATCTGGCAGCGCGTGAGCGGCGTGCCGGAGGACGGCGCGATGTCGAGGCTCCAGCGTTCGAGGATCGCGGCGACGCGGCGGGCGAGCTGGGATTCGGGCGTGACAAGGGCGACGGTCTTGTCGGGTGTTTCCAGCGTCTCGCGGAGGAGCAGGGCCGCGACGAGCGCTTCCTCGCTTTCGTCTTCGGCTTCGATGAGGGAGAGGCCGTCGAGCGCCTGTGTGACGAGGTCGTGCGGTTTGCCGGGGGACGCGAGGTGGGCGAGGCGTTCGGTCCAGTCGCGGGTTTCGGTGGCGGGGGCGAGGGCTTCGTTGAGGAGGCGGCGCCGGGCGGTTTCGCGCGGGTTCTCGTCGCTGTTGGGCCAGGGGCGGACGTCGGTTGGTTTGAGACGCAGCCATTTCAGCGTTTCGCCGAAGGCGTGCTGCGGGTGGCTGGCAGCGTCTGCGACGGCGGCCCAGCCCTTGTTGGTGAGATCCGGGTCGAGGCCGGGAAGCACAATGAGGCCGCGCGGGAGTTTCAGCACGGCGTCCATCAGGATGCGTGTGGCGGCGCCCGTACCGGTGGAGCCGGCGATGATGACGGGATGATCCGGGTTGTCATTTCGCCAGCGCGTCTTGAGCGCTTCGGCGGCGGCGAGGCGGCGGGTCTGCGCGTCGATGACGCCTTGCTCTTTGAGGTGGTCCGGCCAGGCGTGCATGACGATGTCGAGGAAATCTGCGGAGACCTGCCAGTGCTCGGCGAGGTTGGGCGCCAGTTCGCCGGAGAGGCCTTTCAGCTTGTCCCAGTCGACGCCGCCAGCGAGGGAGGCCTGATCCATCAGCGCGGCGAGTTCGTCTGCTGCGGACAGGAGCGATGAGGGCGGAAGCGGGTCTTCCTTCTGCGCGCGGCGCCAGGCCTGGATCAGCCTTGCGAGCGCGCCACGGCGGCGGGCGGAAGAAAGCGCGGGCGGGAGTTCGAGTGCGTCCGGACCGAAAGCTGCGATGCCGTCTTCCTCGTCGATGTCGCCGAGGGTGCGGATATCGGGCGTAAGCAGCGTGCCGTCCATGGCGCGATAGAGGGCGAGGGCAAGCTCGCGGGCGGCGCGCTGGTTGGGCGTGAAGATGAGCGCGTCGGCGAGAAGCTCGGGATTGTCGCGCGCGTTGGTGGCGTCGATCAGGCCCTTGGCGAGTTCGTCGAGGAAGAAGGACGAGCCGGGGAGGGAGAAGACTTTCGAGCCTTCAGCGAAGATGCCCCCGACTGCGGCTGCGCGCGTCAGCTTGCCGGCCCCATGGTTCTCAGGCGGGCTTCCGCTTCATCGCGGCCGGTGGGGTCGCCGACGTGCATCCAGAAGGGGCTCATGACCGTGCCATAGAGGCGGCCGGCGCGGCCCATCGCGTTCCAATAGACGTTGGCGGAGAAGGGCTTGATCTCGTAGTCGCGCAGGAGGTCGGCGCGGGTGATGTGGGTGCCGGCGAAAACATATGGCGCGTCGGGCTTGTCGCCACGACGCTGCAGCTGGCCGTCATGACCGAGGAAGAAGTCGCCGGGACCGCAGAAACCGAGCGTGGCGTTCATGTCGGCGAGCAGCAGAAGCGCGTCCATGTCGTTCGGATCGTAGGCTTCGGCCATCTTCAGGAAGGTGGTGTCGCCGGGCGTCGCCCAGGTCACATCCGTGTTGATTACGAAGAAAGGATCTTTGCCGAGAAGGGGCAGTGCCTGGATCACGCCGCCGCCGGTTTCGAGCAGCACGGCGCGCTCGTCCGAGATGACGATCTCGATATCCTTGCGGGCCCTCAGGTGCGCGATCATCATGTCCGCGAGGTAGTGGACGTTGACGACAGCGCGCGTGACGCCCTGCGCGACCAGCTTGTCGAGTACGCGATCGACCAGCGTGCGGCCGCCGACTTCGATCAGCGGCTTGGGGAGATTGTCGGTGAGTGGCTTCATGCGCGTGCCGAGGCCGGCCGCGAGAAGCATGGCAGTGGTGATCTTTGTCATGCGACGACCAGAAGATGCGGTGCGACGGCTTCGACGAAACCGCGCGCTTCCGACATGGCGGGATGGGACAGCGTTTCGTTTAGCAGGCCGCGCAGGCGCGGCTGGAACGTGTCGTAGCGGGGTTTCTTGTCGCGTGTGACCAGTCTTGCGAAAATGCCCATGATACGCATCGTGTTCATCGCGCCGAGCACAGAGAAGCGTTCGTCGAAATCGCGGCGCGTGCCGCCCGTGCCTTCGAGATAGGCGCGGATGGCGGCTTCGCGGGCTGCGGGCGAGACATCGCGACGGGCGTCGTGCAGCAGCATCGACATATCCCACTCGCCCCAGCCAAGGACGGCGTCCTGGAAGTCCAGCAGGCCTACGCGGGCGAGGCCGTCGCGTTGCGGGAGCCAAATCAGGTTTTCGGCGTGCGTATCACGCAGGATAAGGGCGCGGGGATAGTCTTCCGCCTTGGCGATCAGGTTCTCGCGCACGCGTTCCCAGCGCAGGCGCGTTTGCTCGTTGATGCGCATGTTGAGATCGCGCTGCGGCATCCATTCGACGAACAGATCGACGTTCGCGGAGAGGGCCAGGTGATCGTAGGTGAGGATCGGCCACTCGCCGCCGCGATAGGGCAGCGTGAAAGGCGCGGGGGCGCGGTGGACAGCGGCGAGCACTTCGCCAGCCGCCGCATAGAGCGCGATCTCGTCGCCGCCGCGCGCGATGACTTCGGCGAAGAGATCGTCGCCAAGGTCTTCGAGGATGGCGAGGCCGTGCGTGATATCCTGATCGAGGATATTCGGCGCCGACAGGCCGAGGTTCACTAGATGACCGGCGACGGCGGCAAAGGCTTCGACGCGCGAGGCGGCCAGGCGCGAGACTGCGTTCCAGCCGAGCTTTAGTCGTTCTTCGTCATCTGCGCCGGGCGGGCAGGGTTGGGATTCGAGCGGCGGGGCATCCATCAACATGGCAGTCTCGGTCTTGCGGCGCAGGCGTTCATACCGGCGCGTTGAGGCGTCGGCGTTGAGGGGCGTGCGCGCTGCCTCGCCCCAACCGCTGCGGGTGAGGAATTCCTGGATCTCGCTGCCGCGCAGGTTGTTACTCATCGCGGCCTTGCTCAAGTTTGGGTGCGCCAGTCGCCATCGATACGCGAACTCCAGTCGTCGAGGTCCAAAAGCCGGGCGATTCGCCCGTTACCGCCGAAGCTTAGCTGAACTTCCAGCCGTTGGGCCGGAAGATCGCGGCCAAGTCTTTCCGGCCATTCAATGAGCGCCAGCCCATCCACAGCTTCCTCCAGCCCCAGTTCGCGGGCTTCGCCGGGGTGTTCGAGCCGGTAAAGGTCGAAATGCCAGATCGGGAAGACGGGGCCCTGGTAGGTCTGCACCAGCGTGAAAGTGGGGCTTGGCGCTTCCGTTTCGGGACCGATCAGATGCCGGATCAAGCCACGGGCCAGCGTCGTCTTGCCTGCGCCGAGGTCGCCATGGAGGGCGATCACATCGCCCGCGCGCGCGGCCGCGCCGAGCCGGGCGCCGAGGGCGGCGGTGGCGGCATCGTCAGGCAGGTCGAGGGTGAGCACGGGGTGCGCCATTGGGGTGGTTTGAGCGCTCCGATTGAGGCCGATATGCGTCTTTCGGGGAAGCTGCGGCGAGCGTCAACTGACCGCTCGCGAGTTGTCGTTCAGAACGTCTGCCATGGCCACCATTGCGCACTAATAGCATATGAAGTAAACATTTACTGCATGAGTGAAATTCGCGATACGAAACGTATTCTGCTGGATGCTGCGGCTGCGGAGTTTGCGTTGAGCGGGCTCGATGGCGCGCGCATGCAGGCCATCGTGAAGCGCGCCGGCGTCAACGAGCGGATGATCTACCACCATTTCGGCAGCAAGCAGGGTCTCTATGAGGCGGTGCTTGTCGATCAGCAGACATCGGTGATGGCCCATATGCCGGCCGGGGACGTGACGGGCGATCCACGCGAAGCGTTCGGCGTGGCGATGACGCAGGTCATGCGCGGGTTGATCGAGCGACCCTACTTCCTGTCGCTGATGCTTCATGAAGCGCTGGGCGGTTGGCGCAACATGCCGGCCGTGACGCTGAGCGAGGTTCCGAAGTCTCTCACCGGACTGTTCAAGCGGGCGCAGAAGGAGGGGGCGTTTCGCAGCGATGTTCGTTTCGAGAGTGTCTATCTCGCGGCGCTTGGCGCGATGACGGCGGGGTATCTTCTGTCGGGCCGCTTCGAGATCATGCGGGACAACGAGAAGCGACGGGACCGGCTTGTCGAGGAGGTTCTCGAGCTGGTTCTGCGGGGCGCCGCGCCGTGAGCGCGGATGTTGTCATCGTCGGCGCGGGTCCGGTGGGACTGTTGCTTGCGGCTGAGCTGAGGCTGGCTTCTGTTTCGGTAACGATTGTCGAGCGGCTTGCTGAGCCGACCGGCTTGTCGAAGGCGCTGGCGCTGGTGGGGCGTGCGCAGGACTACCTCGATATGCGCGGGCTTCTGGAGCGATTTCGCGAGCGGGCGCCAGTGTTGCCGTTTTCGCCGGTTTCACTCCTGCATTTCGGCATGCTGCCGCTTGATATCTCCAAGACTGACCTGCAGCCAAAGGGCGTGTTTGTTCCGCAATCCATAACGGAAGCGATCCTGCTGGAGCATGCGCTGTCATTGGGCGTGGAAGTTCGCGCTGGCGTCGAGGTGACGGGGCTTTCCCAGTCATCCGATCAGGTGACTTTGAGTATGGCGGCGGGCGAGGAGATAAGCGCCCGCTATGTGGTCGGGTGCGATGGCGCGCACAGTACGATCCGCAATCTGGCCGGCATCGGCTTCCCGACGACCAAACCGACCGCGCTGCTTCGTCTGGGCGATGTCAAACTTGCGGAAGGCGCGCCAGTGCCGCGCTTTCTCGTTCCGCTTGGCGACGGCTATCTGCGGATGATCACCAACGAGCCATTGGTGGAGGGATTCGACCGGACGACGCCCATGACGCTGGACGAGCTGCGCGAGAGTGGCCGTCGGTCTTATGGCGTGGACATTCCTCTGGCGGAGGCGCGGTGGCTTTCGCGTTTCACCAACGCCAGCGGGTTGGCCGATGCCTATCGCAAAGGGCGCGTGTTTCTTGCCGGTGATGCGGCACATATTCATCTGCGTTCTGGTGGGCCGGGTCTGCTCACCGGATTTGGCGATGCGCTGAACCTTGGCTTCAAGCTGGGCGCTGTTGTTCGCGGTAGGGCTGATGAGGCGCTGCTGGATACATACGAGACCGAACGCCGGCCTGTTGCGCATGGCGTTCTCGTGCATACGCGTGCGCAGGGGGCGGTCGCGGAAAAGACGGAGACGGGCCAGGCCATTCGCGAGGTGATGAGCAGCCTGACCAGCGTGCCGGAAGTGATCAAGCGTCTGCTGTCGCGTCTCGGGCAACTGGATACACGGTATGAGAACGCCGGCGATGTGGAGCATCCGCTCGTTGGACTGTTCGCTCCAGAAGGTGTGCTCAGAACTTCGGCGGGTGCGCGGCGAATTGTCGAGCTGCTGCGCGATGGTCGCGGACTGTGGCTTGGCCCGAAGCCGGCGAGGCGATTGCGCAACTTGCTGGGAATGTATGGCGATCGCCTGCGGATCGAGGTGGCCGGGCGAGGGCTTCGCGAGGCTTGCGGCACTGAAGCGTTGCTGGTGCGGCCGGATGGCCATGTGGCTTGGGCATCGGCGCGCGCGCCCGGTGTTACGACTGAACTGGAGGCAGCGCTTCGTCGCTGGTTTGGAGGTGGGGAAAGTCCACGCGCGGAAGTCCTTCAACGCCCCTTAAGCTTGGGTGCGGTGTAGGCTTTCACCCAGCAAGTTGCCACGAGTTTCTGACGTCGAAAGCTACTCGTCGAAGCCAACGAATACCGCCGCTTCATCTACGGGCTTGCGGGTCGATACCACTGCATTTGCCGGGAAGGTTTCGTCGGGCCAGCCGAGCGCGATGCTTTTCATGATGACCTGGTCCTCGGCGATCCCGGCATGCTCGCGCACAACCGGCGACTGCATGATACCCTGGCTGTTGATCACGGCCCCGAGGCCGCGCGACCAGGCGGCGTTGACGAGAGCAGTCGTCACGGCGCCGCAATCGAAAGGTGTGTCGTCGCTGCCGTCGAGCGCGCGATCGTAGGTGACGATCACGCACACGGGCGCGTCGAACTGCCGGAAGCCGCGCAGCACCCAGTCCTGGCGACGTTCCTTGTCGTCCCGCTCGATGCCCATCGCGGAAAACAATTGCTTGGCGACACCGATCTGTCTGTCGCGGTGGATGCCGGCGAAGGCCTGTCCGGTGCGGAATTCACGCGATTGCGGGACGCCGGCCGTCATGCGTTCGGTGTTGCCGGCGCGGATACGGTTCAGCGGCTCGCCGGTGATGACGTAGAAATTCCACGGTTGCGTGTTCATCGACGAGGGCGCGCGCATGGCGAGGGCGATGATTTCCTCGATCAGTTTCCGGGGAACCGGATCCGGCTTGTAGCCCCGGATGCTGCGGCGGCCGAGAATAACATCGTCAAATTGCATGTATCGTCCCCGACGGGTCTGGGTGGCCGCAATGGTAATGGCTTGTGGCAGACCCGGAAGTCCAAAAGCAATCCGCATTCCTACCATGAATGCGCCCTGTTTTCGCAAAGCGGCCATGCTATGAGGCGGGCCTCTCGGGAAGGGATTTCGCATGTCAGGCGCCCCTCAGCGCATAGCAATCATCGGCGCAGGCCAGGCTGGTGGGCAGGCTGCGTATTCGCTGCGGCTGGCGGGATATGAGGGGGCAATCACGCTGATCGGCGACGAACCCGCGCCGCCTTACCAGCGGCCGCCTCTGTCGAAGGCATATTTCAAGGGTGAGATGGAGGCAGAGCGGCTGTTCCTCAAGCCGCTGGAATATTACGCCGAGCACAATATCGACCTGATCACCGGCAAGGCGGCAACCGCCATCGACCTTCAGGCGAAGCAGGTCGAGATCGAGGGCGGGGCGTCTGTTCCTTGGGACAAGCTGGTGATCGCGACCGGCGCGCGGCCGCGCAAGCTTGCTGTCGAGGGATCGCACCTTCGCAACATCACCGAATTGCGAACGCTGGCTGATGTCGATGATCTGAAGACGATCGCCGTACCGGGCGCGCGGCTGGTCGTGGTGGGCGCAGGCTATATCGGGCTCGAGGCGGCGGCGGTGGGCTCGCAGCTCGGGCTGAAGGTGACCGTACTGGAGGCTATGCCGCAGGTTCTCTCGCGGGTAGCAGGGCCAGAGATTGGCGCGTTCTACACGCACATTCATCGCGCGGCGGGAACGGATATTCGCCTCGGCACCCGGCTCGAAGCCTTCGAAGGGCTGGGGCAGGTGACGGGCGTGCGGCTCCATGGCGGCGAGATCGTTCCGGCGGATCTGGTGCTGGTCGGTGTTGGCGTGCTGCCGAACCTCGAACTGGCGCTGGAAGCGGGGCTGGTCTGCGGCAACGGGATCGTGGTCGACGCTGACATGCGCACAAGCCACCCAGATGTCTTCGCGGCAGGCGACGTCGCCTGGCGGCCGCTGGTCCATTACAGGCGGGAGGGCAGGCTGGAGTCGGTCCACAACGCCATCGAGGGCGGCAAGCTGGCCGCCGCCGCCATGTTGGGCCTGGCCCCGCCCGCCCTGGATGTGCCGTGGTTCTGGTCCGACCAGTTCGACCTGAAGCTGCAGACCGCCGGCCTGTGGACCGGGGCGGACGAAACGATCGTGCGTGGAGACCCGCAAACGCGCGCTTTTGCGGTGTTTTACCTCAAGGAAGGCAGGGTCATCGCGGTGGACGCGGTTAACTCTGCTCCAGAATACATTGTCGGAAAGAAGCTGGTTGCGTCACAGGCGCGGGTTGCGCCGGGCGAACTAGTGGATAAATCCATTTCCATGAAGGACATCGGCGCTCGCGCGCTGGGTTAGTTCGGAATTCGAGGGAGCGGCGCGAAGCCCATGCCGAAGATCACCTACATCGATGCCTCCGGCAAGGAACGGGTCGTCGAAGCCAAGAATGGCATGACCGTCATGGAGACGGCCATCAAGCACAACATTCCGGGCATCGACGCCGATTGCGGCGGCGCGTGCGCATGCGCCACCTGCCACGTCTATGTCGACGCCGCCTTCACCGACAAGGTCGGCAAGCCTTCGGCGATGGAACAGTCGATGCTCGATTTCGCGGAGAACGTGAAAGAGAACTCGCGGCTTTCGTGCCAGATCAAGATCCGCGACGATCTCGACGGCCTGAAAGTGACGACGCCGGAGAGCCAGCACTAACGGCGGCTATTTCGGCAGTTTCGCCTTCGGGAAGCCGCGCCAGGCGCTGTCGTAGTCTTTTTGAAGCAACGGCGTTTCCATGGCCCACCGCGTGGGCTGGATCACGTTCCTGCTTTCGAACATGAAGGCCATCGTGTCGTTGATCCGGTGCGGGGCCAGATTGGCGGCAACGGCCTTTTCATAGCTCGCAACGTCCGGCCCGTGTCCGCTCATGCAGTTGTGCAGCGAAGAGCCGCCGGGCTCGAACCCGCCTTCCTTCGCATCATACGCGCCGTGCACCAGCCCCATGAACTCGCTCATGATGTTGCGATGGAACCATGGCGGCCGGAAAGTATCCTCAGCCACCATCCAGCGCGGCGGGAAGATCACGAAATCACAGTTGGCCGTGCCGGGCGTGTCGCTCGGCGACGTGAGCACGGTGAAGATCGACGGATCAGGGTGATCGTACGACACGGTGTTGATCGTGTTGAAGCGCCGGAGGTCATAGCGGTACGGCGCGAGATTGCCGTGCCAGGCGACGACGTTCATCGCCGAATGGCCCAGCGTCGTGGTCCAGAGTTTGCCCTGGAATTTCTGGATCAGCTGGCAGGGCGTATCATTGTCCTCGAAGGCGGCTGCCGGGGTTTCGAAGTCGCGCGCGTTAGCCAGCCCGTTGGCGCCGATCGGGCCAAGATCCGGCAGGCGGAACAACGCCCCGAAATTCTCGCATACATAACCCCGCGACTGCCCCTGCACTTCGACACGGAAGCGCACACCGCGCGGAATGACCGCCACCATCTGCGGTTCAACCTGCATCACGCCCAACTCCGTCACCAGCGTGAGCGCGCCCTGCTGCGGCACGATGAGGAGTTCCCCGTCGCCCGATACGAACGCGCGGTTCGTCATAGACTTCGTCGCGGCGTATAGGTGGATCGCAAGGCCAGTTCCGGCCGCGACATCGCCATTGCCGGCGATCGTCACAAGCCCGTCGACAAAATCTACCTGTCCGCCCGGCATCGCCAGCGGGTTCCACCGCAGGCGGTTGGGCGAAGCCGGCATATCGCCAAGCGGCGGAGACCGCAGCAGCGCGTTCCCGTCATAGGGTGTGAAAGCCGGATGGCTCGCCGCAGGCCGCAGTCGGTAAAGCCACGACCGCCGGTTCTCCACCCGCGGCGCGGTGAACGCCGTCCCGGAAAGCTGCTCGGCATACAGGCCAAATGGCGTCCGCTGCGGCGAATTCCGCCCGACGGGCAGAGCGCCAGCAACGGCTTCCGTGGCAAAGTGATTTCCTATGCCGGTCAACATGCCGAAGCCTCCTGGGCGCGTCAGCTACTCGACTTTTACAACGCCGTGGTTTCCAGCTGTGGGCGACGCGTGGCGGCACTTGAAGCCAACCGCCAGCTGGAAGCAATCCGGAACATCAACCCGTCCGACCCGTGACGCTCATTTACGTCGACGAACGATCCGATAGGCGCCGCGAACCGCTTTATAGAAAGGGCCGAAATTTAATGCCGGCCTTGCAATACGCTCTACAATACGACCCAGGCGATGGGCGGCGTCGCTTGCATCGTGACCGTGTCTGATCGTGGCGCCGAGAGACAGCCTTTCGGCGGCGGCGAACACGGTGTTCGTTGCCCGCAAGCGTTCCAGTATGCGGGTGTAATTTGCCGAAGCGATGCAGCGCTCCATGATCGAAAGCACATCGCCCGCCAGACGATTGCCATCTGTCTTCAGTGATTCAACGTCTGGGCGGTCGATCCACATAGGCGGCTTGTCAAGCTGGCGCAGAAGATCATCCATCGATGTGAAAAGGTGGATGTTTGGATCGAGATCCGTCTTTTCATGAATCTCTTCGATCGGAGGAATACGGCGCGCGAACATTGGCTTCTTGAGGACGAGAGCCATGAGCACGGGCATGCCGAAGCCCTCGTAGTGGGATGGCATCACTATGACGCTCGCCCTCCGATGAAGAAAAGTAACGTCCTCGTCGGTGAGCTCACCAACGGTGAGGCCGGTCAGGTTGGGCAAGTCTTCGAGTTGTGAGTTCTGAGGACCCACCGGAGAAATCACTCCAGGCGGGGCGCCCTGTTGCTCAGGTCTAGCTTTGGTGATGCCAAGCGACATCACCGGCCTTTCAGGGAAGGCTTTCGCTATCCGGTTGGCCGCATCGCCGACGGCCTTGTGCGGATATTGGTTTCCGACGACCAGAACGCAGCCATCAGGCACATTCTTGACCGCACCCGAGGGAGGACCGTCTGTCGGCGCGTAGTCATCGAGTTCCATGGAGTGCATGGTCACGATGCTGGGTCGGCGCTCCACGTTGGCGAAGCGGCTTTTGAATTGCTGTGCAGTAAAGTCGCTGTTGTACGCAATGAAGTCCGAGTGATTGATCACGTGCTGCCAGATGTCGAACACCGCTGGATCGAAAAGGTGGCTGCAGTCGAGCGCGATGGTATCGAGCATAAAAGTGCCCACGACCGCGCCCTTTACGGACATACGCCGGACTGAGTCCCAATCGAACGGTTGGCCCACACGGAAGATGGCGGCATACCGTTCGGGTCCGTGCGGTTCGGCGCGCGGTATCCCCGTCGCCTCCATACCGTGGAATTCATAGACCTCCGCACCGCAGAGGACGACGACGTTGAACTTTCGCTTCCATTCGGAAGCGTGCTTCAGGAACTGAAGTCCCGCCTTGTATGTGCCGGAATGGAAGGTGCCGAAGCTGGAGAAGTCAAAGGCGACTGTCAGACGACCGTCCGGACCGGGAACGAGGGCCGAAACCAGCTGTTCGGCCATATACTCGTTGCCATGGAACCAGCTGCTTACGATGCGTGCGTATTCGGGATATCGTGAGAGCAGGATCTCCCGATTGGGAGCCTCTTTACGTTGCATGCTGTCGCCGGTCGCGGCGAGCGTGGCGCTTCCCTCGTGCCAGACGTAGGCGTGGTTCGCGAGGGCAGCCCGATAGCCGCACCGCGACGCGCGCATGACGAGGTCGTTCTCTTCATTGTAGCCGCCGCCATATATCTCGTCGAAATAGCCAAACTCGGACAAAATATTGTGGCGGATGAGAATGGCGAATCCCACAGCGGTGGGCACATAGCTATGTGACGGCATGGTCCGGGAAGCGACGCGGTATTGCGCCAGCGCGATCGGAGTATCTTCGGCCGATGGGCTTATCTTCGGAAGCGTGGCGAGTGTCGCATTGTTCGAGCGCGGATTGACGAACCCGATCATGGAATCGAGCCGCGACACTCTAAACATCTCGCCGATCGCGCCAGGAATTACGATGGTGTCTGAGTTAAAAAGCAGAATGTCCGCGCCGATACGGTTCGCGTGTTCCATCGCGATGTTGCATGTCTTGAGCCAGCCCTGGTTCACAGCGTTGTGCTGCACTGTCACAGGGAAGGCGTCACCGACGGTCTTAACGGCTCGCGCGAGTGCGTCAGCCAGCGCAGGATAATCGGGCGAGTCGTCGAACAAGATGACTCTCGCCTTCAGATCACAGATTTCTCTTGCCGATGCCAGAAGTGATCGGACCATCGGATCGACGAGTCGCTCGTTCTTGTAGAAGGGGACGGCGATGATTAGCGCGGCGTCAACGCCCCTATTTGCGGCTGCGATGTCTCGGGGCTCCACCTGAATGGCCGTTCTCATCCAATCCAATCCGGTGTCTACGCTGGTCGTCCTCTTGCCGGACGCGCCTTTTATTTCGCCCTGGTAAGGCCAAGCAGAGCGTCCCACAAGTACAACCAATTGGTAGCGCGCGCCAATTCATCGGCTTGGCAGTTGCGGTAGGAGCATTCTTGAGGGATCAAGACTGGCGATAAGCGGGTGAGGATGCGAATGCCTACGGCGGTCATTACGGGCATTACAGGTCAGGATGGCGCTTATCTTGCGCGTAACCTGCTTGCCCGAGGCTATCATGTGGTCGGCGCCTACCGGCGTACGGGCTCCCTTAATTTCTGGCGTATCGAAGAAATGGGAATCCAGCGCCACGAGCGCTTGACCCTGGTGGAATTCGATCTGCTCGATATGGGTTCATGCATCCGTCTGCTGGAAAAGTACGAGCCGGACTATTTCTACAATCTGGCCGCGCAGAGTTTCGTGGGCGTGTCGTTTGGCCAGCCGGTTACGACCTCGCAAATCACAGGCATTGGCGTTCTGCATTGCCTTGAAGCAATCCGGTCCGTGAATACGAAGATACGCTTCTATCAGGCATCAAGCTCGGAGCTTTATGGGAAGGTGGTGGAGACCCCTCAATCCGAGACGACGCCGTTCTATCCGCGAAGCCCATATGCCGTTGCCAAGCTTTATGCCCACTGGATGACAGTCAATTACCGCGAGGCGTATGGAATCTTCGGCGTCAGCGGCATCCTGTTCAATCATGAATCGCCTTTACGCGGACGTGAGTTCGTTACCCGCAAGATTTCGAATGCCGCCGCCGCCATCAGGCTCGGCAAGGAAAGTCTGCTTGAGCTCGGCAATCTCG
>Ga0209097_10003008_pt1 | contig 13172 bp, 14 predicted proteins | sample AD_UKC052_MetaG_FD_184419 | JGI IMG/M metagenome (GOLD analysis project Ga0209097, IMG submission 184419) | Active sludge microbial communities of municipal wastewater-treating anaerobic digesters from USA - AD_UKC052_MetaG (SPAdes) (version 2) | ecosystem: Engineered > Bioreactor > Anaerobic >... | reverse complement strand
AGTGAGAAAGAAGTTAGGTTGCTGAAGTATATGAATGCGTCGTATAAAAAACCGGCGGCAAAAGGGAAGCCGGTGGCAGTAAAAGAAAAAACTGCTGCTGTGAAAGGGAAAAGGAAGGAGTTGTAGGTGTAGAGGGTTTAGAAGTTTAGGGTTTAATAGTTTAGAATTTTAGAAAGTTTAGTTGTGAAAAAAACTGTTGATATCGTTTTTGAAAATGACCATTTTGTTGCCATCAACAAAGCTGCAGGGATGCTGAGTATCCCCGACCGTAAACAGTCTGAAACTTCTTTGAAGGATATCCTGATTGAAAAATATGGCCACATATTTACGGTACACCGTTTAGACAAAGAAACCAGTGGTATTATATTGTTTGCCAAAGACGAAGCCACGCATAAATACCTTTCCAAAGCTTTTGAAGAAAAAACGGTAGAGAAATATTATCTCGGCCTGGTGCATGGTACTCCCCCCCAAACCGGGAGCATTGATGGTGCGATCATGGAACACCCGGTACACAAAGGCCTGATGACAGTAAACAGGAAAGGCAAACCTTCGCTCACTGAATACGAACTACAGGAAACATTTGGCAAATACTCCCTTGTAAAATTCAGGATACATACCGGGCGTACCCACCAGGTACGTGTACACGCAAAAAACATCGGGCATCCCATTGCCTGCGATCCGTTGTATGGTGATGGTACTCCCATACGTTTATCATCTATCAAAAAGAAATACAACCTCAGCAAAAAAGAAGAAGAAGAAAGACCGATATTGAACCGGGTGGCTTTGCATTCTTATCAACTGAAGTTTACTGATGCCGAAGGAAATGCTTTTGATTTGGTGGCTGAACTACCGAAGGATATACGGGCATTGGTGCAACAGATGAAGAAGAATGCATAATTTTTGGTCGCATTCGTGTGCACGAACGCTAGCCTAGAAAGAAGAATAGATAAGTTTTTTATTCTTAACAATTAAATTAAAATTGCTGGTTTTACTTTTTTCGTTATTTTCAATTCAGCATTCCTGTCTGCTTTAATTCTTTCTCTCATAATCCCACCTATAATACAGGATTACACATATTTATACTGCCTTATTGGGGGAAAATACAACAAAAGCAAGGCGGCTTTATTTTCTATAAGTGTAAGCTATTTTACAACACAAAATTAACCTAAATCGTTCAACTCTTTTACAATGAAAAAGAAAATCGCCATCTTCCTGTTTATTTGTTGCAAAGCTATAGCAGGGTATGCTCAACCACAATCGACAAGCAGCAACGCCACAAGCTATTCACAATTCACTCAGATTGACAGTTCTGAAATATTTTTATATGGTGAGCTATTGAATAAAACTGCCAAGCCCAAATATAACCTGGACAGAATGTATAGTGCAGGGGGAACCTTCTGGACCAATTTGTTTATTTATAATTCGGCAACTAAAAAAACAGTAAAAGTGTTTCAGCAAAACCTGATCCTCGTATATCCATTCTATGCCGGTTTTTCATATAACAATAATTATGAAATGGGCAACTTCAATAACATTACGTTTAGTGCTATTGCGAAAGATGTTCTTGTAGTGATGGTAAGAACGGATGATAATGGTGATGGCATTATTGATGAAGATGATCCGATCGGGCTGTATTTAATAAGCAAAAATGGTACTGCACCTGTACAGGTCAGTCCAAAAGGGATGAATGCTGTTTCATGGAAAATGGCGAAGGATGGTAGAATGATAATTGCTAAACTTCAAAAGGATACTAATGGAGATAAGAAGTTTACAGATGAAGACGAAGTAATTTATCAGATTGACCTCTATAAAGATATTTCCAAAATTGTGATCACGCCTGTTATTTAATGTAACCAAATTAATAGCAATCACCTTCGTCAAGGTTCGTAGCACACGGAACTTTAATGCATTCGTGTGCCACGAACGCTGGCGAAGGGATAAACCAGCCAGTTTTTATATAGGGTTGCAAACCAACAACATTACCAATGACAATGTAGTATATGTATATGATGATTGCGATGAGAATGGAGGTACAACTGGGGGTGGTACTGGTGAGGGAGATGATGATGACTGGACATACACCAACGGCGGTCAAATTGAAGGCGGAATAGCTCCTGGTCAGCCCTGGACTTGGGTTGAACCCAATGGAACAGGCCCTTCTGGATCACCTTCGGGGCCAAAGCCAATATGTTTAACTGACATTATTCATATCTCCGATGGGACTGGAGGCACTGACTGGAGTTCTACTCCGGTTTATTCAACTTCGGGGGGAAGCTCAAATGGTGGCGGTTCTGGTGGCGGCGGTGATGGCCCCTGCACTCCATTTCCTTGGGTGGGGCTTGGAATACAAACAGGCAGTGGCCAATATCAAGCTTTATTTAATCCTTGTTTTGAAGAGGTGCCGCCGCCATTGGATAACGGCAATGGTGAAGTTTCAGACCCCTGCTCAACTAACTCACAAACGCTTGGAGCTAACACTACAGCGTTATTTAACAATGTAAATTTGGCTGCTGCTAAAGCAGAAATGACGGCAAATTATGAAAATGAAAAATCTTTTAGTTTTGGTACACATAAAACCACGGGTGTAATGACTGCAACTACTGTTCAAACAGGAACCGGGCGGAGAATCGGATTGGGTTTCCACAGACCCCAATATTAATTTAACGGGAGGGATGCATATACATATTGGGGGGCACCCCGAGCCTTCAGTCAATGACATTATACAACTGGCAAATGTAAATGCCATCACAAATTCTGGATATACAACTGAATTTGTAGTTAACGAGAACGGAGAGAAATATGCAATTGTCATTATTGATGCAGGTAAAGCGGTAAACTTTTATAATGCGTATAAGAATTCCTATGCTGCACCTGGAGTATGGTATACAGATACTAAAATAGGTCGGAAATTTTATGACATAAAGAATTTGTTAATGCTTAGGGATCACCAATCAGAGCTTAACGCACACATGCTTGCACAAGCCTACATTTTAAAAGAATTTAAGTCAGGTATATCGCTTCTGCAACAACAACCAGACGGTACATTTCATGAAGTACATCAACAGGTAATTAAACATCGAAATTCAGATCCTACATTTATTACAACAATTTGTCCATAAACTAAATTAAATACAATGAAAACAAGATTCATTTTACTATTCTCCATTATTTTCATGAAAAATATAAGTGCTTTGGCATTCACTTTCGAAATTAAAAGCAACGGAATAGCAAATTTCAATACAAAGCCACCTTTTGATACTTTGCAATGGGTTCAAAACAATATTATAAGCAATAAACAAAATTTTATTGGAGGGAACTTCACTGCACTACTAAACACTCTTCCTATTCCTTTAAAATCTTATTATACTATTTCTCCCGAAAACACCATTAATTCTTGTACAGCTATCGGAGTTTCTTTTTTACCATCATTTGAGGCAGATCCAGATAATTATCCTCCTGGTATGTTTCTGGTAACACTTATAATTGTTTGGCAAACACCCATTCCTCTAAGTGAATGTGTCGAAATTGGTAAAATTACTAAAGGAAATTGGACAGGTTCAGAGAATCAGTTTTACGGTAATAGAATTATAGCAGATATTCTTTTAGTGGATTTTACAAGGTGACTAGCAAACAGAATAAGTTAAATACAATGAAATCAAAAATCATTTTAATAACATGCGTTATTTTCATCAAAAGCATCAGTGCTTTAGCATCCTCAACAGAAACTGTTAACCTGGGCATAGCCAACTTAGAGAAAAAGCTACCTTTTGATACATTACAATGGGTTCAAACCAATATTATAAACAATAAACAAAATTTTATTGATAGGGAATTCAGTGTATTATTAAATGCGCTTCCTATTCCGTTGAAGTCATATTATACAATTTCCCCTGAGAATGCTGTTGGCAATATTACATCTATTGGCGTATCTTTTTTACCGTCATTTGAAGCATATGCGGATAACTATCCACCAGTAATGTTTCCTGTAAGGTTAATTATCGTGTGGCAAACACCAATTCCAATGATCGAATATGACTCAATTGGTTATGCAAGCAAAGGCGTATGGGGAAATGCGGAAAACCAGTTTTTTGGAAATAGAATTGTAGCAGATATTTTTTTGGTAGATTTTTCAAGATGATTTATTTCGTTTTGTCAATAACGGGGTATTGGCGCAAAGTGAAATGAATACTAAAAGCTTACCCGCATTGGTATAGAAAGCTAAAAGAGATTTGTAGTATGCCAGATGCTAATGCTTTAGCTTTAACCTTACGTGGATTTGATGATGTACTTAAAGATCCAGCAACAAATGAATTCAAACCCGAAATGATTACCAAAATACAAGAAATGTTTGGGGTAAATTTGAATGATGCCAAAACATTGGCTGATAAATATTATAACGGGCAAAAAGGTACTGTTTACCAGTAAAAAGTAAAGAAGTGAGTATGAAAAATATTTCATGTGTAATTCTGTTTACCCTTATCTTAATGGTTAACAGCAAAGTATGGGCGCAGGATAACACTGAACTTGATACAATAGAAAAACAACAATTGGATTTTTCACTTTGTTTGTTACAGTCAGTTTATGAAGTGTTGGATAAGGTTAACTTGGGTACAGAAAATATGATGGCATACTATGTATTTAAATTTTCTATTTCAGACTCTAATACATTAGTGAATTATGAAGCAAACAGGGTTACACCAACGTGGATTGCAGATACACTTAAAATTGCATTTCAAAACGGTGTAAATAAGGCTGTTGCTAAAAAAGTAGATATAAAACTCTTTCAGCCGGATAATTTGCTTATTCCATTGACATTGGCGTATTATCCCAATGAGAATGCTCCCAAGCCTGCAAGCCCACCTTATTATCATATTCATCATCAGTACAGATTCACAAGCCTGGTCAAAAGAGTCCCTATTGACCATACTCTTTGGAATGTACCCTTTAAATGTTTGAATTTATTCCCGATTGTATATCAAAAACCCTTTCAAGGTGAGAGTTTTAGGTGAGGGTTTTACTAATTCCTCGCCCCGCTTTGTGGTAAACCCAAATTTTATTTGCAAACTTGTGATACTAATACAGTAATAGTATCTATTCATTTGACTTACTTAATAATTCGCTTTTTAAAGTAAACAGCAACATATGAAACAACTGTTCTTTTCTTTATTCTTACTGGCTTGCGTACACAGCAAGGCGCAAACACTATACAATTTAGATGAAGCAAAGCTGATTGCAAAAGCAACCAACAAATTCATATTGCTTGATTTTACCGCCACCTGGTGCGGTCCCTGCAGAAAAATGGACACAGAATTCTGGAACAATGAAGAATATCAAAACATACAAGACAAGTTTGTCATTGCCAAGATCGATATTGACCAGTATGGCACGCTGGCCAGCTCATTTAATGTAAGAAGTATCCCGAACATAAAAGTGATCGATCTAACCGGTGCGGAACTGATGGGGTTTTTAGGCTATATCCCCGCCAATATGATGGAAAAAGAACTGGGAGGCTTTCCCACGTCAACAGCCGGGCTGTATGAGACGCTGGAATTTGAAAAAACAGAAAAACCCAATGCTGAAGAATGTTTGTATGTGGCATCAGCCTATCAAACGGTCGCACAAACTGCCAGTGGTGCACCCAAAAATGCGTTGTTGAAACAGAGTACTGAATATTTTAACAGGTGCAGGAAAAAACACCCCACAGACAGCATTGCACAAAAAGCAGCGATCGGTCTTGCTTTCAATTATGTCCTGGATAATGCGCCTAAAAAAGCAATTAGTCAAATTGATATTGAAAAAACACACGAAGAGAATAAACCATTTGCGCTCTATATACTTGCCCGTGCGTATGCAGCCATGAAAGACAAACCCAATACAGAAAAATACCTGGCTATGCTGGAGGCATTAAAAGATGCGCAATGGACAGCTCCAATAGCAGCTATCAGAAATGACCTGGAATAAAACCTTTATTGCACTCGTGTACCATGAACGCAGGCGCAGGAATTTTTGACGGGTAATTTTTATGTATATTTAGTTTCTGTTTAACAATTAATGCATTATGAAAACAGCAACTTTTATTATTTTATTTTCACTGACTTTTTTTTCCTTTGCTTTAGCACAATCATTTAACCCTCAATTTAAACTCGTTCCGGCAGAAAAAATTAAATTCAATTCTTTTGTTGACTGCAACATGGCCGAAGCATGGATAGGTGATACATTGCGCATTTTCCCCGGAAAATATGGCGAAGACCCCGTTTGGGGAATAGGAGTTGACAACCGCTATGCTGATGGTAAAAATGCAGATGAAGTATTTAAAAGTCCATCTGAAAAATTTGTTGAACCCATCATGCCCGAGAACGCCCCGGTTGGTAAGCCAGGGCTGCACGGTGCTGTTTGGTTTGAAACCGTTTACCAGGATGTTAAAGACAAATCGGGAAAAACTTTGTATGGTATCTATCACAACGAAAACTATCCGCAAACCCTTCCGTACAATCCCAAAACCGGCGAAGGCTATAAAAACAATCAATGGCCACAAGGATTAAGAGGACCTAAAAGTGCGGCGGCTGTATGCAGGATCGGGATTATGAAGTCCATTGACGGGGGAAAAAGCTGGAAAGACAAGGGGATTTTTATCGAGGACCGCGACCCCCGGATGATACTGAAGCCTTTCAACACATCCAATACTTTTGCAGGTGGCGTGGGCGATCCATCGGCTGTTGCAAGTGGCGAACATTTGTATCTGTTCTATGGGGAATATGGATACGCAGGAGTGTATAACGAAAAAACCTACGACCCCAAAACAGAGTGGTCGGGACAATGCATCAGCGTAGCCCGGATAGCGCTAAAAGACCTCGACAAACCCGTGGGAAAAGCAAAACGCTGGGATGGCAAAGGCTTCAATGCCCCTTATAATGGAATAGGCAAGCCCATTGCTTCGATACAAATACCTTTAGAGGAAAGTGGTGGGCCAGCATCTTCACCAACCGGGGGCTTTCATTGGGGACCTTCGGTAAGCTGGAATACATACCTGGAATGTTGGGTAATGATGATGGGTAAAGTGGAAGGTAAATCCTGGGTGGGAGATAAAGTGTATATTTCGTTCAATAAAAACAAAGACCTCGGCACAGCACTCAACAGCCAGGACTGGACCAAACCGCAGCTTTTTTTCCAAAAGCCCGGCTACACCCTTTGGTATCCATCATTGCAACCGCTTAACTCAGAAGAAGACATTAAAAACAGGTATACCTGCCTCATCCTGGGTAAAAGAGCCAGATTTTTTGTTAAACGTATCAAACCTTACGACGACGAATATGCCTCTGAGCATATTGTAGAGTTTGAGAAGTAATGTAAAATTCTTAACTGTTATCAAAACCTTTGTCAAGGTTTGAGGCACACGAAACTTTAATGCATTCCTGTGCCACGAACGCTGGCGCAGTATAGAAGCACAGCAGAAAACCTCTACCTCAGGAAGCGTTGAAAACGATTACTTACATTGTATCCGGTGTATAGGCACATTCAAACCCATACAATACGTTATTGTAAAAGTGAAAGATGATAAGACTGAAGTTGCTATAATCATACAATACGACGGTGCTGTATAATTTTTTATTGGGGTGCTGGTCAAAGTTCCAGTCAGGAGAAATTTTCAGTGTACTGCCATCCAGTTTCCTGACAAGATCGAATTTGTTATCGCCGTATTTTACTCCGCTTTTTGTTTGAATACTTTTACCTGTGGAGTAAATATTCTGCAGCGTACATTCTACCTTGTTCTTTTCAGTTGCAATTCTTTCAAAAACAAGCCGCACAGAATCTCCCTTGTAAACTGTCCAGATGGTATCTGTGGAGAATTGCCACTGTGATTCTTTTACCTGCAGACTGGTACCAAGTACTTTATTTACCGTATCCAGTGGCATGGTAAGGCGCAGTTCATCAAAACGCATGCTCGACATGGTTTGTATCTGTGCCTGGCTGTAATAAAAGCCCAGCAAAAAAAACAGGAGAAAGAGTATTATAGTGACCATCTTTTTATTCATAGCTCAAAAATATATACGCTCAACGTCAATGTAAAAATACTTTTTGTCAACGGCTGAAGTGGTTGAGTAAAAGGCACAAAAAAAGCCTCCATAGAGGCTTTAATAATTTGATGGTTGAGATAGCAACTGATCTGCACCTAATCCAGGTTTGGCTGCGGCGTATACCTCAAATAAGGCTTCACTATCTCCACCCCTTTTGGAAATTTCTTTATCGCATCTTCGGTGCTTACTGAAGGCACTACGATCACTCTTTCACCCTGTGCCCAGTTGGCTGGTGTGGCCACGCTGTAATTAGCAGTCAATTGCAATGAATCCACCACCCTCAATACTTCTACAAAATTTCTTCCCGTAGAAGCAGGGTAAGTGATGATCAGCTTCACCGTTTTATCCGGTGCAATGATCACCAGCGAACGGACAGTGGCCGTAGCAGAAGCATTGGGATGAAGAAAATCATATAGTTGCGAAACTTTTTTGTCGTCGTCGGCAATGATAGGGAAGTCAACGGTACAGTTCTGTGTTTCGTTGATATCACCGATCCAGCCCAGGTGTTTATCTACAGGATCCACACTCAGCGCCAGCACTTTTACATTCCGCTTTGCAAATTCATCTTTTAAAGCTGCCGTACGGCCCAGTTCGGTGGTACACACCGGCGTATAATCTGCAGGATGCGAAAATAAAATGCCCCAGGAATCTCCCAGGTACTCATAAAAATCAATATCGCCTAATGATGTTTTCGCATTGAAGTTGGGAGCAATATCCCCGAGATGTAAACTCATGGTAGTAAAATTTAGAAGGCAAAGATAACTATTAGTCCATAAACTTAGTAGGCTTTTATTTTTTATTTTTTCCTTTTCATTTTTTCTCTACCTTTTCGCCATGTTATCGAAGAAGACCCAATATGCACTGAAAGCACTCGGCTATCTTGCTGCCAAATACGGTCAGGGACCTGTATTGATTTCCGAAATTTCTATGAAGAAGAAAATTCCCATTAAGTTTTTAGAAACCATCCTGCTGGAATTAAAACAAAATGGGGTACTCGACAGTAAGAAAGGAAAAGGCGGCGGTTATTTTCTGATCAATCATCCAAAGAAAACAACGCTGGCCAGGGCCATACGGCTTGTAGGCGGACCCATCGCACTGATACCCTGTGTGAGCCTTAACTTTTATGAAAAATGCCAGGACTGCGACGAAGCAACCTGCGGCCTGTATAAAGCGATGGCGCAAACAAGGGATGCCACACTTAAAATTTTAGAAAAGAAAACATTGGCGGAATTGATGGATGCGGAATGAAACCCTCCGGTCAACTATACTAAAGCTGCGCTGCACACCAAATAGGTTTGCATAACTATCACTTATAATTTCAATTTTTTCACTACTGATCTTACTTCTTTTTTCAAAGCATCCAGTTCCCCCATTTGCTGCTGGATAAAACTATTGTCTTCCAGCCTGCCCAGCACTTTATTCATTTCCTCATTGGTTTCATACACCATTTTACGGAAAGGATTGCTGTAATCTTTTGCACGGGAATCATAAATGCCTTTGCACATCCACTCACGGGTGGTAAGCAATTGTTGTAATAACTGTTTCAGCAGATCTGGAGTGAATTGTCTTGGGGTAATTTGTAGTATCTCTAACAGGGATGTATAAGCGTGGAGTAATTTATTTGCCTCATACACATCTCCCTGTTTACGGTAAAAGTCATGCACGGCAGTCCAGTCATTTACTTTGCCAGACTTTATGTTGTACAATAATTTCTTTACCTCATCTGCAGGCATCAACTGCCCGCCAATATTCTGCCACTGGCTACGCTGAACTTTTGCAGAGAGTGTTTTCTTTAATTCTTCAAATGAAGCAAACTTATTCTGGCGGATATGTTTCAAAATAGTCACCACACCATAGTACTGCAAAAGTTCTGTAAACAGTGCAATACTCTGCGGCACTTTAATGATCTCCGTTTTCCTGCCGGTATTCTCCCAGCCCGTAACTTCTGCCACTCCTTTTTCATTTACTTCCAGTGACTGCAGCAATTGAAGAGAATCGAATATTTCATTCACTGTATCCGGCGCTAAGTAATCATATTCTATGCTCTGTACTTTATTGGTACGCCTGTCCCGGTCCACATATTTCCACGCATTGCGTTCCAGCGCATACATGTTGTACATAAACCAATAGCCCGGCATTACCACCAGTTTATCATGGCTTACATCATTACTTACCAAACTAAAGGGAATGGTAATGTTTAGTTCTGCAGGATAATCTCCTTTGGCCAGGATCGTAAATGAAGCAAATTTTGAATTGTGTTTTAAACTTACGCAGAGCCCCGGCCAAAAACCACGGTTGGCAATGATCTCACCATCAGGGCTGCGGCTGTTGTGGTTGCTGCCGATAGTGGCACCAGCTGCAATATTGCTTTGGCCCATGATCAATGCTGCACATAAAAAAGAATTGTTATGATGCTGCTCATGCGCCGGGAAAATAAGTGAATTCAATACTTCACAACAAGAGATGGTAGAGTTATTGCCAAGATAAGAATTGATAAGCCTGGCACCATACTTCAATTGTGAATGAGAAGCCATTACAAAACGAACTGCTTTTACGCCATAAAAGATCCTGCAGCCATAACCGATCACGCCATTCACCAGTTCACAACCTTCACCAATTTGCGAGGTGCGGTCTGCATCACTTTTGATCGTGAGATTTTTCAGTTTATTAGCACCTTTAATATACGCATCGGTACCAATTTTTGTATCCTTAATAATCTTACAGCTTTTGATAACCGTGCGGTCGCCAATCTCTGCATAACGGCCACGCCTGCTGTCAAATTTTTTATCTGTAAACTCCTTAAATTTATTGATCAGTTCTTCGTCGGCAATGTACTTGCTCCACAGGTAAGCATCACCTGGCAACATACCATCAAACGGCATTACCCGCCTGCCACCATTTTCATTGCACAACTCCATTACCACCCGCTGCTTTTCCGTTTCTCCCTCACAGAGTATGCCATTACCAAATTTTCCTTTGTCGGTGCTGGCCAGTTCATTTACATTGGAGATCATCACTTCGCTGCCGATAATATAATGGCTCAAATAATTCACGCTGTCAATACTCACATTGTCGCCAAAATCACAACTGATGATCTTGCAATTGTACAGTCCAACGGGCATTCTTAAATTATGAAACTCCAGGTAGTAAGGCTCTAATTTACCAATGCGGATAAGACCATGAAACTCGCAGTTCTTTACCAGTTCCGGCCTGAAGAATTCCGACACTAAAATTTTATTCCAGTCGTCGGATGTATTGTTATTCCTGATAAGCACTTCTATTTCTGCAGAAGTGAGGGTACGATAATTTTTATGATGGGGGTTCTGCTGAAAACGCAGGTAATATTCATCTTTTCCTTCCGGAAGATAAGGTGGTTCTATAAAATTATAGCCCAGTTCGTTGATCGGATGTTTTTTGATGATGTTCATACCAATTCAATTGATAATTGGTTAATTGATAATGGATAATTCCTTTAAAGGAAAATCCTGTTAAATAAATTTCGGGATAATAATTATATCGATAAACATATTGAAGTGTGATAACGGTGACACATTATCAATTATCCATTATTTCATTATCAATTATTCCACCGTCACACTCTTTGCCAGGTTCCTCGGCATATCCACATTATACCCTTTGGCAACACCCACATAATAAGAAAGCAGCTGCATCGGTATCACACTCAGCATGGGCGCAATGATCTCATCAGCAGGTGGCACAAAAAATACATCGTCTGCTATACCTGGAATGACTTCATCGCCTTCTGTAATAACAGCGATCACTTTTCCCTTACGGGCTTTAATTTCCTGCATATTACTTACGATCTTTTCGTGGTAACTGTCCTTAGTGGCAACAAATACTACAGGCAGTTTATCCGTTACCAATGCAATAGGACCGTGTTTCATTTCTGCAGCAGGATAACCTTCTGCATGTATGTAAGAAATTTCTTTGAGCTTCAGGGCTCCTTCCAGCGCAATCGGGAAATTGTAACCACGACCAAGGAACAAGGCATCATAGGCATCCTTGTATTTTTCAGCGATCACTTTTACAGCTTCCGCATTACCTAATATAGCCTCTACTTTTTCGGGTACGGCTTCCAGTTCAAATAATAAATGGCGGAAACGCTCCTCACTGATCGTTTTATTTTCTTTTGCAATTTTTAAAGCCATCATGGTAAGCACTGCCAACTGACCGGTAAATGCTTTCGTACTGGCAACGCCTATCTCAGGACCAGCATGCGTATAAGCACCACCGTGACTGAGCCTTGCAATAGAAGAGCCAACAGCATTAACGATACCAAAAATAATGGCGCCCTGTTCTTTTGCTTTTTCAATGGCCACCAGTGTATCTGCCGTTTCACCGCTTTGTGAAATAGCGATGATGATATCTCCTTTATTGATCACCGGGTTGCGGTAGCGGAATTCAGATGCATATTCCACTTCCACGGGTATGCGGCACAGCTCTTCAATGATATATTCAGCTACCAGGCCTGCATGCCAGCTGGTACCGCAGGCCACGATCATGATACGTTTGGCGTTCTTAAAAGCCTCTATATTATTCTGCACACCGCTCATACGGATAATACCTTGTGAAGCGTCTATACGTCCCCGTAAACAATCGTGAATGGTGGTGGGTTGTTCAAATATTTCCTTCAACATAAAATGGTCGTAGCCGCCTTTTTCAATCGCCGCCAGTTCCATATCAAGTTTGGTGATGAAGGGAGTGATCTTTTCGTTGCCGAGATTTTTTAATATCAGTTCATCTGGTCTTACAATGGCCAGTTCGTAGTCGTTTACATATACCACTTCTTTGGTGTATTCCAGCATGGGGCTGGCATCACTGCCTAAAAAATGTTCGCCCTTTCCAACACCGATTACCAGCGGGCTTCCTTTTCGTGCTGCAATAATAGTTTGCGGATCATCCTCATCAATTAATAAGATACAGTAAGCGCCTGTGATCCTTTTTAATGCGATCCGTACTGCTTCTTCAAGCACACAGTCATTATTTTTCCTGATATCTTCAATAAAATTAAGCAGTACTTCAGTATCTGTATCGCTGCTGAAAGTGTACCCTTTATTCAGCAGGTCCTTTTTGAGC
>Ga0209097_10003007_pt1 | contig 13177 bp, 16 predicted proteins | sample AD_UKC052_MetaG_FD_184419 | JGI IMG/M metagenome (GOLD analysis project Ga0209097, IMG submission 184419) | Active sludge microbial communities of municipal wastewater-treating anaerobic digesters from USA - AD_UKC052_MetaG (SPAdes) (version 2) | ecosystem: Engineered > Bioreactor > Anaerobic >... | reverse complement strand
ATCCTCGGCCTGACCCTCGACTACGGCCCCTTCGGCTTCATGGACGCCTTCGACGCCGGCCACATCTGCAACCACTCCGATGACGACGGCCGCTATAGCTACAAGTCGCAACCGCAGATCGGCCACTGGAACCTCTATGCCCTGGGCCGCGCCCTGGCCCCGCTGATCGGCGACCAGGCTGCCGTTCAGGCCGCCATCGAGGAAAGCTACGCCCCGGCCTTCGAGGGACACTTCATGGACCTGATGCGTGCCAAGCTTGGCCTTGCCCAGGCGCTCCCCGGCGATGAGGACTTCATCGGCGAGACCTTCGGAGTCCTGCAGCAGAACCACCCGGACTACACCCAGTTCTTCCGCCAGCTCGGGCGCCTGCCGGGACGGGAAGACGCAGCCGGCCGCGGCGCCACCGACGCGCCGGTGCGCGATCTCTTCATCGACCGCGCCGCCGCCGACGCGTGGATCGTGCTATGGCGTGCCCGCCTGGGCGCGGAAGGCCGCAGCGACGCCGAGCGCCAGGCCGCGATGCAGGCCGTCAATCCGAAGTACGTGCTGCGCAACTGGATCGCCGAGTCCGCGATCCGGGCGGCCCGCGCGGGCGACTACAGCGAAGTCACGGCTGTCCACGACTGCCTGCGCCATCCCTTCGACGAACAACCCGAGTACGAACGCTTCGCCGCCGCCCCTCCCGACTGGGCTGAAGGACTCGCGGTGAGCTGCTCAAGCTGATTTCCAGGCTGCGGGATGGGCCTTGGTGGCGGGCACTCGGGACGGTGCCCGGGTAGCTGACTTGCCGCTAGCCGAAGAACACGCCGCCGTGGCTACCCGCCACGGCACCCACCAGCACCACCAGGCTCACACCCAGCAGGACCGTGTGGAGGCGCTGGATGGTCGCCATGGCCCCCAAGGGATCGCGCCGCGCCCGCGCTTCGAATACGCGATGCAGCACGAAGGGCTCCAGGACGAACAGCATCAGCGCGAATATCGTCCATACCGCCACCATGCCATGCATCCACCACCAGGAAAGCGGGTCGGCAAACCGCGCCCAGGCATCCAGGCGCCAGGTCAGCCACAGGCCCGACGCCCCGGCGAGCAGCACGCTCCACCGGGCAATCGCGGCAAAGCGCTGCTCCAGACGTTCGAACAGGTCAAGCTGGGCCTGGGGCTCGGCCAGCGCACGACAGGCCGGCAGCAGCACCCAGGTGACGAAAGCCACCCCACCGATCCAGAGCAGAACGGCAAGAACGTGCAGGGCACGGGCGATGGCAAAATCATTGAAACCGCTCACGGTATCTTCCTTTCCTGTTTTGGCGCCTGGAAGGCCGCCTCGTTGTCACGGGCCGCCGCGTCACTCACCCATCGCAGCAGCGGCCCCTGCGGATTGTCCCGCTGGGTGGTTTCGCAAGCGCTGACGCATTGGGCGCACTGGGTGCAGGTGAACATGGCACGCTTGATGTTGCGCGGCTTGAGGCGCATGGGGCAGACGTGGTCGCAGGCGCTGTAGCAGCTTGCGCAGTCCGCCGCCCTGTCCCGGGTGAAACCCACCACCATCGCGGCGCGGTTGCCCATCCAGGCCAGACTCTGGAACAGGCCGACGGCGCAGGCGTAACGGCAAAACAGGTGACGCGCGAACAGGAACTCCGCCGACAGCACCAGGGTGCCCGCCCCGATGAAGATGAACTCGTTGCGTGTCGGCGTGCCGGCCAGCAGATGGCCATAGACCTGGAAGGGCGGCAACAGGTAGGTCAGCAGGACCACGGCCCAGACAAAGGCGAAGCCCACGGCCAGGGGCACCGTCACCAGCCACCATGCCCGGCCATAGTGCACCGGCGTTCCATCCGGCTCCCGCGGCGGCAGCGGTCGCGACTCCCACAGGCTCGGACGGCCGGTGGCGCGGCGCATGCAGGCATTGATGGTTTCAACCACCGAAAAATGCGGGCACAGCCAGCCACAGTACAGCCGCCCCCAGCGCCAGGCCACCCAGATCAGCAGCGCCCCCACGCCGAGGATGGGCAGCAGAACCCGGCCGATCACCCGCAGCACCACCCCGGGGGCGTCGATGCCCCCGCGGGAAAAATCCTCCAGGCCCGCATGCCACTCGAAACCCAGCAGCCAGGCATGCCCGGCGACCAGATCAAAACGCAGCAGGTTGAACACCGGCGCCAGTACAAAGAGCACGAAAAACCCGGCCTGGGCCCAGCGCCGCAAGGCCTGACGCGGCGGGCGCCCCGAAGCGGCCACCGACAGGATGGGAATGACCCGTGCGGAGCCCATCAGCGCGGCCCGATGAGGGGAAAGCGGAAAGGCTTGCCGGCCAGGGCCCGGGCCAACCCGATGGCCCCGCAGAAGATCAGGGTCGAATGGCAGACGGTGAAGTACAGGATCACCACCACCCAGGTCGAGGCCGCCCCGTAGCCCCCGGCGAGGAGGATCAGGCCGTTCGCCAGGACCAGCAGCACGCCTGCCCACACGCTCGCCGCCAGCGTCTGGCGCAGATGCCCGCGGGCGAGCGCAGGCGCCTTGCGGCGCTGCTGCCACCACAGCACCAGCAGGGCCACAAAGCCCAGGCCGGGGATGAGCATCAGGTTGGCCAGGTACAGGGCCTCGGCGGCCACTGCAATCTCGCGGCCGGGTATCTCGGGATCGGTTGTCAGGTCTTCCATGGGCAGCCCCAGCTTAGCCCGGGAATCCGGAAGGAGACTTGACCCGGGACAAGCCCCGCCCCGGCGACGAAACCGGCCCTCAGGGGAGGGAGACCCGTTCGCTCCCCCTCAGATCACCTCAAGCAGCTTGCCACGTAGCTGTTCCGCCTCACGGCGGCCGTCCCGGGACGACACGATGGCGTGATACCACTCGTCAAACAAGGCTCGCAGTTCCGCCGGACTGCGTGCCGCCTCGACCCGGTCCTGCAGGGAACTGGTTCCAAGGGCACCAACGAAGGCATTGAGGGTATTGAGCATGAAATTGCGGGCTTGCTGCAGGCGCACCGGATCATCACCCGGAGGATGCAGGCGGAAAGCGGTGAGGGATGGCTGGGAAACGGGCGCCACCGGGATGCTCGCCGTCGCACTGCCTGCCGGGCCGATCATTTCGATGAAACCGTCTTCTTCGAGCATGCCCAGGGTGTGCTGCAGGTCGTCGTACTGCAACATGCCCCGCAGATCCTCCACGCTACGCTTTCCATCCACAAAGATCAGTACCCGGCGCACCCGGGGGCTCAGACCGCCGGAGCGGGTCTCGATCTCTTCATGCCCTTTGCGGGTCTTGGCAAATATCACACCCATGCTTCCTCCTTCATGCAAGCCGGCTCTCCTGGGTACTGCCCATCCTTCCGGTGACGATCATTGTAACGACATGGGAATGTGGCGGGCGATTGGTGCCCCCAAGGGGCGGGATGCGTCCCGGTTCGGTCGGTCGCGGCCGGGACCGGAAGCGGCTCAGGACATGTCAGGAATTCGACGCATGCCGTTCCGGCCTGCGCCGGAAAGCGCGGCCACACATGGATTAGGGTGAGCAGATCGGGCCGTGCAGTTTGATCTGTTCAGCCCTCAATGCTCCGCGGCGAGCTGGACGGCCAGCCGGCGTGCCTGGGCCAGACACTGCTCACCCCGCTCCAGACCATCGATGAATCGGCGGGGGATACCCGCCAGGCCAACCTGCGCCCCAGCCAGGGCGCCGGCGAGCATCGCCCGTGCCTGATTCTGTCCGCCGCCATTGACCGCGTGCAGCACCGCCGACTCGAAATCATCGCGGAAGCGCGCAGCCAGATAATAGGCAGCGGGAAACTGGTGGTACACCGCACAGGGCATGCCATAGACCAGTGACACCTTCCAGGCCGGCTCGATGCGGATGTCGGGATCGTGGGCAGCGCTGGCCATCGCCGACGGCCCCAGCAAGGCATCCGGCGAAGGAAAGCGCCCCGCCACGGCGGTCTCGGGTTCACCCGGACGTGGCGCCCCTAGACGGCCACGGGTGACCGTATGGAAGGGCAACTCTCCGGTCTTGACCCGCGCCATCAGCTTGCCTGACAGCCTGGCATCCAGGGCATGCCCCTCCACCAGCATGCCCAGTACGGCGCCAAAGGCCACGGTCATGGCCACCACGGTGCCGTCGGTCTGCGTGAGCAGGGTATTGCGGGTCAGGGCAGCGGCCAGTTCGGCCGGGCGCAGGGCGTAGCGCACGGCAATTGCCAGCCCCCGCTCCGCCGCCTCGGTAGTGTCCGCGTTGCCTCCACACTGCCCCCAGGGCAGGCCCTCGCCCACCCGGCGGCGCCAGGCCTCACGGATCGACTGACTGGTGTAGCCCCCGGGGCCGGCCATGGGCGTCCCATCGATCAGGGGAAAGAAGTCCTCGTCGATCCGGCGGCAGAAGTCCGCCTCGTCGTAGCCGCCCGCGGCCACCAGGGAATCCAGGGTCAGGGCCAGCAGGACACCGGCCTGGGAAGCCTGGCCCGCCTTCAACCCGGCGTGGTAGCGCCCGGGGCGTGGGTCGGTGTAGCCGGAAATCCAGTCACCGTAGTCGGCCCGGAGCTCATCCAGGTCGTAGTACCAGTGGGGGCCGAGGGCCAGGGCATCACCGATGAAGGCCCCCATCAGGGCACCGGCGGCTCGATCCTGCAGGGATTGGGTCGGCATGGCAGGCTCCACAGTCGAAAGCTGTCAGACGGCTTTGTCCGGCGCCCGTTCCATCACCGCGGCAAAGAACTGCCAGGCCAGACGCAGGGCATCGGGCCCCTCGGGATCGGAGAAGGCCTGCCCGGCCGCCCCGCCGCTCCAGGCATGCCCCATCCCATGCACGCGCAGCAGGCGCACATAGGTCTGACGCCCCACCTTCCAGTCCTGGCGGGTAATGCGACGCCGGCTGCCGCGGCGGATCTCGCCGCTGGCTACGCTCATCTTCGTGCCCTCGGGTAACAGGTCGGCCCACAACCCGGCCGAGGTCTCGGCGTTGGCAAAGGACACCACGGGGTCGAAATCCCCATGGATCAGCAGTAGCGGTGGCGCGGCACGTCCATTCAGGGCCCGGGCGATGGGCTCGGCATCGGGGGAGCGCCGGCCGCGCATGGTCTGCCCCGCCTGCAAAGGGGTGACCGCACTGTGGGGCGCCGCCCCCGAGTGACTGCCCACAGCAACGAAACGCTCCGGATGCTCAAGGCCGAGGGTCAGCGCCATCGAGCCCCCGGCCGACAGGCCAATCGCGAACAATGGCCCGCCGATGCGCGGATGGCCACTTACCGCATGATCGACGATGGCCATCAGGATGCGGGTCTCCATCCCCACCCGGGCATCACTGCCGAACCAGTTCCAGCAGCGCTGGGGATTGGCCTCCTGGGCCTGCTCGGGCATCAGCACGGCAAAGCCCCGCTCCCGGGCCACCGCGGCGCAGCGGGTGGACGCGGCAAAGGCCGCCGTATCCTGGGCGCAGCCGTGCAGCAGCAGGAGCAGTGGAATCGGGCGGCGGGTGCTCGCCCCGGTGGGAATGAACAGCCGATAGCGGCGCATGGCCAACGGCCCAAGCCCCCAGCGCCCTTCATGCCAGCGCCCACCGGTTACCGCGGCCGGAGCATCGGCCGGGGTTGCAATGCCCGACATCACATGGCGAGCCGAGCTGGCCAGGCGCCCGCCGGCGGCGATGCCCTGACGGGTGGCGGCCTTGCCGATCTTGGTCGATTGACGCACACCGGCCCGGGTCAGCTTGAAGAGGGCGGAGACGAGGGGTGACTTGCGACGGGCCATGCGTGACTCCTCAGAAATGCAAAAAGGCCCCGAAGGGCCTTTTTGCCTCAATCCCGAAGGATTGATTGAAACATCAGGCAACCTTGAGGGCGCTGGCAGCGGCCTTGGTGCCCTTTTCGACGTTCTCGACGGCAACCAGGGTGGCCTTCTCGACGCTGGCCTGGGCGGCAGCGGCGACTTGCTTGGCGGCCTTCTGGGCACCTTCGTAGGCAGTGCTGGCATTGGCCAGAGCGGTCTTCACGGCCTTGATGGCGGGCTCGGAGCCAGCGGGAGCGTTCTTGAAGAGGTTCTCAAGGGCGCCATCCATGTTCTTGGACAGGGCAGCGGCTTCGGCTTCGACCAGCTTGGTCAGCTCTTCCTGGGTGTCGCCACCGATCTCGGACAGGCTGCGGCCGTAGGCCACGGACTTCTCGACGGCCGGGGTCACGGCGCCCAGGTTCAGGGCGGCCAGGGCCTTCGGGTCCTTGGCGGCCAGCACAGCCTTGGAGAAGGCAACGCTGTCGTCAAAGGCGCCGCGGGCGGTGGCCAGGTTCAGGCTGGAAACACGCTCGACAGCGGTGAAGAGGGTGGTGATGAAGCTGGTGGCGGTCTTCAGACCGGCTTCAGCATTGGCCTTGGAGGCGGCGACGATGGTTTCGGGGGTAACGGTCATGATGATCTCCTGAGAAAGGTTGGTGTTTCGGTATGGCTCTATGTTGCACCGCAACAAAAACAATTGCAAGCGTTTTTTGTGCAACGCAGCAAAATAGTTTCGCATACCCCTGAAACCGTTCCGGACCCACTGCGAGTCCGCAGGAAATCACTCGGCCAGCAGGTCGTCACGCAGCTGACGCAGGCCCTCCGGCATGCACAGCGTCGCGATGTCCCAGCCCTCGGCAATCAGGACGTCACTCAGGCATTGTTCCATCTCCGCATGCGTCCGCTGGACGGACTCCATGATGCGGGCGTGCACACCGAAATCCTCAGTCCGCGCACTCGAGCAGGCGTACTGGTAGCGGTACAGCTCGCGCAGGCTGAAAATGTGCTGGGCCACCTGGGCGGGACAGACACATTGATAGATCATCGCCTCCTCGATGATGTGGGCGAGCTGTGACGTGGCAAAGACCGATGGCATTTCCATGGGTTTACTCCTTCTCGTCAAAGGCTTCGCCGGTGACAAAGAAGTTGCCTCCGGCGACGTAGTGGATACTGCGCAATGCGTCGTCCTGGAAATGCCAGTGACCATCGGAGAATGAGGCCGGGTCGGCCCAGGCTGCCAGCACTTCGGCAAGGAACAGGTCGTAAGTGCACTGAATATGGGGCTCTTCGATCACCCGGCATTCCAGCCAGCCGATGCACCCTGCCGGCAGCGGCGCCGCCACCAGGCTGGCGGGATGGGTCTCAAGCCCGAGCGTGTTGAACTTGTCACCATCTCGCCCGGATGAGGAACCCGCCGCCAGTGTCTGTGCGGCCAGGCTGCGGGTCGGCAGCGCCAGGACAAACTCGCCGGACGCTTCGATCAGCTCGCGGGTGAAGGTGGACTTATCGATCACCACGGCCACCTTGGGCGGGTCGAAATCCAGGGGCATCGTCCACGCTGCCGCCATCACATTGCGTCGCCCGGCGTGGGCCGAGGACACCAGCACGGTCGGGCCGTGGTTGAGGAGACGGCAGGCTTTGGAAAGAGGGACGGGCTGGAGGGTCATGGGACGTGACGGAAAGCCGGTAGTACGGCCCACAAGTCTACCCCCTCGGCGCCTCCTGACGTGAGACCGAAACGGGCTGCAGTGCGGCCTCGATCACTGCTACCGCCCGCTCCGGCCGGGCGCTACCGCACATGAACACGTCCACCGCCGCAAAGCCGTGTTCCGGCCAGGTGTGGATGCTGATGTGGGACTCCTGCAACAGCAGCACGCCAGTGACGCCCAGCCCCGGACCGAAGGGGTGGAAATTACTGCCCACCGGCGTGGCACCGGCAGCCCGGGCGGCTTCGCGCAGCAGGGTCTCGATGGCCAGAGTATCCGTCAGGCGCTCGGCATCAACACCGTGAAAATCGGCCAGCAGGTGCAGGCCCCGGGGCAGATGGGCGCCGCCGCTCACTTGTGGCCCCCGCCGCCGGACGACCAGCCTCCGGAACTGCTGCCGCTGCTGCCACTGCTCCAGCTACGGCTGCCGTCCCGATCATTGACATGCCCCAGGTTGAAGAGGGTGACCACCGCCACCACGATCAAACCGAGAACGATGTAGTTCAGCCGTGACATCGCTCAGTCGTCCAGTACATCGGTGTAAACGGGGAGCCACAGGATGCCGATGGCGATGAGGATCAACACCCAGCTATACAACCCGCCCCGGAAGGCAATGGGTACATTGATCAGCAGCACCAGCACCGTGAAGACCCAGGCCAGGGGGCGCAGCTTGCCCCGGTCCGCCGCCATGCTCGTGGAGGCCAGGGCGGCGAGGGAGGTGACCGATGGGGTGATGCGCCCCTTGCCGCCGAACCAGCCATCCACGGTGGCAGCCGGCACCCGCTGGGCCAGGGACCAGCCCAGCTCGGAGGGGCTGCGCTCGCTGGTGAGGGTGCCGCGACTGCCCCGATAATCGGTGATGGAAACACTGTCACCCACCTTGACCCGCCAGTTGAAGGCGCCGGCCACCTGAATCACCCGGGAGGCGTAGGCCTGCATGCGGGTATAGGCCGCCCCTTCGTAACGCACGGCACTGGAAGAGACCGACTCCGGCCAGGTATCGAGGACCCGCACCTTGTCCCAACCGGCTGAGGACTCCACCAGCCACAGGAAACCGGCCGTCTCGTTGAACATCAGATACTCGATCCACTCCTCCGCCTCGCCGACCTCCTGGCACTTCATCAGGCCGATCAGCGTCCAGGTCTTGCCGTCGATGCTGGCCTCCTCACCCAGGGACAGGGTGGTGACCAGCCTGGCCTCCCGGCGACCGGCATCCATGACCTCGGCCGTACCGGTGGTGGCATCGCTCTCGGTGCCGCAGGCCGGACAATGGAGGTGGGCGGCCACCGCCGGGCGCCACTCGATGGCGCCGCCACAGGCCGGGCAGGCCAGGATGGCGGCCTTACCCTTGAGGCGACCGGCGCTGCCGGCAATCTCCCCGGGCGTGCGCAGCAACTGGCAGCGCAGATCCCCCAGGCCCACCGCCTTGCCCGCATAGCGGCGCGGCCGCGCGCCCTCGGAGTAATCGAGGGTGAGAAAGCGCACCCCCTGGCGATAATCCGCCACCTTGGCCTGCCAGCCGGGGCCGACCTGGAAAGGCAGCTCGCCCTCGCCGGCGATGCAGCGTGCGGTGCGCAGATCGGAGGCCGTGAAGGTGGCACCGTCCCAGGTGTACTGCCCGCCCGGCACGATCTGGCCGAAGGGCGGGGCGTCGTCGGCCAGCCCGGTGTCGAGGGTCACCGCGTACTGGCCGGAGGCATCCGACAGCCAGCCGGCGCTGCCATCGTCGAAGAGGATGTACCACTCGTTCCAGAAGCCATCCTCGTAACGCAACTGGATGCGCCCGACCACCCCGAAGGCCTGGCCGGCATACATGCCCGAGGTGGTGATGCGGATGGGGGAGTAGTCCTCCAGCACCACGGCCATCTTGCCCGCATCGCGCACCGCGTCGCCCTCCCGCAGCAGGGTGCTGCGGCAGTACTCGCACACGGCCATGGCCGAGGTGGCCGAGCGGAAGACGACCTCCGCGCCGCAACTGGGGCAGGCGAGCTTGAACACCCGGTATTTATCCGATCAGCTTCTTGAGGATCTCCGCCTTGGCGGAGTCGTAGTCGGCCTGGGTCACGAGCCCCTTGTCGAGCAGGGCCTTGAGCTTGCCCAGGCGGGCCTCCGGATCATCGGCAGCCACTGCCGGGGCAGCGACCGGGGCCGCCGCGGGGGCCTGACTGCCGCGCAGAGCGTCCATCATCACCTGCCCCATGCCCACACCGGCGGCCAGGCCGGCGCCCACACCCGCCAGACCGCCCTCGTTCTGGGCAGCCAGGGGCACCGAGTTGGCCACCTGGTACTGGGTGTACTTGCCCAGATCGCCCACCATGCCCATGGAGATGCGGGTGTCGATGGCCTTCTGCAGCTCTTCGGGCAGGGAGATGTTCTCCACCGCGAAGTTGTCGAGCGTCATGCCGTAACGCTCGAAGGTGGGCGTCATGGCCTCGCGCATGCGCTCGGCCAGCAGGACCTGGTTGGCGGCCATGTCCAGGAAGGGCACATCCGAACCGCCCAGGGTGGCGCTCATGGTCGCCACCACCAGGTTGCGCAGCTGCTGCTCCAGCTCATCCACGGTGTACTCGGCACGGGTGCCGCTGATCTCGGTGAAGAACTTGCGGGGGTCGGCCAGCTTGTAGGAATACATGCCGAAGGCGCGCAGGCGCACCATGCCGAAGTCCTTGTCACGAAGGGTGATCGGCTGGGGTGTGCCCCACTTGCGCCCGAGCTGCAGGCGGGTACTGAAGAAGTACACGTCGGACTTGAAGGGCGACTCGAAGAGCTTGTCCCAGTTCTTCAGGTAGGTCAGCACCGGGATGGTCTGGGTGGTGAGCTTGTACATGCCCGGTCCGAACACATCGGCCACCTTGCCCTCGTTGACGAAGACCGCCATCTGGGAGTCCCGCACGGTCAGGCTGGCCCCGTACTGGATCTCGAAATCCTCCATGGGATAGCGCCAGGCCAGGGTGCCGTCGGCATCCTCGTTCCACTGGAGGACGTCGATGAACTGCTTCTTGATGAAGGATCCGATGCTCATGCTTGCTCCCGATGTTGTCTTTCCAGGTATTCACTGACCGCCAGGCCGCTCAGGCCGAGGCTGCGGGCAATGGCGATTTCCAGTAGCTCGGTGGTCATCACCGCCCCGCAGCCAGGGCACTTGTCCCACTGTTCCGGAAAGGCCGTCATGCCATCAATCAGCCGTGGCCGTTCCCAATCGTGACCGCAGGCGGGGCAGACGCCCCGGGCCGGGGGCTTACGCAAACGCCGGATGCCATGCACGTACATGGACACCACCATGCCCCCCACCGCGCCAGCCATGATGCGCCGGTAGGCCGGGGTCGGATCCACGCCATCAATGGCCCACCAGGCGCCGCCAAGCACCAGCCCGGCCAGCGCGCCGGTGAGTAATGGTGCGCCTGCATGGTGGCGATTGCGGAAAGCACGGGACTTGGCGTCGAGCGCCTTGCGCGCGTAGTCCGGGTCAATGACCGGAATCACGACATGCAGGCCGCATTCAGGATGCCGACCACCAGCGCCACCGTTCCGGCGAAGGCGCCGGCGGCCACGTTGTTGGCGGCAAGCTGCTCGGGCAGGCGCGGCACCAGGCGCCCGAGGAGGACATAGGCGAGCACCTGCACCGACAGCCCTGCGACGCTCCAGATCAGGAACAACTGCAGGCTGTCGTTGTGGAGAATGCTCGATGCCACGGTGAGGGAGAAGCCGATGACGGCCCCCCCCAGGGACAGGGCGGGCGCGACCACGCCCTGACGGATCAGGGACAATTCGCACAAGGGCGTGACCCGCAGGTAGATGTTGGCAAACACCAGCACCATGAACAGGCCGGACAGCAGATGCACGACGTAATTGTAGAGCGGCTCCATCAGCGGAATCCTCGGGGACCGGGCCGTTATTTAGCCAGCATTCCCCGTGCCCGGCAAGCGCTTTCCGGGTAGAGTCCGCAGCCATGCACCCGCCCCAGAATGCCGCTCCGCCCCCCGCCGGGACCCGCCTGCCCGACCGCCTGCTGATCCTGTCGGTCTTCGTCGTGGCCTCCTGCGGCCTCGCCTACGAGCTGATTGCCGGCGCCCTGTCGAGTTACCTGCTGGGCGACTCGGTGCTGCAGTTCTCGTCCATCATCGGCTGCTACCTGTTCGCCATGGGGGTCGGCTCCCACCTTTCAAAGTATGTGGACGACCGGGACGTGCTGGCCCGCTTCATCGACATCGAACTGCTGGTGGGACTGATCGGTGGCGTGTCGGCCACCCTCCTGTTCCTGCTCTTCGCCTGGATGGCGGCCCCCTTCCGCACCGCCCTGTACGCACTGGTGTTCATCCTTGGGGTGCTGGTGGGCATGGAGATTCCGCTGGTGATGCGCGTCCTGCACAAACGCCAGGCCAGCTTCAGCGAACTGGTGAGCCGGGTGCTGACCTTCGACTACCTGGGTGCCCTGGCGGTGTCCCTGCTGTTTCCTCTGGTGCTGGCGCCCAAGCTGGGCCTGTCCCGCACCGGCTTCCTGTTCGGCATGGCCAACGTGGCCGTGGCCCTGTGGACGCTCTGGTACTACCGCCACGAAATCCCCCGCCTGCGCAGCCGCCTCACCCGCGGCGCCCTGGTGATGGCCTTCCTGGCCGGCGGCCTGGTGGCCTCGGAAAAGCTCACCCACTGGGCCGAGCGCTGCCTGTTCGGCGACGAGGTGATCTTCGCCACCACCACGCCCTACCAGCGCATCGCCGTGACCCGCTGGAAGGACGACACCCGCCTCCACATCAACGGCAACCTGCAGTTCTCCAGCCGCGACGAGCACCGCTACCACGAAGCCCTGGTGCATCCGGCCCTGCAGACCCTGCCCTGGGCCCGCTCGGTGCTGGTGCTGGGCGGCGGCGATGGGTTGGCGGTGCGCGAAGTCCTGCGCCATGCCCAGGTGGAGCGCGTCACCCTGGTGGACCTGGACCCGGCCATGACCGACCTGTTCACCCGCAACGAATACCTGTCCGGGCTCAACGGACAGGCCCTGTCCAACCCCCGGGTCACGGTCATCAACGCGGACGCCGGCCAGTGGCTGGAGACCCACAGCGAGGTCTTCGACCTGATCATCGCCGACTTCCCCGACCCCTCCAGTTTCGGCCTCGGCAAACTCTACTCCGTGCCCATGTACCGCCTGATGGGCAAGCACCTGTCGGCGCGGGGCGTGCTGGTGGTCCAGTCCACCTCCCCGTGGTTCGCACCGCGCAGCTTCTGGTGCATCGACGCCACCCTGCGCGAGGCCGGCTTCCACACTCACCCCTACCATGCCCACGTGCCCTCCTTCGGCGAGTGGGGCTTCAACCTCGCCACCCGGCAGCCGGGCTACACGCCCCCCACCACCTACAGCGTGCCCACCCGCTACCTGGATGCGGAAACCACCCGGCTGATGTTCCGGTTCCCCCCCGACATGCAGCGCCTACCCGTCGATCCCAATCACCTCAACGACCAGCGCCTGGTGCACTACTTCCAGCAGGACTGGAGCAACGTGGTGCGCTGATGAATCAGTAAAAACTTGGACTTTTTCTTAACATTACCGATAATCAACATAATTTTGTTGATTGCGGGCTTTAACGACCATGCTTCACAGTTACACCTTCTCCAACTTCCAATCGTTTCGGCAGCAAACGGAGGTGTCCACCAAAGTCGGAGAGAAGGTGGTGGCCAGCGACTGGATCGCCACAAGCCCAACCGGCGACCGGGTCAATAAAGTAATGG
>Ga0209097_10002996_pt1 | contig 13229 bp, 21 predicted proteins | sample AD_UKC052_MetaG_FD_184419 | JGI IMG/M metagenome (GOLD analysis project Ga0209097, IMG submission 184419) | Active sludge microbial communities of municipal wastewater-treating anaerobic digesters from USA - AD_UKC052_MetaG (SPAdes) (version 2) | ecosystem: Engineered > Bioreactor > Anaerobic >... | reverse complement strand
CTGCAAAAATATTGAACGTAGATGCGGATTTCGCCAGGCTGCTGGAAGAGAAAATGGCCAAACTGAACCCCATGAAAATTGGGAAAAAGGGCAACCTCGTAGAATGGTATGATGACTGGGAAGACGAAGACCCGCAGCACAGGCATGTTTCGCATTTGTTTGGGCTGCACCCGGGTCGGCAGATTTCTCCGCTCCTCGACCCAAAATTTGCTGAAGCAAGCCGTAAAACACTGGAAATTCGTGGCGATGGAGGTACCGGGTGGAGCAAGGCCTGGAAAATAAACTTTTGGGCAAGGCTGCTTGATGGCGACCATGCCTACAAAATGTACCAGGAATTACTGAAAGGCTCTACCATGAACAACTTGTTTGACACCCATCCGCCTTTTCAGATTGACGGCAATTTTGGCGGTACTTCAGGCGTGGGCGAAATGCTGATGCAAAGTCATCTCGGGTTTATACAACCGCTGCCGGCATTGCCCGCCACATGGAAGCAGGGATCAGTAAAAGGCATGGTAGCCCGTGGAAATTTTGTGGTGGATATGCAATGGAAGGATGGGGTACTTTCCGTTGCGGAAATCCTTTCCCGTCTGGGAAATGTATGCGTGCTCCGAACAAGTATGCCGCTAACGGTAAAGGGTGTCAAGTTTTTTTCAACCAAGGTAGAAGGCGAGGGGGGTGGTTATGAAACTGCGTTTTCTACTGTGGCTGGGAAGAAGTATGTTATTAGTGTGGGAAAATGATCCGGGGTTTTTTTATTGGCGGATATATAAAATTCCCAATGCTTGCATATTTGACCTTGTAAGGGAACAACAAGGACAATTTTTTTCCGCATGCCATCGTTACCTCCGGCCGTATAAATTTTCTTATTTTAAGTTTTGAGTAATATTATTTGCTGTATCACTTATTTTTTTTAAAACATTACTCAACGTTTCCATCATTTTGCTCATACGGTCCATTGCCATTTGCAGCCGTAGGCTTTCCATTTCGCCCATTTCACTCATGCTGTCGAGGTCTTTTTTTATTGATTTTTCTAACCGGGCAATTTCCTTTTTAAAAGCAGCAACTGATAGAAAAGCTTCAATGGTATTTTTATTGATTGCGGTAATCTTTTTTCTTACTGCAAGGGCTTTTGTTTTCGGAAGAATGACCCTTTCTTTTTTATGTACCTTACTCATGGCTAATAATTTATGAAGATAAAGTTAGTATAGATTACTTATGTATCCTCTTTACCTGAAAAATTGTCCAGTTCCTTATTCATTTCATCTATTAATTGTTGCTCTGTTGGCAAATACAATTTGTATTGACTGGCAATAATGTGTTTTTGCCCTTCCGGCAAGGTGAATTTTACTACTGCATAATTTTTGCTGGCACAAAGTAATATTCCAATGGTGGGATTTTCGCGTGATAGTTTTTCAATACGATCATAGTAATTAACGTACATCTGCAATTGCCCGATATCCTGATGCGAAAGCTTGTTGGTCTTAATTTCAATGATGACAAAACACTGTAGCAAGCGATTATAAAATACCAAATCCACTGAGAAATCATCCCCTTCAATATGAATTCGCTTTTGCCTTGCTACAAAGGAAAATCCGTTACCTAATTCCAGCAGAAACTCCTGCAGATGGGTGATAATGGCATTTTCTAAATCATTTTCATAATAAGGAGATTCTCTTTTTAACCCTAAAAATTCCAAAAACATCGGGTCCTTGATGATTTCTCTGGCATCAGAAGGCAATTTTTCACTTTTTGCCACAGCAAGAACGCTTTCCCTGTTGTTGCTCATCAAAAGACGCTCATACAAATTACTGTAAATCTGCCTTTCTAATTGCCTTACCGTCCAGTTATTTTTCTTTGTTTCGGCAGTATAAAAAGTTCTTTGGTCATCTGTATCAAGGCTTAATAAGAGTTTGTACTGGCTCCAACTCAATTGTGCACACACTGTATGCACAATTGGGTAGGTACGGTAAAATTGCCGGTATAAATTGATTTGCCTTTTAGAAAATCCGCTGCCAAATTCCGGCTGCAACCGTTCTGAAAGGTATTTAATTAGAAAAGTACCCTAATCAGCCCGGTCCTTGCCTTCCTGCTCCTCTTCAAAAATTCGTTTACCAATATGCCAGTACATCAAGGTTCGTTGATGGTCAACGGCACGAATGGCATGATCCCTTGATTGAAGGATGATTTGCTTAATATCAGCAATAATGGATTGATTTACAATCATTTTTAGGGAATTTTGAATTATATAAAGGTTGAATGGATTATAGGTACCCGAATCAAAAAATTGAATAATCACACGGGGCTCACTTAATTTTCATCACAGGTAATCCATTCCATTTTGATAGTCCGGCTAACTTCCTCCTGTTGTTTGTCAAATTTAAGCGGTTTATAATAATTGCCAAAAAATTTAGCAGAAAATTGTACCGGGTTTGTCCTCTTTCTTTTTTTTGGAAACATTTGGTATTACCGGCAATTGCTTTTCTAAACCCGGGAAAGCATATTTCATACGTTTTTCAAAATTCACTATAACCAAAAAAAATTAGCTTAAAATCCGCCCACTATTTTATTCGATTCCCTCAATAACCCTCCTCTGAAGCCGTGGTGCGTGAAGGCACGCACCAATTCTCATGAATACCGCAGGATGCTTCAGGATGGTGCCCCCCTGAATTGCGGTACTTTGCGTACCGATTGGCTTGCGATTATCAACTACCTGTTTCTTCGATAATACAAATGGGGCATTGCAGCCGTTACGCTAAATATTTTTCTATTGAAACCATTTTTCAGGCAAATATTATTGCTGCTGCCGATCGCCTTTGGCCTGTTTCAGACGCAGGCGCAATCATTCCGTTTCGACTTTGGCAGCAGTGCGGTGGAAAAGGACTATACAGCCGTATTACCCATTGATGTCTACAGCGACCAAAAGGGCTTTGGTTTTGAGCCAATAGCTTTGATTTCTGCTATCAACCGAAGGGGAAGGAACGCGTTGTTGAATGATTTCATTTCGTCCGAAAAGCCCTTCTTTTTCTCTGTAAAACTACCCGAAGGAAACTATAACATAAAACTGATAACAGGTGATGCAGAGGGGATTTCTGAAACTGTTGTACGTGCTGAATGCCGCAGGGCGATGCTTCCGGCAATTCGTACCGGAAAGGGTAAGTTTAGCGAGCAATTGTTTACCATATAAGGGGGTCAAAACAAACCGTCCTAAATATTAGCATGAAAAAATAGCGCAAAAATTGCGTAAAAACCGCTCCAAATGGGCATTATAGCGGTTTTGCAGAACAAACCGCATTCAAAACGTAGCGTCATAACATTTGCATTTTACTTGAAAAGCCCTTTAATAATTGGGCTAAATATTACTCTTAAATAGTTATTTTAGTTTCATTTCAGTATTACTATTATTGCAGAGCCAAAACCAGTGATCAATTACCCAAATGATAACCAGAAACGAATGTTCTAACTGCCCACAGAGGCAAAAATGTCCTTTTCGTGCTCCAATAAATGAGCCTCAAACGTGTGTAATATTGCGGAAACCTCTTCTTTATCCGGTGGCCCATCATCCCTTTGAAACTCGCCAGCAACGGCCATTACAACCATTTCGCGCAGTGCTTTCACCTCTACACGTAAGGCTGAAAAGCTTTCTTTTGAGACACTTGAATTGAAAAGCTTATCCTCCAACCGCTTTATATACTGATCCCGCCAATCAACCTGGGGATCAGGAGGCTTATCTATGGGTAAACCACCACCACCGGCAGGCATGGACGGAGGAGGCTGCTCTGTGCCTGTTTTTGTCGGTTTTAGGACGGTTTGTTTTGTAGGGTGTAGCGTAGGGTGTAGCGTAGGGTGTAGTTTTTCCAAATCACTCTCTGTATCAAATATGTTATTTATGTCCACATTATACCTTCTCAAAAATTGAATATACTCAATTGGTATAAATTTCTTTTTACCCGTTTCCAGGCGTGAAATTTCCTTCTGAATCACGCCAGACTCTTGTGCAGCCTGTATTTGACTCATGCCCAAATCCTCTCTTATCTTCTTAAGTCGGAGATATACCTCCATAATTATTCTAAAAAAGTATAAAAATATTTTGCTGATATACCATAAAGGTATAATTTCGTTTTATCGAAAAAGGAAAATAACCCACTGCAAAGAATGGAAATTAAAACGAAACGTCATAGAAAAACGGAAAATACCGTAAAAGTACCTACTGCTTTGGTTTGCAAAGTGTGTAAATGCAGCCCCCAACTGGTACGTATGTACCGAAATGGTAAGCTAACCGGGGAGGGTATGGCCACATTGAGGGTACAAATAGCGGAAATGTTGCTTAGCGAAAGGCTACCTGCCTTATTGCAGGAGGTAGAAAGATTACTTCCATTTAAGACCCCGGCCCCCACCAAAGCTGCTTAAATAACCTAAAAAAAAATACACTATGCCAACTGTACACGAAGTGCGCGACCTGCGCGACAGCATTTGCGGCCACCTGGAAATACTGGCCCACCTGGCTACCATTGGTGATGCCGAAATACAAAAGGAAGTGCGCTATGCCCTGGGATGGATTACAAGCGAAAGCCTGGCACATGACCAAGCAACAAGGAATATTAAGGCAGGCAATAAGCTGGTAGATGCAGCGATTGGCAGCATTACTAATCAATTCAATTGTTTAACCACCCCCGATAGGTTGCCAGCCTGCTTGCCAGTAGCACATCCCCACCACACAATCCAATTGCCTGCTCAGCATCCAACAGAGCGTCTTCGGTTGCTTGCAGAATCAATGGTAAAGACGGCTCCGGCATTTGCTGATCCCGAAGATATATATACTTGCGTACTAACAGCTCTGCAAACGTTGTTTGAAACAAAGCCATCTGCAAGCAGGCGTTTGACGGATCAATTCTATCAACGGCATTTTGAAAGCCCAACTCCAAAGCCTGAAGGCGAAGCTGTAACAGCATAATCTGCGTACCGAGGTCATTTTCCATCCTAAAAAGTTTTAGCCAAAGATAACCATGACGCTATTAGAAGGTAATATACCCGCCATTAACCTGTCTGATTTTGTGCCGAGGTTTATTAAGCGTGATAACTATTATCACCACATTAGGACTGGGGCAATGATTGCCCATGGTAATGGTGGAAACGGCAGGGAGGTACATGTTGAATATCTTTCAATGCCTCCTAAGTACAAAGCTGCTGTAAATGCCGCTTACGGTTTTACCTGCGAGGCTGATATGTGGGCATACCTGGCTAAGCAACCCATACGTGACCTGATACAGCCTGATTACAAGGCCATTACCTTTTATAATGACTATACCAGCGCTGCTGGTAACGGCCTGAGCGATAAACACCTGGTAGAATACCCCAATGATGCTGCAATATTGAACGCATTGAGGCACCTTCTTAACGATAAAAGGGCCTTAAAGAGGGTACTTAATGTACAAATTGGACAGTTTTGGCAGGCCGCCTGCGAACTGATAAAGGCCCTAAAAAGTGACCCGCGCTACCCAAACAGCCTGCCCACCAGCGAAAGAAGGCTGAAACCCCTGTATAATACCTATTGCGCTACCGGATATGCCGCGCTGATCAGTGACAAATACGGTAATGACCTCAGTAAAAAGCACGGCGATGGATTTACCCACCTGATTATGAGCCTGTACTGCCGACCAGGCAGTAAACCATACGCCCGCGACGTGCATGCCGACTTTAAACTATTTATGGCCGGTAAAATAGACCTGGTAGATAGCACCACCGGCGAACTATTTGACCCCAAAGATTACTATAAGGATGGTGAGCCGGTAACCATAAGTGAGACACAGGTTTGGAACATCATCAATAAACCTATAAACAGGGCGACCGCCGACAGCATCCGTAACAGCAGCCTGTACAATACCCGCAATAAACCGCTTGTACACCGGCATAGCCCTGTTTTTTCTTTCAGCAAAATTACCATGGATGACATCCAGTTTCCATTTAAGCTTACGGACGGTGAAGCTGCTGTGGGCTACCGGATATTTGATGTAACCAGCGGCTGTATAATTGGTAAAAGCTACGGTAAAAGTGCCGGTAAGGAAAGTGGCAAGGACAGGGGCCTGTTTATGGAATGCCTGAAAGACATGTTTAGAACCATTGCGCTAAACGGCTGGGGCATACCTGCGGAGATTGAAGTTGAACACCACATTTCCAACACCTTTAAGGATGACCTGTTAAAGGATGGATACCTTTTCCCCTTCGTGCGCTTTTGCCTGCCTGGTAACCCTGCGGAAAAGCGTGCCGAACATAACATCCGCAATTTTAAGTACAGCCAGCAGCATAAGCAGGAAGGTTTCCATGGCCGCTTTTATGGCCGCAACGAGGCGAACGTGCCGAATGCAGATAAGGTAAGCCGGAAATACACATTTGATGAACTTATTGCCAACGATGCCGAGCATATAGCCGCGCACCATGCAGCCGAACACCCTAAGTACCCTGGCAAAACCCGGTGGGAAGTGCTTTGCGAAAAGCAGAACCCCCAACTGAGTATGCCCAACATGCCAGTACTGGCAAAATATGTGGGCGATACTACCCGCGATGCTGTACAGATATACAATAACCAATGGTTTTGGGCAGGTGGCCACAAATACGAAATACCTACAGAGGCAAGGGAGCGGCTTGCTACAAGGTATATAATTCCTTATTGGATTGCCCCTGCGCACGGCAGTGCGCAGCTACCTGCGCCGGTGGTGTACATCTACCAAAACGATAAGTACCTGGCTTGCTGCCAGCTGATTAAAACCTTTAATGAAAGCAAGGCTGAGCGCACGGAAAGGGATGAGGAGATAATGCAGGATCAGTTTGCCTACCGCAAACAGTTTGACACACAGATAAAGGAAAGGAAAGCGGGGCTTACGAAGGTGAAGGTGGAGAAACCGTACCCCCTGCCCCCCGCAGGCGGGGGAATGGCTTCAACGGAAATGGTTGGTGAGGACACCAACCATGAAGATGGTCACCAAAATATTGAGGAGACACGTACAACGGTTGGTGCCGATTATTGGCAGGAACTGGCTTTAGCGAATTTGTAAAAAAGCCCCGGTGCAACGAACACCAGGGGCCTTATTGATAACCTGTAAAATGTAAAAGTATGCTAAGTAAAGAACTGAAACAAACCATTGTAAAGGCTGTGCTAAAGCACAGGGAAAACTTTAGTGGGAGTGACACCAAGTTTGCGGTGTACCTGGGTATAAACCCGGCACAGTACAACCGCTTAAAAAAGGGGGAAACGGAAAACCTCCTGAGCGAAGCTAAGTGGATGGGAATAGCACGCCGGTGCGATGTGCCACTTAAAGGGGAAAAGGTATGGCAAACAGCAAGTACGCCGGTTTACAACTACATAATGGCGCAGCTAACTTATTGCCAGGAGAATGCCACCAACGGTATTTTTTGTGACAAAGCCGATATTGGCAAAAGCTACGCGGCTAAGGTGTATGTACGCAACCATAGCAACAGCGCCCTTATTGATTGCAGCCAGGTAAAGAGTAAACAAAAGCTGGTGCGTGCCATTGCCCGCGAATTTGGGGTGGACCATACAGGCCGCTACCATGATGTGTATGCCGATGTGGTGTATTACCTAAAGAGCATTGATAACCCTCTGATTATACTGGATGAAGCCGGAGACCTGGACTATGGTGCCTTTTTGGAACTGAAAGCTTTGTGGAATGCGACCGAAAACCATTGCGCCTGGTACATGATGGGTGCGGATGGACTCAGTAAAAAGATAGAGCGGGGTATTGAAGGCCGCAAGGTTGGCTTTACTGAAATATTCAGCCGGTACGGTAGCCGCTTTCAGCACCTGGTACCAAAGGGTACCGATAGTACCAAGGATTTTATACACACGCAGGCGAGCCTGATAATTGAGGCAAACGCAAGTGGCAAGGTGGATGTGAACGACCTGATACGCAAGACCAGCGGCAGCCTGCGCAGGATATATGTGGAACTCACCAAAATAAGGAGGGCAGGATGAAAAAGGAAAACAGCACCGGCCCCCTGCCAAATATAGAGGCTACCGGGCCAACCCAACGAGAGATACTTACCGGCCAATTTGCCGCCAATAAAAAGGCTGTACTATGGCTAACCGGCATGAGCGAGCAAGCCTATGCAGACTTTAACTATTGCACCCTTTGCGACTGGATTGACTTTATGCTTCCTGCATTGAACGGGCAGCGGCAAAACAGTATGCGCCTGATGGATAGTGAATTGCTTAAAAAATGGTGGTACTATAACTGGCACCTGGCAGATGACAGCTTTATACTGGATTACCTGTACAAGGCAGAGCGTGAAGATTGCCTGGTAAGGTACAGGCGGCTGCACCAGTACGTATTTGACCGCAAGCATACCTATTTTAAATACCTGGCTGAAGACTTTAATACGCTGCTGGTGGATTTTGAAAAGGAGGTGGCCAATGAGCATTGATATAAAATGGACCCTGGATAAGGTGAATACTGTGAGGCAGTTTTATAAAACTGACAGCCCCGAACAGCTTGCCAAAAGGATAGGTTGTACTGCATCTGCCTTACAAACCAAACTGCATGAGTTGGGTATAAGAATGGTTCTGGATAAGGTTTTAAAACCAGGGCGGCAACCCGTAGCAAAAGCGCCTAAGAAAAAGAAGCTAAAGCCGAACCCAGGCGCAAAAGCAAAACCACTTAAGAAGCCTAAACCGAAACCAGCGCCAAAGCCAAAATCAAAACCGCTTTCCAAGGCGAAGCCGGAAAACCACAATACCCGCCACCACAAAACGGTTGATCCTCTTATTGGCAGGGTACCGGTAAGGCTAAGCGCAAGAACGGTGGTGTATATGCCGGCTGGCTACACCCAGGCACAATTAAACAGGGCGAAACTTTTAATGCACATTGTATGAAAATGAAATGGAAGCTGCACCGGGACCAAATAAGCGGGCTTGGCTTATTGCTGAATGAATACATAGAATGCCTGGAGCCTGCTACCATACAAGAGCGGTGGGTATTGCTGGAACTGCGCCTGATGCACCACCGGCTTTGGCTAAAAGGGCAAATGATGGCAATAGAGCGCAAACCAAAGGCAACCATTTGCCTGCCTATGCGTGAGTGCTATGCCTTTGCCACCCTAATGGAGCGCCACCCGGTGGAGCCTACCAACTACATAGATACGCTGGTGCTAAGGATGGTGAATGATATTAAGCAGGCGGCTGCTTAGCCCCCTCACCCCCGTCCCCTCTCCGGGGGAGAGGGGTGCCCAATAGATGACGGGTTATAGAATTTGAAAACTTTAAAAAATTACATTATGCAAAAGGATTTATTGATAGTGGTAATATGCTTAGTGCTGATAGGGCTTGGATACTTTATGGCAGTAATAGAGCATTGGATGGATAACGATTTCCCCACCACTAAAAGGGGGTATAAGCGCAGGTACAAACAGCGGATGCCGCGTGCGTGGATTGTACTGGATGATAAAGGATTGGAGCGTGAGGACACGCACCAAGGCGAAGAGTTTATTTAATTCAACTATAAAAAACAACAATTATGCAAACAGCAAATGTAAAAACCCACACTACCAAGGATGCAGTGTGGACGAATGCCGCAGGTGATCAGGTACCTGTAAAGTTTTTAACCCATGCCGATAAGTTAAAGGAAAGCGAAGCTGCCAGGATACGAAAGGCCGCGCTTGCTGCCGAAAAAGGCCTTGCAGACCTGCATGCAATGATGAGCAAAATAAATGCCGCTGTAACGGTAGCCATCCGCGAGGAGTACGAATTAAAAAAGGGAGCTAAGAAAAGGGATGGTAAGGGCAATATGACCTGGTACAATTTTGACGGCAGCATAAAAATAGAAGTGAACATCAACGATATTGTAAAGTGGGATGAAAGCCTGATGAATGAAGCCAAGAAGATTTTTGACGAATACATTGAAAATGCTCTTGGTTCAAATGCTACCCTGATTAAAAAATTGGTAACGGGTGCATTTGCCAATAGCAAGGGAGCCATTGATAGCAGGCAGGTTTTTCAACTGCTGAAGTACCAGGGGCAAATGAATAGCAGCAAGTACGATAAGGCCTGCGAACTGATGCTTGATGCACAACGGATTGATAAAACCCGGCTTTACATGCAAGTGTGGGAAAAAATGGATGACGGAAGCTACAGGAATATCAATTTGAATTTTTCGAGTATTTAACCTCACCCCCTGCCCCTCTCCGGGGGAGAGGGGTGCCCAAACGGGGAGCGTACTATTTAATTTGTAACGCTCCCCCTGCCCACACGCTAACCTTATGATTAAAATTTGACAACTAAATAGGATATATGGCGAGAGCAATTGGAGTTCATCAACTCATTAACAAAAAGTTTAAAACCCTGCCATTTACAGGCGATTGGTACAGGTGCATTGGTGAGCCGGGCGCAAACTTCCGCTGCTTTGTAATGGGCGATAGCGCAAATGGCAAAACCACCTTTATTACCCTGATGTGCAAAATGCTTGCTAACCTGGATATGGGCAAGGTGGCTTACAACAGCATAGAGGAAGGGGAAAGCAGCAGCATAAAGCAAAGCTGGATTGATATGAATATGGCAGAGGTGGCCGGTAAAATTGTACTGATTGATAAGGAGCCCATGAAGGAGTTTATTGACCGGCTAAAGAAAACAAGGGCCATAAAGTTTGCCGTAATTGACAGCATACAAATGAGCCGGATGAATGCAGCCCAATACGATGAGCTGAAGAAAGCAGCGGGCAAAAGGATTGCCTTGATCTTCATTAGCCATTCGGACGGCAGGTTACCTGTGGGAGCGCTTGCCAAGGAGATACGCTATGATGCCGACATAAAGATTTATGTGGAAGGCTTTGTGGCCATGGTAAAGAGCCGGTTTGGTAAAAAGGGGGGATTTGTGATTTGGAAGGAAGGAAGTGAGGATTATTGGGGTGGCAGCCTTCAGTACCTGATTGGCGGCAAAAGTATAAGGGAAGCAACCTTGCACTCAAAGGGAAAGGGTACGGCAGGCACGCCCACCAATCAAATAAAAATGGCTATATGAGAGCGGAATGTATTTGCACAAGCTGGACAGCCAGGTACCGGTGCGACTATGCTATACCAGGTACGGAGTTGGGGTGTGATCTCCTCACCCCCTGCCCCTCTCCGGGGGAGAGGGGTGCCCATGATCAGGACTTGCAATTGGAATTAAAGAACCCACAAAAAAGCGATGAACCAATGAGTGATAATACAAAGCACCAGGGAAAGGCGCAAAGTCGACAGGAGAAAAGCAAAAGGTACTGGCTGAAGCTTGCAAAGCAGGAGCGGACGCATGCCATAGAAAATAAGCTGCAAAAGCAAAAGGATGGCAATGAGTATGCGGCAAGCGTGTACCATGTAAGGGTGAAGGCGCTGGACCATTATATTAAACTATTACAACAGCAGGAGGTAGTATGAGACGTTTTTTAGTAACAGGACAAAAGTACACCGGCGAAGCTGAGTTGCTGTATAACGAGGTTGGCACCATTGAGGCCGTAAACCTTCGCAACACCAGCCTTAACCCTACACAGCGGGCTACCTTTCTGCAAAACATACCAGCAGCAGAAACGGGGCTGGATGGGGCCTTTAATGGAAAGCTTACCATAGTTGAGGCCGATATTGAGGAAACCTTTGAAATGTTCTTTAATGCTTTTGCCAATAAGCGAAACAAGCAGGATGCCCTAAAGCTATGGAACCGGCTGAACCTTACGGACAAAGTACGCTGCCGCCTGCGGATAAAGGCCTATTTCAAATACATCAGCCGAATGCACCAGGGCGGCTTTCAGATTAAACAAATGTACCCGGATACCTGGATAAGGGGCAGGCACTGGGAAGATGAGTGGGAGACGGCAAAGTGACCTCACCCCCTTCCCCCTCTCCGGGGGAGAGGGGTGCCCATTGGGAAAAATGATTATCAAATTTTAAAGGGAAAAGTAATGACAACAAAAATTAAGCTGACTCCTGAGCAATTGGCTGACAAGTGGATAAAGGAAATGATTGAAATGGGCCTTACGCCTGATGAGATGTTAATGGTAATTAGAAAGGCACGGCAAATTTTTAATGAGCGCAGAGCGCTAAAGCCAAAGGTTACTTACAGGAAACCAATAAAACACATTTAAACCTCATTTTATGGAACCATTGGAATTATCGTTTAGCACGAACTGGAATATGAAGCTGGATTGCCAGGCATTTACCACCCTGCGGATATTTAGCGCAAAGCACCATGTACCAGGCAGGCCGGTAAAGATTACTATGAAGGGACACGAACTGGCTAAAGGACGCATTGAGGCCGTGAAGGCTTTCCACATTGATAAGCTTAGCCCGTACATAAGCTATTTGGACACCGGATACAGTGTGGAGGAATGCAAGAACATTCTTAAGCGGATGTACAGCCAGGTGAACTGGGACAGAACGGAACTGGCATTGATATTAATTGTAAAAGACAAAAAGTAAAACCTCACCCCCGGCCCCTCTCCATTTGGAGAGGGGTGCCCATGTTCCACCTTTCAATTAAATTTTACAAACATTTACAACTATGAGTACAAAAGCGGAATTAACCAGGTTGCACACGCTAATAAGCAAGCTGCACATACCTGAAGATGGAAAGCGGGCAATGATAGCCGAGGCAACCGGAGGCCGTACTACCAGCAGCCGTGAAATGACCAGTAAGGAGATAAATGATTTGTGTAATGGATTGCAAAAGATGGTGCCAGCCCCACTGCCTGCAAAGGCGGTGCCTGATGCCGACAAGGATGCAAGGGATGTAATGCGGAAAAAGATTATTAGCCGTGCGCACCGGCTTGGATGGCAGTTGCAAGGTGGTAAGATTGATATGGAGCGGGTGAATGCCTGGTGTGTAAGCCATGGCCACCTGCACCTGCCGCTTAACAGCTATGGGTATAACGACCTGGTGAAGCTGGTGAGCCAGATGGATGCAACCTATAAGAGTTATTTAAAGGCCGTATAACGAAGGCATTGGCGGTCGTTTTAATACCGCCAATGCACCGTTAGACGCTGGACATTGTATGAACTATATTTGACAACTAAATTTATAAATCATGAAACCTTTTATTCTGACAGTTTTATTACTGTCCTCCCAATTTGCCAACAGTCAAACCTTGTTTACAAGCCCTTACGGTGATACAGCTACCATATTCCGGCTTTCAGAAAAGGAGCAGCAGAAGCTTCAAAAGGCCAACAGCAATGCAGTGGCTTTTCTGAAACGAATTTAT